>JAABUS010007883.1_pt1 | contig 11945 bp, 7 predicted proteins | sample 5560161 | NCBI WGS metagenome assembly JAABUS01 (sample SAMN10711885, study PRJNA513376) | rock metagenome | isolation source: Antarctica rocks | place: Antarctica: Victoria Land, Trio Nunatak nord | collected 2016-01-04 | reverse complement strand
GAGCTTTGTTATATTCAGACCAGTTGCGGAGACGGTACTGTTGCTTGGTTCTCTTTTTTGCCACACATTAAAGATACCAGCACTGCCGTCTCCGTAGCTTATTTAGCTTATTTATGCAACAACGCCTTAAGAAACTGCTTTTACTGAAAACTCAAAACTCAAAACTGTAAACTGTTATTTGATTGCTTCTTTTAAGCGTTGAATTTGCGCGGCATGGTCGTGCCCGTGCGCGGCGTAAATTTTGAGCCAATCTTCGGCTGTGTAGCGGCCTGAATCTGTGTGCGTGCCTTCGCGCGACCAATCTTCTTCGGACATATAGTGAAGCAGTTGCACGGTGGATGCGCGTGCGCCGCGAAAGGCATCGAGCGCGGGCGCAATGTCGCGTTCGTTATAACGCAAACGCGTCGCATGTGTGGATTCATCGTAGCCTTGAATAGTGGGGCGTTCTTCGGCGAGGAGTTGGCGCAAACGAATCGCGCTGCGCATTTCGCTGTCGGCCAGATGCTGTACGATCTCCGCCGCGCTCCATTTGCCGTTCAGCGGATGCGCCGTTAAAGCGTTCGCGGGAAAGTCTGCGAGACTCTGCGCGACTTCATCGTAACCGGCGGCGTATTGGGCGATCAAGGCTTGTCTTTCTTCATGGGTCATGGCTTATGATTTTCCTTTCAAATAAAAATATTCGTTTGTGAATGGCGCATTAAAAGTCTCGCTTGTCTCTATAAATAAGTTGTCGAACTTTCTGTGCGCATTTGTTTAACTCTTCCGTTATTTTACCGGCATACTATTAAACGCCGCACCGTTGCGCTCGATTAGGTGCGCCTTTTTTGCATTATAGGTGGCGCGAACGTTAGCGCAAATTATCCACGCAAAGCAAATGCGCTTATTCTCGACGCGAAAGGCGCAGAGGTGAAATTCTTGTTATCTGTAACTTAACGCTTGAGTTTAAGGTAATTTTCTACTATATTAATTGTGTTGGACAGCGTGTTTACGCTATCCTGTACGCCCGTCTTGTGAACGTCCTGTTCGCTTGCGAAAGAAATCATTGATGCCTAAGACTGCGACTGACAAAGCAAAATCCGCGAACGAAGAGTCTGTTAATACAGTTGCGCCCGCCATCGCCAGCGAGCGTAAAACGACGCTGCTGGTTGTCGAGGACGACGATAAAATCTCCGAGATGATTAGCGAGCATTTTTCGCGCGCGGGCTTTAGCGTGAAAACTGCCGAAGATGGTCTGGCAGGCGTGCAGGCGGCCTTGAACGATCACCCGGACGCGGTCGTGCTCGATTTGATGTTGCCGAAAATGGACGGCCTCGCCGTGTGCCGCGAGATACGCGAAAAGGCTCCGTACATTCCGATCCTGATGCTCACGGCCAAAGACGATGTCGTTGACAAAGTGCTCGGCCTAGAGATGGGCGCGGACGATTACATCACGAAGCCCTTCGCTTTGCGCGAACTCGAAGCGCGCGTCAAATCCGTTTTGCGTCGCGCCCGACAGGTCGTGAGCACAAACGGCGTGGGGGATGAAGCGCCGATTGTGCGCGGGCGTCTGCGCATCGATCCGTCAAAGCGCGAAGTCACGGTTGGCGAGCGGCAAGTCGAATTGACTCCGAAAGAGTTCGATCTGCTGCGGCTCTTTGCGACGAATCCGGGACGCGTCTTTCCACGCAAGTACCTGCTTGAAAAAATCTGGGACTATTCATACGAAGGCTACGACCGCACGATTGATTCGCACATCAATCGCCTGCGTGCCAAGATTGAAGAGAACCCGGAAAACCCGCAAATGGTTTTGACCGTGTGGGGCATCGGTTACAAATTCAACGACGAGCAATAGACGATCCGTCTGCACCGGGATTCAAACTGCTCATCGTTCCATCCGCCTATCTTGATAGTTCCTTGTCAGCAAGTTTCGGACACTCCGCGATGCTTGATCTAAACTAACATTCTTTGTCGATGTAATCTGGCAAAGTTGACTACCAAACCCCCTTCGCTCCCCGCTCCGTAAGCTAAGGCCGGAGATGACAAACGCCGACGCCACATCATCCGTGACATCTACCGCCGTAGCGAAGCCGCAATAGATTCCTGCCAAACAATAAGCTATGAAAAATTCCGCCCAGACATCCACAACGCTGATGCGCATTTCGTTTGCGCTGCTTCTTCTAGGGGCAGTTGCGTTCGCGCCTTTTATCGCGCCGCTCGCACAGCACGGCAGGGATGTGCCCGTCAACGTGACCAGCATCAACACACGCCGCACCGCACAGGGCGCAGTCGTCACGCTTTCAGCGGACGCGCCGCTCAATCGCACACAAACGTGGCAGGACGCGGAAGGTTTTCACGTGACGTTGCCATATGCCGGGCAAAGCCCTGTGAAGGGCGGCGCGGGCGTGAAAGTGCGCCGCGTCGGTAATTCGTTGGAAGTGGTCGTGCCGGTTCGCGCAGGCACGAGCGTAATGGTGCAGCCGCGCTTTAACCGTCTGGATTTAATTGTCAACGGCGATGCCGGAGTTACGAACAATAACAACGACAGCCAAGCCTCGACATCAAGGCGTGCGCCGCGACATAGCGAAGTCAACTCTGCCGTAGCATTAACGGAACGTCTGCCGCGTGCGCCGCGCGAACGTCGAACACAAACAATCGCGCCGCTTGCTCCAGCAGCTACGGGCAAAGCGAACGCCGTCAACAACGCGAGCTTTCCGCCAATAACTTCCGGCGCGTCTTCATCGGCAAGTCGCCGGAGCGCGCCAAACGCAGTATCAAGCGCGGGCAGCGCCGATGCCGCGCCATCTACTCCGACACAGGCAAACAATGCTTCGATTGCACCGCCGCCGCCGACAATCTCTGTCCTTGCGCCGCCTGCTATCAACGCGGTTACTGATTCAACGACCTCGCAAACTAAAACTGAAACGCAGGACAGCGGCGGCCTGTTCTCGTTTCTATTTTCAATGACGGGTCTCATTTTTCTCTTCGTTGTGCTCGGCCTCGCTACGTTCATGGTATGGCGCTATCGAAAGAATGCAGGATTCGAGAATGTTGAAAGCGAAGAAACCGCAAACCCTGCTGCGTTGATGACAACGCAGGCTGTCGTAGACGGCACACAGACAGGCGAGCAACGCAAATCCGACCGCCGGAAAAAGCGCCGCCGCCGCAATGACGAAGTTGCCGACGCTCCTGCCATCGGCAATTCTTCAAAGGCATTGAGCACTGCTCCGCAACGCGAATCAACATCTGCCGCGAACGCCATGCAAACGCACATCGCGACGGAACTATTCGGTGCTTATCGAGTCGATCAGGAAGTCGGTAAGCTGATGTTCGGTCAGCCGCATCGCATGGATGTGCTGGCGTCGCGTGCGCCAGATGATCGCCGCGCCATCGAAACTTCTTTGCTCAAAGCGCTGACCGCTCCAGACACAACTGATGACGGTCGCCGCCACGCACGCGAAGCCCTCGAGGAATACGGCTTCGTTGCACGCCAATCAGCCGCGCTGCTGCTTGCACCTGATGCTTACGCACGCGCCGACGCCGCGCAGACACTCGGCGAAATCAAATCGCCCGCGTCACTGCAATTTCTTCTCGAAGCGCTTTACGATGCGGAAACAGTTGTCCGCACGCGCGCGGTCGAAAGTCTCGGCGCGTTGCAATTGCCTTCGGCCATCGGTGCGCTGCTCGACATGGCGCGTCGCCACCCGGAAATGCCCGCCGCTTTGTTAAGCCGTGCCCTCAGCGCATGTTCCGTTGATAGTCTCGACATCTTCGGCACGCAGGCGCCGGAACGTACCTTTCTTTCCATCAGCACGGGTGAGCCGTTCACAGGTAACATCACGGAACTCGAACCGTTGGCGGTTGTCGAGCAACTACCGGAATGGCTCGAAGACGAATCGCTTGTCGAAGCGCTTACGCAAATCGACAGCCCTGATGCAGAGGTGCGCGCCGCTGCCGCACGCGCGCTTGCGCAGTTTCAGGTGCAGCGCGCGGTTGCTGCGCTAACGGAACTTGCCGCGCGTGACACAGAATCAAGCGTGCGCGCGGCAGCGGTGACGAGCCTCGGCGCCATCGATCACGAATCGGTGTTTGCGCCGGTGCTGATTGCGTTCGGCGACGAAGCGCGTGAAGTTCGCGCCGCCGCCGCGCGTTCGCTGTCGCGTCTCAACTTTGATCGCGCGGACGCTTACGTGCGCGTGGCGGAAACAGCCGACGCGGAGATGATGCGCGAAGTTGCGCGCGCATGTATCAAAGCGGGCATGGCCGGGCAAGCGATTGATCGCCTCGCAAGCGAAGATCGCCGCCCTGCTTATGAAGCTTTTTCACTGTTGTCACTGCTCGCCAAATCCGGCGAAATAGCGCCGCTGCTTGATGCCATAGAAAATCATAGCGATACTAATGTGCGTTTGTCTGCAGTGCGTTTGCTTGGTTCGGCGGGCGTGCCGGAAACTGCCGGACGCTTGCGCCATCTGGCCGTGCGCGACGGCGTGCCGGAGAAAGTGCGCTCTGCCATCCTTGAAGTTATCTACAAGATGGATCAAGCGCAGATCGTTTGATTAATCGTAGAGTTCACTCCGTCGGGAAATCGCTGGTGACAAAAAGCGGTTTTGCGTTGCATAATACGCCGCGTCACAAATTGTTTCCGGTTTCAATTGCCTCAATGAAAGACACCATGCTTAGTTCACTTTCTCTCCACAACCTGCGATGCACGGTCATCGCCGCGCCCGTTCTGCTGCTTTTGATCTGGCTATTTGTCGGTACGCCCGACGTCCGCGCGCAAAAAAGAAAGTCGCCTGCGCCGAACACGCAAGCCACACAAAACGCCAACACGTCATCTGCGGCGCAGCAAAAGTCTTTGCGCAAAAAATTGACCGCGCCGCGCAGCAGCGATTCAAGCGAAGGTTCGCGCGTCACGATTGCTTCGGACGGCGTGCTCAATGATTACTCTGCGTATCGTAGCGGCAATCGCTTTTACGTTGTGATCCCGCAAGCAGACGCGCCGCAAACTGCCAGCAGCAGCGTGCGCGGGCGCGGCTTCGATAACGTGCAGGTGCAAAAACGCGGCGGCGACGCGGTCATCTCGTTTCAATTGCAACCGGGAACTGCCGCGCGCGTCAACCAAAAATTTAACAAGCTCGACGTAGTCTTTTCCGCTTCCGTCGCGCAGCCCTTGGTCAGCACAGGCAATCCAAAATCATCAAAGTTATCTCAGACGCAGAAGCCCGGCATCAATCCGCGTGTTAATGAAACGAAGCTTGGGAATCCGTCGGCGATGCTTCAGTCCAACACGCGAATTGTTCCCGCCGAAACGAAACAGCCAATTGTTTCCGGCACGCGCCTTAATCCTACGGCAAACGCTAACATCAGTGCTGAACCGAACAGGCAGCAGCGACAGTCAAACAACAACGCGCTACTTCCATCGCTCAACTCGGGCGCGCCTGTTCAATCGCAGTCTCCTATTACTAATGCAGCGAACGCCAACGCGTCTCCTGCCGCTGCTGCTTCGCCCGCCGGAGAAATCGCACAGCAGACGCACCCCGCACCGATAGCGCCCGCCGGTACAGGCGCAGGCGATACTACTGCAACCAACACCACAACATCATCCAACTCGACGGGTTCGCTCGGCGCAGTCTTAGCGCGTAACTGGCCTCTGGCGCTCATTGCAGCGCTTGTGCTCGGCGTGCTCGGCGTCGCCTTCGCGATGCGTGCCAGCAATGGCAGCCAGCCCGATACCGCTGCGCAACAGGCCGCCATTAGGCAGGGAATACTCGATGCGCCGGATAAACAGATTTCGCCCGTTCCTGAATCAACAAACACGCACCCCGCGGCTACTGCGACCACAAACTTTGCGCCGATAAACTCTACCGCACCAATGGCCGCCGCGACGATAGGGACAATTGCCGCCGCAGAGTTTGCGCCGGAAAGAGAAGTGTTGCCGGTCTTCGCCGACGAAGCAACAAAGGAAGTCGAAGTGGTCGCGTCTCCGGTTGACGTTGAACGCGCCGAAGTCGAAACGCAGAACGTGCTGGCGGGCGGGCCTTACGACGAAACAATTATCGGCACAAAAGATAGGGGCGCGCGCCAAATGATCGCCGCCGGTTTTCTCGCCGCGCTCGCCGGACGCAATTTGCAAAAGCATGGCAACGCCCGCGCAGCTTTTATCAAGCACGGTTATTTTGACGAAGCGACGCGCGATCTACGCGATGCCGAAGCGCCCGCTGAACGAACTTCTGCGGCGCGCACACTCGGCCTTGTGCGCGACACGGCGGCGACGCCGCACCTTGTCGCCGCGCTCGAAGATGCTTCGCCGGAAGTGCGCCGTGCCGCTGTCGAAGCGCTCGCCGAAGTGCGCGATCCGCAGGCCGTCGCCCCGCTCGAAGCACTGCGCGACCGCGAGAAGAACCGCAAAGAAAAGACTCGCAAAATCCCGCGCGCGCTGATTCAGAGAGCCGTCGAAGCGAGCATCATCGGACAGGAGAAAGCGGAAGCGCCGACACGCGTCATACCAATTCCTCCCGCGCCGCACGTTGCCGAAGATGCCAACGCTGCACCCTTCGCTTCTGCGTTCGAGACGCCGTTTGTCGAAGCCGCGCACATGGCCGCCGATGACTCAACGCTTGCATCTGCGGAAGCAGCACTCGCTCCTTCAATTGAAACTGCGAGAGATGTTGCCGACGACACTGTTAGTCAATACCCTGAATCGCCCGTGCTGCACGAGGCCGAAGTTACTCACGCGACGGATAGAGTTGAAACTTTTTCGCCATCCGTTGTCGCCGAAACAGACGATTTAACAATTGAAACTGCGCCGCCCGCTGCGCTCGATCATTCCTTCGTCGAAGTTGCGGACGACAGCGCACACGCTTCCACGCTTCAAGCCACATTGCCTGTTGTTGAGGAAGAAAGTCCTGCGGAAATCTTCGAGTCCAACCTGGCCGACGAAGCCATCACCGAGACGCAATTTGCTCCGCCGCTTTCACCGCAGCAGGAGATCATCCAATCTTCTGTTACCACTTCCGAACCATCACCCTCGTTTGCTTATTCGCCAGATTCTTTGATCGAGCGCCACGATGCTCCTGCGCAGGGCTGGGTCGAAGTTGACATGAGCGAGCCGGAGATCATCAGCCACGCTACGCCCGTGAAATCTTCCGACGTAGACGCCAGCGCCCCACCGGAAGCCTTCACCGCCGAACATGTTGTTGAAGAAGCGACGCCTCGCGCCACGTCTTCGTTTGAATCCGTCGCGCCGGTTTCGCCGGAAATATTTGAAGAGACGTTGCCGCCTATTTCTGCCGGACAAACTGAGAGGGAGATTGATGTCGCCGTCGCAGACAAAAGCATAGAGCGTTTTGGTGATGAGCTTTCAACTGTGCCGAGCGCAATTCTGAAACGCCTCGCCAGCGAAGATGCGATTGAGCGCGCGTCAGCCGTCGAAGACCTCGCGCGTGTGAGCGGCGAAGATTCGTTTCGCGTGATTAGCGCTTCCTTTGATGATCCGGCGCAGGAAGTGCGCAATGCCGCCGCTCACGCGCTCTTTAATCTTAGCGCGGATCGCGCCGCTTCTTTCACGCGTGCGCTACGCGAAGCGCCGCCCGAACGCCGCCGCAAGATCGGTTCGGCGCTGGCGACTTCCGGCTTAGCCGAAGATGCTATCGGCCACTTGATGGGCGAAAGCCGCGAGAAAACTTATGACGCTTTTTCGCTGTTGTTTTTGATGTCGAAAGCAGGCGAAGTTCAGCCTTTGATGAAAGCCATTGAAGAGCATCCGAACAACGAAGTGCGCTTGGCGGTCGTGAAACTGCTTGCCTTGAGCGGCCAACAGGAAATCCTGCCCGCGTTTCGCCGCCTCGCCGTGCGCGGTTCGCTTCCGACAGAAGTGCGCTCCGCCGTCATGGAAGCGATTTATCAAATCAGCAGCCAGACCTCTTCCGACGCTTCGTCCGCCGCATAAGCGAACGCGAATCGTCAATCGCTTCATCAATCGAATAACTTTCAACGAACGCGCGATGTGGATTTGCCCGCATCGCGCGTTCCTTCGTATAATAGAGTTTTCAACAACACCGCCGCACTGCTGATGTTGACAATGAGCAGGCGCGCGACTTTCTCCCGAAGAAAGATTCTCTATTAATGCCTTTTCAGCTTCGTTCGGAATTCGAGCCGCAGGGCGATCAGCCGCAGGCGATTGATTCACTTGTGCGCGGCCTCAATGAACATACAAAAGACCAAGTTCTGCTCGGCATCACCGGCAGCGGCAAAACTTTTTCCATCGCCAGCGTCATCCAACGCACGCAGCGCCCGACGCTTGTCCTCGCGCATAACAAAACTCTCGCCGCGCAGCTTTATCAGGAATTCAAAAGCTTCTTTCCCGAAAACGCCGTCGAGTATTTCGTTTCTTATTACGATTACTACCAGCCGGAAGCATACGTTCCTGCTTCCGACATGTACATCGAAAAAGAAGCGACGATCAACGAAGAGATTGACCGCCTTCGTATGAGTGCGACGCGCGCTTTATTTGAACGCCGCGATATTATCGTCGTCGCCAGCGTTTCGTGTATCTACGGCCTTGGCGACCCTGACGCTTACTACGGCATGTTGCTTTTCCTTGAACCGGGCGGAAAAATGACGCGCGATGCTCTGTTGCAGAAACTTGTCGAGTTGCAGTACGAACGCTCCGATATAGATTTCAATCGCGGCTCATTCCGCGTGCGCGGCGATGTCGTCGAAATTTATCCGAGCTATCAAGAGCAAGCGTACCGCGTCGAACTGTGGGGCGATGAAATTGATTCGATCTCGACGATTGATCCGCTGCTCGGCGAAGTGATTCACAAACACACATCGCGCGTGCCCATTTATCCGAAGACGCATTACGTGATGTCGAAGCAGACGATCAAGAGCGCGATTAAATCAATCCGCGATGAACTCGAATGGTGGGAGCCGAAATTAATTGCGGAAGGCAAACTCGTCGAAGCGCAGCGTCTGCATCAACGCACGATGTACGACCTCGAGATGATTAAGGAGATGGGCTTTTGTCGTGGCATCGAAAATTATTCCCGTCACCTGACAGGCAAACCACCCGGCTCGCCGCCGCCAACCTTGCTTGATTATTTACCAAAAGATTCGATGATCGTGATAGACGAATCGCATCAAACGATTCCGCAGATCGGCGGCATGTTCAAAGGCGATCAATCCAGAAAGCGCACGCTCGTCGAATACGGCTTTCGCCTGCCATCCGCGATGGACAATCGCCCGCTCAACTTTGAAGAGTTTGAAGGACGCATCGGGCAAACGATTTACGTTTCCGCGACACCGGGACATTACGAACTTGCAAAGACGGGCGGCGAAGTCGTCGAACAAATTATTCGTCCAACCGGCCTCATTGACCCACAAGTCGAAGTGCGCCCGGTCAAAGGCCAGATTGATAATCTTTTAGAAGAATGCCGTCTCCGCACCGAGCGTAACGAGCGCGTGCTTGTGACGACCTTGACGAAAAAGATGTCCGAAGACTTAACCGAATATTTTGCGGAAGTGGGCGTAAAGGTGCGTTACTTACATTCTGACATTGAAACTCTGGAACGCATCAAAATTCTGCGCGATCTGCGACGCGGCGAGTTCGATGTCCTTGTCGGTATCAATCTCTTACGCGAAGGACTCGATTTGCCGGAAGTATCCCTCGTCGCGATTCTCGACGCAGACAAAGAAGGTTTCCTGCGCTCTGACCGATCTTTGATTCAGACCATGGGACGCGCCGCCAGAAACTCTCGCGGCACAGCGATTCTTTACGCCGACCGCGTCACAGACTCGATGCGCCGCGCGATTGATGAAACCGAGCGTCGCCGCCACATTCAAGAGGAATATAATCGGGAGCACAACATCACTCCGCAAACAATCGTCAAATCAATCGAAGCGACGCTCGTCACAGCCTACGAAGCGGACTACTTCAAAGTGCCGCTTAATCTCGACGCCATCGAAGACTACACGCGCGACAAAATTGACGAAACAATCAAACGCCTCGAAGCAGAGATGCGCGAATCCGCAAGGCGCTTCGAGTTCGAGCGCGCTGCCGAACTACGCGACCGCGTCAAATATTTGCGCGAACGCGAATTGCAAATGACTTGAAAAGACAGTTTTCAGTTTACGGTTTTCAGTTTTGAGCAACGCGCTCTGGCTGAAAACTGTAAACTGAAAACTGAAAACTGTAAAAGATGTTTCGTTTCACCACCGCCGGAGAATCGCACGGACGCGCTCTCGTCGCCATTGTCGAGGGTTTGCCTGCGAGCTTGTCCGTTGATGTCGCGTTGATTGATAAGGAACTCGCGCGCAGACAGTGGGGCTACGGGCGCGGCGGGCGCATGAAAATTGAGAAGGATCAAGCGCAAGTTTTGAGCGGCGTGCGTCACGGTCTGACGATAGGCTCGCCCGTCACACTCCTGATCGAAAACAAGGATTGGAAAAATTGGACGGACGTGATGGCGAGCGAATTCGTTGATGTGCCCGCAGAAAAATCGCGTCGTGTCCGGCGTCCGCGTCCCGGCCATGCAGACCTCGCGGGCGGTCAGAAATACGGCGCGCGCGATCTGCGAAATATTTTAGAGAGAGCTTCTGCGCGCGAAACGGCGGCGCGTGTCGCGTGTGGCGCGCTCGCCAGACAATTGCTCGCCGCCTTCGATGTAGAGATTGCGAGCCACGTCATCCAACTCGGCGGCATTCCCGACGTGCCGCTTCAACTCAATTGGAATGACATCGCTGCTATAGCCGATGATGCGCCGCTTCGTTGCGCGGACATTGAAGCGCAAACGCGTATGATCGAACTCATTGATGAAAAGCGGCGCGAAGGCGATACGCTCGGCGGCGTCTTTGAAGTCGTCGCACGCGGGCTTGTGCCCGGTTTGGGATCGCACACCGCTTGGGATCAAAAGCTCGACGGGCGACTCGCGCAAGCCTTGATGTCAATCCCTGCGGTCAAAGCCGTCGCTATCGGCGCGGGCGCGGAAATAAGCAGTTTGCCCGGCTCCGCCGCCCACGATGAAATCGCTTACAACAGCGATGCCAAAAGTTTCTCGCGCCGCACCAACCGCGCCGGAGGTCTTGAAGGCGGCATTACGAACGGCGAAGAACTACGCGTGCGCGGACACCTCAAACCTATCTCCACACTGCGCCGCGCTCTTTCTTCGGTTGATATTGACACCAAAGAAGAAGAGAAAGCTGCTTTCGAGCGCTCCGACATCACGGCTGTTCCGGCGGCGGGCGTGATCGGTGAAGCGATGGTTGCCATCATCATCGCTTCCGCCATGCGCGAGAAATTCGGCGGCGATAGTCTCGCTGAGATGCGCCGCAACTTCGATGGTTACTGCGAACAGTTGCGTGAGTATTAACATAGATACCTCAATTAAAGTATGAGAGTCGAATTGTCCGCCCTTTTCGGTCTAAATTCTGATCCCGATGTTGTGGCCGACGTGCATATAGGTGATGGGATACATCTTCAATCTCTTCATCTTGGGGATTGGTTGAGCAAGTTTTGCAAGGAATTAAAGGACGAAGACGAGACTCAGCTACAACGTATTATCTTTCGCCAACAACTTGAATGGCACGTTTATACCCATCGTTTTTACCTTTCGCTAAATGAATTAAATACGTTGAATGACCCACAAATGATTGTTGCGCGACAGCTCCTTATGAGAGCTATTGTGTTATCTAGAATAATAAAGCCTACGCCAATCCCTTTACACACTACTATGGTGAAAAGCATTTATCCTGATTTCGGAGAAAGGTATTATTCAACTGAAATCAACATCGGGTTTTACGGCACTGCTTACAGTAGGGAAAATGCGAGAGACATAACGATTACTAACTGATGTTACGCAGCGAGAGGCTGTGGATTTAGCTTGACAAGTTCCGAGTACGCAGCCTTCAACGCTGACTGATAGATCTTTGACTTCAACGCAAAATGGTTCAGCTTGGTCTGCCAGCGCAAA
>JAABUS010007882.1_pt1 | contig 11945 bp, 21 predicted proteins | sample 5560161 | NCBI WGS metagenome assembly JAABUS01 (sample SAMN10711885, study PRJNA513376) | rock metagenome | isolation source: Antarctica rocks | place: Antarctica: Victoria Land, Trio Nunatak nord | collected 2016-01-04 | reverse complement strand
TACCGGAAAAGTATCAGGGGTCTGGGGTGAGTGGGGTATGACGCCCGTGGGACGGCCATGGGACGCTCATAGGACGCCAAATTTGCATACGCATTTGGTACCCCCGGTCTTAGAAAAATCACGTCCGCATTCGAAATTTACTGCGCCGTTGCGCTGCAAAACGCCGGTGAAGCTTAGCCAACTTGTTCTGCAAGGCTTGACTGCACCGTTTGCGCGCGCGTGAGGACAATGGGGACATACTGAAGTCAAGTGCTAGCGTGGGCTACAGCCCATCTGGCAGTCTCGGCAGCTCGCACCAACGGGCGATAGCAAGTCATATCCATTCGTTTGATCAACATCCCCTTTTATGATGGGCCTCTGGTTCTGGGAACTCTCAACGGATGTCACAATACGTGCGCACGGTCTCCCTCACACAGTGATCATGTCTCGAACCGGCCCTGGCGATACGTCTTTGTGACAGCGTCCCAAGTACCAATGCACATCTGGCTGCATTCCTGATGTAACAGCTGCATTCGGGTCTTGCCTGGGCGGTTTGGCAGGCTCTGACTTCTGCTGTGTTGTGTAGGTGATCACCCATGCACATCCATACTGCAGCAGCGCAGACAGCAGGCAATGTACAGCTGGAGAAGACTGTTCCGTATTGCATTCTACTTGTCTACATTGCTGCTTCAGTCGGTGTTGCTTCCACCAGCAGAGGTGCTACAGCCTGCAGTTGGGCCAGAGCAGTGGTGGTTTCCCACAGCCACAATGTTGCAAGAAGCAGCTGCTGAGCCGACAAGACATTTCACTGCAGCGTCAGTGCTACCATCTGTATTGCATGATCCACAGCAAGACTACCTCAGACATTTTCTCAAAGATGTTGAGCAGCTTATGTCTGCAGCATGTGCTCCCATTCCTGACCAACCACACATCTCCAAGCATCGGCTTCTTCATGCTGTGATAGCATTGAGCAGTTTCACAAGCAGCCTTGCTGATCCCAGGGGATTTCAGCCTAGAACCAAGAATTGGCTGTCAGAAAATCCGCTATCAGAGCCCCTTACATGGGACATGATACAGAGCTGGTTACAGATCACAGCCATGTGCATTGCTGTTATGAGTGCTGCGTCTAGCATGCTGTTGTCCTACTGTGGTCTACAGGTCGACGTGACTTTTCACCAGTTTGCCACGGTCTGTTATGTGGCACTGTTGCTGAGCATGTTCAGTTATCCTACATATGATAGTGTTGTAGCAGCTTTGGTGCTTCTGCCCTTTTATGGCATGCCAGCGCTAGCCATGTTTGTGACATTCCTTGAAGCTTTGCTACTGGCTGTCTGCCATGTGATGTTAGCAATGCATTACGTTGACGGTTTAGTGAAGCAGGTGCTTGAGTATGCAATGTTAGGGGTTGTCCTAGGGTTCCATTTGATGTATCTTCTCAGGCAAAACAAGACTTGCCCTGTTTCATCAGCAACCACTGTCTCACTTTGGACACGGCTGCAAGGCTTGTTGTGGTGTGCAAGCAATTATGACAGTGATTTGGAGGCGCTGGTCAGCATTTTCGTGATGGTAGCTATTGCTATGTACTCCTGTCCATTCTTATCTCCATCGCTCTTGGCCATTTTGTTGATGATTGGTGGCGTTGAGCTCAACCCTGGACCTGACTTCAACATTCTTGCCATCATTGTCATGATGTTAGCATCACCTAGAATAGCATGCAGTGGTCAAGAAGCAACAGGTCAGCGATCTTTGTTGGTCATATTCTCACAGTTTCATGCGCTTACAAACACAGCACTCATGCTTCATGCCTTACAACTGCTGTGCTTAGCAGTCGCAACAATGACAGGCACGCACAGGAGAGGCCCTGTTTCGACATCTGCACCAGCAGGTGAACTGGTTGCATTGTCAAGTTCTCCAGAGGCTGAGTCCTGTGGGCTTCCATTGATGATGTTTTGCAATTATTTGAAGTATGCTTCTTGCAGCTGATACCCCGTTCACAGATGACACGGAGTTTGAGTCAGATGGTTTGGATCCTTGGGAACGACGTGACCCTGAGTCCCAACAAAACAGCCAGGTGACAGATGTGTTCAGCATTTGCAAAGCAACATTAAGCTCATTTGCTGTGGCACAGACTGAAGCTTCCCAACCAGCTCATTCACTCTGTTGGGGCATGCAGGACGAGGAGGCCGTGATGCATGGAAGCGATCCCCAGGCTTCACACAGCCACAGTGAGAATGGGGAATCTTCTCCTTTGCAAGATGTTTCAGGACATGACACAGCAGGTATGCAAGCTCACGTGCACTCCAATTGCTTTTTTGCTGAATAACAGCTGAAATCACAACACTCTGGTTGCCGCATAGTCTGTGTCGCACAACTGAATGATGGTACAAGACGACTGTGATGTGTATCTTGCATGCAGGGGCAACACATTTCCCCTTTGTGGGACGCTCTGGCTACCGCCGAGCACCTGCAGCAAGTGAGTCATCCCATGCCCATTCTGTCAAAACCAACATGTCATGCAACATGCGTGATCACTGCATCAAGATCAGGTTGCCATGATATTATGTTCTGCAGATTTAGAGGCCCCATGCATGTTCAACATTTTGAACATGCATGGGGTATGCGCAGACCTTGGACTTCCTTTTGACCAATTTCTGAAAAAGGCAGAAACAGGTATGGGCACCAAGCTGTTTCTGCGAAAGAGCACAATCCACTCAGCCAATCTGCTGATCACAGAGTCCTGGGCCATCTGCATGGCTTGGCCTTCTTGTGCACCAGCAACTCACCAGAAAGGTTGTATTGGACTGCAGATATCCACGCACTGATGAACACCTCCTTCTGTGTACTTTTTGGAATTGACCAGCAGAACCTGCAGTTTGAGGATGAGGAGCTTCCCATGCTTGCCCATGGTGCCAGACAGGCAGGGCAGGTCACCGCTGAACAGCAGCATCGTTGGTTGCTGATGGGCCGCGCTCTTCAACACAAAGCAAATGAATCAGTGTTGATGCCCAGCTCAGCTCTTTTAGATTATCTTGGTACCATGTGTGATCCAGTTGAGCATGTGCTCGATGATGTGTTTGGAGGTAACATTCAGGTTTCCCATGCATCCTGAGGCCTGGTCACCTTATAGTTGTCGGGGCTTGCAGACATCTGTGTATGTGCATGTGTATGACTGTGACCCTTTCTGCCTGCGTGAGTGTGTGTGCATCCACATTGAGACTCATGTCTGCCAAATTGGAACTTTGTTGTACCTTGCAGATCACCAGAATCCTCAGCTAGATATGCCGGAGGATAGTCAGGTGAGCTGATGCACAAGTTGTCAACACCTTCATGCCACTAAGTTGTCAATTGTTAGCTCCATGCTTGGGAGGACAAGATATGGAAAATCTGCATCTCCCATCAGTTTGTTCTCTTTTTATGGTCTCAATGCACAGTTATGAGCATGTGCTATACAGTCCTGCTTTGTTGAGTGTTGCAGACTAGACTTGATTATGATGGTATGATTGAGCGCATGGAGGAAGGTGCAGCCTGCAGTGATGATGACGTTGTGAACGAGGAGTCTTCTCCACATGGGCAGGTAGGCAGATGTGACTACTTGTGCTTCTGCTGTCATACTTGAGCTTGGCTCATGTAAGCAATGCATTTTTGTTGCAGGGGCAGACACATGCAGGCTGCAAGAGGAATAGACCAACGAACCCAAGGCATCCAGCAGGTGATTTCATTGTCTGCACTTAGATCCATGAGACATGCACAACAGCATATGTTGTCGTCTTGCTTTGATGCAATTGTGCAGGCAACCAGCTAGCCTTGTTCTGTGCAGCTCTTGCCAGCAGGAATGATGCTTGCTGTTTGCCTCAAGGCATGCAATCAATTGGTAAAAATGCAACAACTGTCTGACCTGGGTGTGGCATACAGAACATCAAGACCAGCCAACATCATCAGCTGCATGTCATCGGCGAGCACCTGCAGCAGGTGTGCTCCAAGTATTTACACAACTGCCTTGTGGTTGAGGTGCCTTTTGCTTGAGGATCTTGCTACAGTGCCCGTGCTGATCTTTTGTGCACATGCAGATGAAGAGGCACCGTGCATGAAGCAAGAACATGCATACGCAAGACTAGCCATGCCATTTGACAAGCTTCAGAAGCGACATGGATCAGGTGACACCAACACTGCAACCAGGTGCTTGTGTGATGCAGTCATCATGCAAGCTGCTCACTCAAGTTGTCTTGCTGCCAACTTGGCTTCCTGCAACTTCAAACAAATGTGTGGTGTTGCTTATAGATATTGGATATTTGATGGTAAACTCCTTTGCCGCTTTCTTTGGCATCAGTCCAATAGATGTACCTGTGGAGCGCCTGGGATTCTACGCCAACCAGGCCAGACAGAGGCCCAACACCTTGGTGACATCTGAGCATCAGCATCGTTGGCTGCTGCTAGGACGCGCATTGCAAGCCTGGAGAACAACAGCAAAGCGGCCATCTAAGCTGAGAGACAACACAGCCCTGTGGGGCGTGCTGGCAAGACTGTGCGACCCTCTTGAGGAGACTCTTGAACGTCTGTTTGCAGGTGTGATGCGCCCCAGCATTGCTTTGCATGTTGTATGCATTTGTTTCCTTGTTGGCTGCTGTAAAGTACTGCACCAGCTTAACCGGGATGAAGCCCTTAACATGAGTCTGCTATCAGAGCCCAAACATTTATTGTGTTGCAGATGGAGCTGTAGCTGACACCAGACTGCCCTCAACAGATGCTGAGAGCATGAGGTCTCCGCTGCAACATTGTCATGGCCTGCAGCAAAATGCGGTAAGATTCTATTAGCGCTGTAGACATCTGCATCATGTTGTCACTAAGGGACAGATTTGACATGTGAAAGGCGCTGCCTGTGCTTGCACCCTTGCTTGCACCTTGACTGTCTTGGTCATGGGCAGCATTGTCAAGTACACATCTCAAATATTCAAATCATCTCTGAGATGCTGTGATAGCACCTAGAGAGACAGCCTTTGTGATGCAGGACTCTGGGAGGATACCTGGCAGCGAAGGAGACAGCCCTGAGGGTGCAGAGCATGACTCAAGGGATGACGCCGAGAACAGCACTGGAGCACCTTCACAATCAGGCGAATGTGATGAAGCAGATGATGATGAAGAAAATCAGGCAAGCTTGGGAACCTGCCACTGCACAGCTGAGCTTGACCAGCTGTGATCTTCAGCATGTAAAGTCTTGCTGGTGCCATGTTAAATTTGCATGCGGGCTTGTTTAGGTGCACAGCTCTGCTGTTGCCTTTTCATCTCAGCCTTATTTGCTGTGATAGCTGCATCCTGACCTCACCATCATGAAGGCCATGAGATTCTGTCAAGCTGTTGTAGTTTGGACACAACTATGCCTGGCAGCATTGCTGCAGGAGGCTGAAGATGGCAACGACGCATTTGGTCCAGAGGATGCAGAGGACGTCCGTGAATGCCTGAATATGGATGATGAAGAGGAAGAGGTTCTGTCCCAAGCAGGGTCTGAGGATCTTGATGCTCGGCATGGCCCCAATGTTGAGGTCCCAGATTCTTCATTCAGCCCAGAGAGGTGAGCATGGCACATTTTGCATTTGAAATACATTGTTAGCAAGCGCTGCTGACTTGATGCTATGGTTCTGGTCTGCTGGTCTGCTCCATGTCATTGTTGAGTTTGCTGCTCACTTCAGCGTGTTACACTATTGTGCACAGCAAACTGGAGAAGTACATCTTGCAATGTAGTGCAATAGCAGAGCATACATCTTCTGCAGTCACGGACTCTCATCTGCAAGCAACTTCGCGTATCAACAATACAATTACTTGCTTGCTAGGAAGCGGAACAAGGAGCATCTCTTGCAGCAAAAGCGCCATTTCAGGCCCAAAAATACCAAGAAGGCCTATCACCCAAAGCAGCGGAGGTTTCTGGTAAGATAGACGGTTTCCAGCTTTTGCAGTAATTCCATGAAACATTATGTCCCTGACACAATGTTATAGGCTTGCTTTGTACTGCAGGAGTGGGCTGAAGGCAAGTACAAAGAGTGCACTGTCACCTCAGAGCGAGCATTTGCTTACCTGTCCCTTTTCACAAGACAGGTAATTCAACATGCCAGACAAGTCTTTCAGTTGCAATGCAGTCCAACAACAAAACCTAATGATGTTGATGTAATATATTGTTTTGATGCAGGGTGCTAAATGGCACAAAGTTGAGGCTCATCTGAAAGCATTGCGTGATCTGCAACAAGATCAGAAAGTAGCAGGATTTGGCCAACAACAGAGCATAAGAGATTATGCAGACATCAGGCTGATGATGGCCAACCTGCTGGCTGGCATGGCCCGCATGAAGCGCGAGTAAGTGAACTGCATATGCACGTGCAGATGCATTTTTGCATGCACATGCATTGCACTAGTCAGCACTGCAGAATACGCTATGCCTGGCTGTGATTCAAAGCTAGCCTAAACTCTGTCTTTGTGTTGAACAATTTTTTGTATGCTACTGCAGATCACGAGCTGATCGGGGCGCTTTCTCAATCAATGATGGATACACTCAGAAGGAGAAGATCATGATGGCTAATCAGCTGATGCAGCAAAACGGCAAAGCACCAACAATGCACTTGTAAGTATGCCCTTGCGCTTTTGAAGCTGTATTGCTGTGCACAAATCTTTGTACACTGCAGCTATTTCCCTGTTGGAGTAACTAGCTGCATTTGGCAGGTCTCTGTCCCCTACCTTTGCTGCATTCTACCAACCTTTGCTGCAATCTGCAGACAATTAAGACCGTGCATGACTGATTTCTGACGCTTGCTCCAGGGCTATGCTGCTTTTAATGGACGGCACGTTGATGCGAGGAGATGATGCCCGGCGCATCCAATTGTGTGACATGTTCTGCCACCCTGTGGAGCAACTCAGGCCTCATGCTGGCTTTGCGCTTGGCACGGTCACAGACCAAGGCAAAGTCAACAGGGTAAGCCGTGGCTTTGCTATGCACTAGCAATTACCCCCCCCCCCCTTCTCCCCCCCCCCCCCACCCCATGATGTGCTGCTGCTCATTGTCAAAAGCTGTCACGGCAAAACTCACTTTGAGTACCGGCGTGATTGCAGAATGGGCGTGAGGAGTTTGCATGGATCATGCGCCACAAGGACCCACTGCAGTGTGGTATTGGAGCTGTCTTGAGGTGGCTGCTGTGGCGTTACGAGTTCTTGGATAATCATCAATATCCTGACTTCTCAAGTCGAGATGACTGGTGTGTTTGAAAGGCAGCATTGCATGTGTGTTTGCAAACGCAGCTGAGCTGAGCTGAGCTTTTGAAGCCATCACCCTGTTGCAGTTTACTTGTCTTTGATTACAGGTCTTTGTTGTGCTTGTGGTCAATCAGGCATCCTGCTAGTCAATGCTCACAATGCAGTCTTGTCCATTTGGTTCATCAGCGCTGCTGCAATTCCTGTGCTCAGCCACACATTTCTGCTGGCATGCTTGATTGTGTCCGATTCTACATTATTGCATTGTCCTACATGGAAGTTTTGTGTAAATAAGAAGGCTTGCTGATTGCAGGTATGATCAACACCTGTTCTATGGACGAGACCGTGAGAAGGAGCTATCGTATGTCACTCACTTGAGCTTCCTGAGCAAGCTGTTCCAGGATTTAGGCATCATGTCCAGGAAGAAGACTCATGCACCTCGTGGATCTGGAGCTCGTGACTCCTATGACCTCAAGTAAGAACTAAGGCTGACTTTCCTGAGTGGTCTGCCCACACAAAATTTTGCTGTACATTGCTGATTGAGTGAGGCAAAGTCTGTAGGCCTGTTGCATTTTTAGCTTTGCACAGCATCTGTACACCCTCAATGGCCCTCAATGAAACCAAGCCCATTGCTCAGTCAGCCGCAAGACAGCATTGTATGCAAGCATGACTGCAAAGAGCAGCTGTGCTAGGTTTCACTTCTGTTTCATGACACTAGACCGGTGGCTGCAGTGTCGACTTGAAGGATATAGCCATGCTGGGCAAGTGGAGCAATGAGCATATTGTGAAGAGCTATGTCAATGGCATCCCCTTGAGTGCGGTGCTTGCCCGTGCTGGCTTCCAAAATCATGTCCACCTCATTCCAAGAACAACAGTCAAAGCTGACCAGGAGCTGCTGGACATGCTATTCCCGGGGGTGGAGCAGAGGCACAATGAGCAAGTTGAGGTGAGATACGCAATGATCTGTCCTCCTATGCACAACCTCTGTTCATCAAGCAGACATCAATTGGCATCTCTCCTGCCTTCTAAGTTATGGATGATTGCTGCAATTCATGCAAAGTCTGGCTGCCACATAGCGGCACAGGCTGTACTCTAGATGAAGCAAGCATGCAACTTATGCATAATGTCTGACTGTTGACTTTGCGCGCAGCACAACAAGCACAGCATACGGCAAGGTGAAAAGGATGCGGTGGACCTGGCAGCGGCTCACTACTTGGAGTTCTTGAAGGAGGGACGCAAGGCTATCTTGGAAGATGCAGCAATCCTGCAGGACAAGTACCCAAAGCATAGGATCTTCAACCTGCCGTGCTTCAAACTCCCACAGAATGATAGTGCAAGGACTGCACTGCAACAGAAGTGGGCAGAGTACAAGGCTGAGGTCATTGCTGCTCATGCCCGCTCTGTAGATGAGAACATTGAGGTCAGCTTATATACCTGCAATTGTCTCCTGCACACATGCTTATTCTTGTCAAAGCTGCCTTGCTTGAGCGTCTGCACCAGGAGCTTTTGCAACATACTGAGCATACAGAGTATGCTGTGTACAGACAACTTACAGATATACAGAGTTAAGACCTGTGGTACACCACTGATGCATCTTTGAGATCAACTGCTACTGAGCATTGTCATCAAGCCTTTAGGGTGGCCGGCAAACACTTCAATTGCTATGCAGGTCGAGGAGAACAAGCTGTGTATGGTGACCAAGAATGCACTGCTACAGCAGCAAAATCAGCATCTGCAAGAGAAGCTGGAGACTCAGAGACAGCAGCAGTTGCACCAGCAGCAGCAGCTTCTGACCTCTCAGCAAGAGGCAAGTCATGCGGCTCACTGCATGATGCCATGTGGCGCAGCAGGTTACTTGGCTTTATTGTACTCATCCTTTTCTCTGCATGTGCATATGTGACCTGATGCACACATCCTTGCTGCCAATCAATGAAGTGCAGCACTCTGACATCATCTCAAATGCTGCAGAACAATCCCTGTTGCTGAGACTTGTCACATATGTTCAGGGTGACATGGTTTGTACATTGCCACAGCTTTGACAAAACTGGTCTGGTGCAGGCAGCCAAGTTCAGCGATGAGAGGCAAACTCTTCTGGCTACAATCAGCCGTCTTATAGCTGGAGGGCCTGCACAGACTGCTGGTGGGGCATCTTTTTCACACCGCCAAGGGACTGCAGGGACCAGCTCTGCTGCACAAGCACCCAGTACAACAAGGGCAGGTGCCAGCGGTGAGGAGTATGTGAGATGTAGTATTCCTATGGAGCCAGTCAGTGGAAGTTTGACCTCCATTTTGAGTTGTTGGAAGGAGTACAAGTACAGCACAGCAGAAAGACCCTCGATCAGGCGGCTGATTGATGACCATGGCACAGATTGGCACAGCTCTAAATACAAATACCATCGAAAGAAGTGGAATCTGAAGAAGAGGATTATCAGTGCAGTTGAGGCCATACAGTCTATCAAGCAGATGTCATCTGAAGAGGCTGTAAATTTTCTGGAGACGAAGCGAGACAAGTCAGTCAACCTGTTCGCTCAAACTCTGCCAACCCTCAGTGACGAAGTGGACGTTGCTGGCAAATGCAGGTGTAGCTCGGGTAAGTGGAGGACACTTCGTCCAGGCGACCACTTATATGATGATATCTATAGTGTATATCTTGTTGCTTTACGTAACAAGCTGGGGCTGAGAACAAACATGATGTAACTGCTATTTGTGATGTGCTGTGCATACAACAGAAAGCATAGAAATCTGTAAGCAGCCGTTGCAGCAGTATGATGCTGTGATGACAACTCTCTTCATGTAGCAGCAATGCTATACAATGCTGATGATGCTGCAGTGCTGCTTATACCCTTCTGCTGCATGCTGTGACTTGCATGCTGTGACTTGCATGCTGTGTTCTGTCGGTTACACTGCAATGCAGTGGGCCTGGAATTGGTTGACAGCAGTGCTGCTGGTGCCCATCTGCTGCATGCTGTGACTTGCATGCTATGGTCTGTCGGTTACACTGCAATGCAGTGGGCCTGGAATAGGTAAGCAGGTTTTGACAGCAGTGCTGCTAGTGCCCATCTGCTGCATGCTGTGACTTGCATGCTGTGACTTGCATGCTGTGTTCTGTCGGTTACACTGCAATGCAGTGGGCCTGGAATTGTTAAGCAGCTTTTGACAGCAGTGCTGCTGGTGCCCATCTGCTGCATGCTGTGACTTGCATGCTGTGACTTGCATGCTATGTTATGTCGGTTACACTGCAATGCAGTGGGCCTGGAATAGGTAAGCAGGTTTTGACAGCAGCTTGCCAAGACACAGCCTCATGGAGTGTCACCAAAGATTAAACATTATCTTTTCTATAGTTGACGACAAGACCGGCTCAGAGCAATACATGCAGGCATGCAAGTCCACATATCAAGCTAGTGGTGTTCATGGGCCATCTGCTGAACCATGACTCCATTGGCTGTGACATGTTTCAAGCAAGGCTGATGTTCTATGATTGCTTGAATGGACTTCTGCCCAAATTGTTGCTGCTGTCCATGGCCTGCAGTTGCATTGAAGACTGAGACTGCTGTCTGCATGCACTCTGAAAGAGCTACATAGAATCAGCAAGCTGGAAATCTCAAGCATGATACAACAGCTAGCCAGCAGCATAATGCTCTTGTGTGTGTCAACAGGAAAGGCAAAGAATAGATGATGCAGAGGTCCACTTGTCTGTGTGTGATGCAGAAGTCCAGTTGTCTGTGTCTGCTCACCTATTCTATGACCATGACTCCTGCATCCTCCTGAACCACACCTTCAGGCAGTATAGCATTGGCATATGCCAAGGCCTGCAGAAGTGCATCTGCCATGTCATCCTTCTTGTTAGCTTGGTTATAGGCTGTCTGTATGTTGGCTGTTTGGGGATGGGTAGCCAGAAAGAACACTGTGACTGCTTTGGCCATCTTCTTGTTCAGCCTGGTTTGCTGTTGCTTGCTCAGGCTGCCTGCTGCCTGCCTAGCAAGTGCTTCATCCTCCCAGCGAATGAATCGTGCACGCAGCACGCTGGGCAGCTGCAAGCCGTGGTAGCTCAGCTTGTACTCTGATGGCAGAATACGGACTTGCTTGCCCCTGGCGATGAACAGAGCCTCCAGGTTAGCTTCTATCCTGCCCGCTTGCACGTTTCTGTGACCGAGCTGACGCTCTATGACCACATGGGTGAACGGGAAGGCGTTGCACCGCTGCTCGAAGCTCAACAGAGCTGGCATATAGCTGGCGTCCTGCTTGTAGACTTCTGTCTCCCCCCAAGCGAGGATCCTGAAGCTCCAGGTCTGAAGGATCGCAAAACCCAGGTGCTTTCTACCAACGTCTATACTGAGAACTGTGGGCATGCTGCCGGGGGGGTGCTGGCAGAGGAGAGGCGCTGCTCAGGGTCAGCTGACGAGCGAGCGCGACACCGAAGGGCTGGTCGCTGAGCGCTGCTCTTTCTGCGCTTTGACGCAGGGATGCCGAGACTGCACAAGCTGGAGGCAGGGGCTGAGGCAGGCATGCCTGCGTCAGCGTCCTGGCGACTCCGAGACACGGGCGAAATTCGGTGCACATCGCAGGACCCGGGGGTGCTGCGCAATGTGCACCAAATGCGCACTCCCCGAGAGACCCCAGCGCGGCGCAATGTACTGGGGCTTCGGCGCGACTTCGTGGGGCGGCGGGGCGCTGGGAAGGGCGTCCCACCGGGGGACGGCCAAACCGTCCCACGGCCCGTGGGACCTTGGAGACCG
>JAABUS010007881.1_pt1 | contig 11947 bp, 13 predicted proteins | sample 5560161 | NCBI WGS metagenome assembly JAABUS01 (sample SAMN10711885, study PRJNA513376) | rock metagenome | isolation source: Antarctica rocks | place: Antarctica: Victoria Land, Trio Nunatak nord | collected 2016-01-04 | reverse complement strand
CCGCCGGGGCACTCATGCTCCTCGCAGTCAGCTACGCCCTCTTCGGCGTCTCCAATAGCTTCTGGACCGTCGCGCCGTGGGTTGTCCTCTCCAGCATGGGCTATCACACCGTCTTGCAGACCCAGTACGCGCTCGGGATGAGCTTGACCTCGAAAGAAAAAAGTGGCGCAACCCTCGGGCGCCTCTCGGCCCTCAACCAGGGTGGCTCGCTGATCGCCCTGGTCTTCATCCTGATCACTTTTCACTTCAACTGGCTGACGTTTCGGCCAACGTTCGTCATCCTCGGCGTGGTCGCGCTCCTCGGCGCACTGGCAATCGCCCGCTTCCCGCATCTGCACGACGGCGAAGAACGCGCCCAGGCGGCCGATCGGCCGCGGATCGTCCTACGCCGCGAATATCGCTACTATTACTGGTTGAGTATCCTCGATGGCGGTCGCCAGCAAGTCTTTTTCTCCTTCGGGCTCTGGGTTCTCGTCCACGCCTTCAAGCTCTCGGTGGCGCAGGTCTCGGCGCTGTTGATCGCGGTCACATTCGCGTCGATGCTCTCGGGGGCGTATATCGGGAAGCTGATCGACCAATACGGTGAGCGACGCCTGCTAGCCGGGGTCAATGTGGCGTATGTGCTGGCGCTGGCGGGCTACGCCTTCACCAGCAATGTCTTCGTCGCCTGCGGCTGCTACATCCTCTATACCTTCATCACCCCCCTCTCGCCGATCGCCAGCGCGACCTATCTGCGGAAGATCGCCGTCCCCACGGACCTCGCGCCGAGCTTCGCGATGGGCACAACGATGCAGCACGCGGCGGCGATCGTCGTGCCGATCACGGCGGGATTCATCCTCAACTTCGTTGGCTACCAGATCCCGTTCATGATCGCCTGCGGCTTCGCGTGCCTCACCTTCTTTGTCACGCGGAAGCTCGACCCCGACAACCAGCGCGTCATCAGCAGCCCCAGCGCCGCCGAAGCCGAGCGTATAGCGGAAGCCAACGCCGGGGCTGAAACCGCGCTGGCGACTCTGGCTGGCGCACCGCCGCGCCCTATCCCAGCGACAGACGAACGGGCCGACTAGGCCATGTCCCACTCGCGCTGTAGATCGGGCCACGAGCTGCCGCAAACACGCACGCGAGGGCAGAATGCGACGCCACTCACCGCTCAACTCTCTGGAGTGGTCCCCCATCGTCGCTGGCGGCGGGCTGGGCTTCCTTTGGGCGCTTGTCTGCATACCTGTGGGCCTCAAATGGGGCGTTACGACCTGGTCGCCGCTCTGGGAGCAGATCGCGGCGTTCATCATCTGTTTCCCGCTTTTCGTCGGGTTCTATGGCGGCGCAGCGTTGCAACCTTTGGGGCTTGACCCGCCGACTCTCCCGCTGATCATCTTCACCGGCGTTGTAGTAGGGGCGCTGATCGGCGGTATCAGCGCCTATCGGCTGTGGCATTGACCCCTCTTGAGATGCCGCAATCGGCGAATCAGCCCTGTTGGCGGTGGTCCTCGCTCGCCCGTCGATCGTCCGATTCATCCGCGCGGCCCACGTCGGGTGTCGTCAGAAAGGGCGCAAAATGCGCCGCAACCCGGTCGGCCATCTTTGCCAGATCGACCGCACCATCGACCTCCATGATCGTCAACCCGAAGAAACTGCACTGTACCGCGATCTCTTGACCCATTAACAGGTCGCGCACGATCAGATTCTCGCGGGCGCGCGGCAAATCGCTGACCGGCATCCCCGCAAGCTTCTCGCGACGGGCCACCGAGGCGCGTTTGAAGGCTTCCGTCGGCAGCAGCCAAACCCCCTGCCGTGGATCGGCGAGCAGCGGGGCGAGCGCCGCCGGGAAGAAGCCCGGCCCTTCGGCGATCACGCGCGGCGTTGCGGGCAACGCCAGCAGATCGTCGCACGCCATCGCACAACGCTCGGTCCAACTCGCGATCGTGTCGCGCGCCATCGCTGCGGGCGCGGAGCCGAGCCAGCGCCTCTCCGCATCGAGCCGATCGGGGTGGGCCGCGTAGAGTGCCGGGTGGCGCTGCGGATCGGCCCGTGCGAAGTGATCGGGCTCGTGCCGATCGAAGTGGTAGACCTGCAAACCGCACTTGCGCGCGATGATCTGCGCGATCGATGTTTTGCCAGCATCCGGTGGCCCGCCGAGCCAGAGTACGTGCGTCAGCCCTTGACGCCTCGCGCGATCGGTTGCCTGTACCATCATTTCCCTCCATCCTTGTCAACTACCGATCAACGATCGGGGACCTCCACCACGATAGCGAATCACCGCACCGGAAAGCACCGTCCGAAAGGTCGATGCGCCCACGAAACCGCTATGTTAGAATGCATGTACCCCAACACAATGGCACTTCCCATCTACAAAAATTCGATAGCGCGGCGCGATGCGTCGCCCGAGCGCACACGCCCATACAAAGGGGCAACCGTAGCCACCTGCGGCGCGTTGTAGCGAATGGGACCACCTGATTCGCCGTTGAAGGATGTGTTATGTCACTTGGGTCTGCCTACCATACCTATCTCCGCCCCCTCCATCGTTTCCTTATGGGGCGCTCGTTCTACGCGCTGGTCCTGGCGAGTGCGCTGGCCTACGCGCTCCTAGCCGCGCGGATCGGGCGCTTGCAGAGTTGGAGCTACGCCTGGTTTGCCTGGAATCTCATTCTCGCCTGGGTACCATATGCCGCGAGCCTCTGGGCCGATCGGTTGCACCTACGCAACGCCGCGCGGCCGTGGCGACTCCTCCCCGCTGCGGCCCTCTGGCTGGCGTTCCTGCCGAATGCACCGTACCTGGTCACCGATTTCATGCATATCCGCGCCAGGCCGGAGATGCCGTGGCTCTTCTGGTTCGACATCATGATGATGGCGGTCTTCGCCTGGACCGGTTGTATCCTCGGCGCGGTGTCGCTCGGGATCATGCAACGGATTGTCGGCGATTATCTCGGTCGGGCGGCAAGCTGGCTCTTCGTCCTGCTCACGGCGGGGCTCTGCGGCGTGGGGATCTATCTCGGGCGCTTCGAACGTTGGAATAGCTGGGATATCTTGGTCAATCCGCTTGCCCTCGCGCACGACCTGATCGGACCGCTGCTCGATCCAGCCGCCTATCTGCGACCACTGGCGATGTCAGGTCTGTTCGCCGCATTTTTCCTCATCAGCTATCTGACACTCGCCGCAAAACCGGGACGACAAGTGACAGAAGAGCAAGCCTGATACGCGCGGCCTCGCTGAAAATGCGGTTGTCCGACAAAGGTCACCATTTACGCCCGCGCAAATCACTGCAATGTCACCGCGAACGTGGTAGCATTGCAGTGTTTGTATTGAAGGTGTGCAAGAAGGGCAAAGGACGAGAAGATGGTACGGCGTGCAAGCGCGCTGCCTGTGCAAGTAGCACAAAGCTTACTCCAACGAATTATCTCGGAGGAATTCCCGGCGGGAACGGTCCTGCCGTCGGAGCGCGAATTACAAGATCATTACGGCGTCAGCCGACCGGTCGTGCGCGAGGCGATCAAGTTACTCGCGGCGCGCGGGATCATCGCGACCAGTTCGGGTCAGGGCGCGGTTGTCGCCTCGGATATGACCAGCCCGGCGCGCGATGCCCTGGTGCTGGCCTTCTATCGGGCACATGCCAGCGCCGAGGACATTCTCAACACACGAACGTTGCTTGAGCCGGAGATCGCGGCGATGGCTGCGGTCCAGGCAACACCGCTGCAAATTCGCCGGATCAATAGTATGACCCGCGCCTTCGATGGCGAACCCGATGGCAGCGAGGAATCGCAGACACGGCTCGCCGATCGCTGGTCAACGACCGATGCGCGCTTCCACGTCCTCCTTGCGGAAGCGAGCCAGAATCCGGTCCTGGCGATCCTGGCCGAGGTGATCGTCGGGATCCTCTGGCAGCAGCGACGGAGTGGCCGCAATTACCATCCGGGGCCGGAGCGCGAATTGGCGCAGTCGCAGCACCGGATTATCGCCGCAGCGGTCGCCGCACGCGATCCCGAGGCGGCGCATCAGGCGATGCTGGAACATCTCCAATCGACGCGCGAGGCGCTGATGCAGTTCCCCGATGGCTTGCAGAGCACGATCGACGTGATGATCGACGGCTCACGGATTTAACCGCCAAACCGCAACGACAGAGGCGCGGGCAACTGCCCGCGCCTCCCCTTTGACCGTCACTGGTGAGGTGGTGGTGGTAGAGGCGTAGAGGCGGATCTTGACCCGCCCGGCTGGTGGCGGCCCGGCGTTGCCACCGGCCATGCCACGCGGGTGGCGATCCGGCGGCGTGGGCGGCGTTGACGGCGGGCGGGTCAAGATCCGCCCCTACCGCCACCGCCATTCCCAAGTCCGTGCCCCGATCTTGCGCTAACGCGTGAACAGAGTGCCGCGCACATAATCGGCCTCCGACGAAGCCAGGAAGGCGATCACTTTCGCCACCCCATCGGCGGACCCGAGGACCAAGCGAGCCTCATCGAAGACTTCTTCCTTGGGACGACCGGCGCGCTCGGCCTCGACGGCGATCACGCTCAGCTTCATCTCCGTGGCGATCTGGCCCGGACAGACGACGTTGACGCGAATACCGCGCGGGGCTAATCGTCCCTCCATCGTCAGACCGAGGCCATGCACCCCGGCCTTGCTCGCGCCGTAAGCGAGGGAAGAACTCGGCCCACGCACCCCGCCCCCCGACGAGATCAGGATCAGGACGCCGCGACCGCTCGCTTCGAGCAACGCAGCGGCGTGTTTGACGCAGAGGAAGATCCCCTTGACGTTGACATCGAGGACGAGATCCCAGTTGTCGATCGACAACTCTTCGGGCTGCTCATACGCGCCCTTCAGGACACCGGCCGCACAGATCAGCGCATCGAGCCGTCCATGCCGCTCGCGCACACCGGCAAAAACCGCCGCAACCGCAGCATCATCGCGCACATCGGCCTGCGCCGCTTCCGCCGCGCCGCCACCGGCGCGAATATCGGCGGCGACGCACGTCGCCGCCTCGCCCTGCTGATCCATCAGGATAACGGTCGCACCACGCTCGGCGCATAGCCGCGCGGTCGCCTCACCGATCCCTTGCGCCGCCCCGGTCACCAGGATAATCTTGCCACCGAGATCCAAAGAGCCTCCTTTGTTTTGACCTCTCCCCCGGCCCCTCCCCGCGTCGGGGAGGGGCCGGGGGAGAGGTCTACCCTACCTCAGTTAATCGGCAGCCCCAGCTTCGTCAGCGTCTGCCGCACATTGGCGACCGCTTGCGGCACCAGGCTCTCGGGGAGATGCTCCACGAGGCCATAACCATCGGGCAGCAGTTCCTCGAAGCGGCGGAAGAACGTCGCAAAGTCGAGGACGCCATCGCCGGGTACGGTCTCGCTGATATGGACGACGAGCCGATCCTCGGCATAGACATCTTTGATATGCGCGGCGGCAATCGCCGGGCCGAGGGTATCAAAGAGTTCGTTGAGGAGCGGCGTGGTGTCCCACAACGTCGCGAAGTCGCCGATGAAGTTGACCGGATCGAGGCTTACCTTGATCCACGGCGAGTCGACGCGGTCGAGGACACGCCGCACGCGGGTCGCGCTGTCGAGGGTGCTGGTGACGTGGCATTCGAGCGCGATCGGCACGCCATACTGCTCACAGGCGCTCGTCACCTCGCGCAGGCTCCGCACCAGCGCATCCTCGGCGCTGGCGCTGTGGTTGTCCCGGTGCGGATTCCACGGGCCGCGCGGGTTGCGGCTACCGGGGCCGGAAAGGACCGATTGCGCCCCGAGTTCCGCCGCGACGCGCACCGCATGGCCGAGCTTCCGCGCGGCCTCGCGCCGTACCGTCTCGTCCACACTGACCAGCGGCTGTTGCCAGCCCCACGACTGCACCACCGCGATCCCGTGCGCCGCGAAAACGTCGCGCGCCCGGCGCAATTCCTCGCGCGTCAGCGTCGCAGGGTCACCTTGAAAGTGTGTCCCGACGCCGGTCAGCCCCAACTCCGCCAGCTTCGCCGCCAGCCGATCGTCCACCGCCTTGAGATCGCGCGGAACGATCGCGCCCGCTACGCCGATACGCATGAATGTCCTCCGGGATTAGTCGGCAGTAGAGGTTCGTTGCTGGCACAGTGGTCATCGTGCCACCGCGTAACCACTGCCGACTGCCGACTGCCGACTCCTCACTAACATCAGACCAATTGTCGTATGCGCCCTCGTTCGGGTGTTGTAACAGGCACGATTCTGGTTGTCAATTCATCGCAAACAAAGCTACAGGGTTTATGCGCGAGCCTCCTCACACATAAGCCCTGAGCGACGCCGTCAGTCATGGCGACATTATCAACTTGCAGCGGTGGGACTTGTGGCAACTGCGTAGCCGCGCCACGGGAACTGACGTTGACAGTCATAGCTCGCTAGCCTATCGTAGCGTATCTGGTCGTCGACCTGACCAGTAGACCGATAGTTCAGGAATGATTCGATGCTCGCGAAAGTGAAAAAGCTTCATGCCCGCAACGATTGAGGACTTTCGGATCACGCGCATTCAGTATCCGCGCTCCCGCGTGATCGGCGATTCGCAGGTGCGCTTCGATACCCATCACATCGGCACCCTGGAACTGGTGTCGAGCAGCGGTCAGGTCGGGGTCGGCTTCTTCGGCGCGCTGATGTACCCACTCCCCGATCAGGCCGAACTGACGCGCGTCTTCGGCACCGAAATCTTCCCCGGACTCCAGGGGCAGACGCCGTTCGCGCTGACCCACCGCCTCGCGCGGCCACGCGGCGGCAATATCCGTGCCCACCCGTTCGGCCAACCGATCGATCAGGCGCTCTGGGATCTCCAAGGCAAAGAACTCGATCTGCCACTCTATCGCCTGCTAGGCGGCACGGACAACCGGGTCCGCGCCTACGCCAGCGGCCTCGATTACCACATGCCCGACGACGAGTTCCAGGCGTTCTTCGCGGAGGCGCGGGCGCTCGGCTTCAGCGCGCACAAGATCAAGGTCGGGCATCCGGACCTCGCCTGGGATCTGCGCCGACTCGGGCTGCTCATCGAAGCGGTCGGGCCAGACGCGACGATCATGGTCGATGCCAACGAGGCGTGGTCGCCGAAAGAGGCGATCCGTCGCGCTCATGCCTACCACGACGCCGGGTATCCGATCTACTGGATCGAGGATCCCTGCCTGCGCGACGATTTCGCGGGCCTCGCGCGGGTGGCACAAGAAGTGCCATTCAGTCATATCAACAGCGGGGAATACCTCGATCTGCGCGGCAAGCGCCTGTTGATGGAGGCCCGCGCGGTCGATTACCTCAACGTTCACGGCAGTGTCGGCGACACGTTGCGCGCCGCCTGGCTCGCCGCCGAGTACGGGCTACCGGTCTCGCTCGGCAATACGCCGTTCGAGTTGGGCGTCCATCTGGCGGCGGCGTTACCGGAGGCGCACTGGATCGAATATTCGTTCCAGGATTACAACCAACTCGTCAACGAGCCGGTGCGGTTCGACGGTGGCTATGCGCTCGCGCCCGATCGTCCCGGCCACGGACTGACCCTCTCAGAGGCCGCACGCACCGAATATGCCCGTCCAACGTTCGGGTAAGGCGCGACAGACCGGTGGCGCGGGTGTACGATGGCGGCGGGGCAATGCTGATTCGGCGTGCTGCCAGCCCCGTTGAACACCCGACTTGCCGTCGCGGGGATGCCCGCAGCGCCGCCCGACGAGGAGTTCCGATGACCGAGATCACTGTCGAGTCCCGCGCGACCAATCCGCGAATCCGTCTCCAATCCGAGGCGTTGACTGTCACCGTCACGCCGGGAAAAGGGAGCGACATCACCAGCATCATCCACCGCCCCACCGGTCAGGAAACGCTCTGGCAATCGCCGTGGGGTGGCCGACCGAGCGGCTATGCCCTACCGGAGAGCGACTCGGTCGATGCCTGGATGCAGGGGTTCGCGGGCGGCTGGCCGGTGATGGTGCCGAACGCCAGCAGCGCCTGTATCCACCGGGGTATCCGGCACAGCTTCCACGGCGAGGCGTCACTGGCACCGTGGGATTGGGCGCTGGACGGCGAGGCGCTAACCCTGCGCCTCGCGTTCTACACCCTCCCCTTGATCATGACGCGGCGACTCTCGATCGATGGCGATCTGCTACTGGTCGAGGAGACGCTGACGAATGATGGGGTCGAACCGGTCGAGTTGATCTGGGGGCACCACCCCAGTTTCGGCGGCGCGCTCCTCGACGGCCCGGCGCGACTGACCAGCGGCGCGCGTAAGGTGACCGCCGATGGCAATCCCGATGCGCGCGGCAATGCCATCCTCAGCGACCACGAGTCGGACTGGCCGCACACGCTCGACCGGGACGGTAAGCCGCTCGATCTGCGGACACCGCTCGAAGGGGAGCACGGGATGGCCTATCTCCACGACTTCACCGATGGCTGGGCGGGGCTGACACGCACCGATGGGGCGCTCGGGATCGCCCTCTCCTGGGAGACGACACTCTTCCCGACCGCCTGGCTCTGGCAGGAGATGGGGTCGAGCAAGGGCGGTCCCTGGTTCGGGCGCGGGCGCGTCGTGGGGATCGAGCCCTGCACCTCCTGGCCGGGTATCGGCCTCGCCGCAACCGTCGAGCAGGGACGTGACCTACTCACACTCGCCCCCGGCGAGCGGCGCAAAACGGCGCTGCGGCTCCACGTCTTCACCGGACTCGGGGAGGTAGCTGGCGTACGCGATGGGCGGGCGCGTGGCCTCGCGCCCGGATACACACGGGGTTAACCCCGACCGCTCAGCGTTGGGTGGCGGGTAGGAAGGCATGGGTAGGGTGTAAGGTCTGCATCCCGGCCCAAACGACGTAAGGAGGAAGCCGATGCGTGTGTTAACGGAAGCGCAGAAACGCCAATTCGCGGAGGAAGGGTATCTGCTGGTCGAGGATCTGCTCGACCCGGAGCAGGACATCCAGCCGATCCTCGATGAATATGCCGAGGTACTGGACGGGATCGCGAACAAGCTCTACGCCGACGGCACGATCGGCTCGGCGTACGCCAGCCTGCCGCTGATGGAACGGTTGGTCGCCGTCTGCGCGGAGAGCGGGCAAAACTTCCCGCAGCACTTCGACTTCAGCCTGCCACAGACTGGGATCAAGGTCGACACGCCGATCCACGTCGGCCCGGCGGTCTTCAACACCCTGGCGCACGCGCGGATGCTCGATATGGCCGAGGATCTGATCGGGCCGGAGATCTACTCCAACCCGGTACAGCATATCCGCTTCAAGCTCCCGGCGCGTGCGGTGGCGAAAGGCTCGTACAACGGGCTCATCAGCAAGATCCCCTGGCATCAGGACAACGGCGTGATCATGCCCGAGGCCGACGAGTCCTCGATCCTCACCGTCTGGCTACCACTGACCAACGCGACGATCGCTAACGGCTGCCTGCAAGTCGTGCCGGGGAGCCACCGCGACGGCCTGACGCAGCATTGCCCCGGCCCGTTCGGGATCGCGATCCCCGATCAACTGGTCGCGACGCAGGAGGCGGTCGCGGTCGAGATGCGCCCCGGCAGCGCCCTGCTGATGACGCAGCGCACCGTCCACAGCTCGCTCGACAACGTCACCGACGACGAGGTGCGGATCAGCATGGACCTGCGCTACCAACCGATCGGCCAGCCGACCGGGCGTCCCGCCTTCGCCGCTGCTGGCTTCAATGCCCGCAGCACCACCCACCCCGAGACGGTCGTGCATGACCCCGCAGTCTGGGCCGAGAACTGGTACAAGACCCGCGCCGCACTTGCCGAAGACTCCCAGGCGTTCAATCGCTGGAAGGCCGGTGAGAACGGCTGCGCGTAAGCGTCAGGTCGTCAGTGGACATCGATTCCTCCTGCCAGCGATTAGTTAACCGCAGGCGTGGGTCGCCGGATGAATCCGGCGCTAGGTGGCCTGCGGCCACTCATCCCCTGACCCGGCAGGGGACCACGGTCCAATAAAGTGGACTAGGTGTGTTAGTTTCCATGCACTTGATACCATAGCAAAAGCCCTGGTGGCGTGTTTACGCCGCCAGGGTTCTTTTACAACTTCACATCGAGGGCAGGGTACGCTATCGTCTCAGCGTACTGCCGCCGCAACTCCTCCGTACGCTCCGTCGGCCACGGGCAATGCTCGATCCCCTTCAGGTGATCGGTGAAGAGTTCGAGGTGCGTCTGCCAGACGGCCAGGTAGAGCGGGCGCTGTGCGGCCAACGCTTCGGGGAGGGTCTGTGTCAGCATGAGGCGCGTACCACCGGGACCATTCGACAACGCCCAGCGGACCAGGCCCGCCGCCTCGCCCTCGTCCTGCCAACGATATTCGAGCAGTGTCGGTGCGGTGATCGCCGTGATCGTCCCGGCAGCAACGTAGCGGTTCGTCGCACGCAGCGGCGGTGCGTCGCCGCTGGCGAGTTTGCCGGGATCGGGTGTTTCCTCCCCGGTCGTGGTCAGTGCCGCCCACACGGTATCGACCGGCGAGGTCAATTGCCGCTCGAAGCGAATCAGCCAGCCATCAGCGGTGCGTTCAGCCGTACCGGCATTGAGTCCAAATTGCTCGACGTATTCCTCGTGTCGCGCAGCCCAACCGGGTGCCATGATCTCGCCCGGCTGACCATCGAGCAACGAATTCAGTACATCGAGGCAGCCGTGCCATCCGGCGGCGAAGCTAGCGGCGCCCGCCCGGTCCTTGAAGGTGTGGGTGAAGCGGAGGAGACAACCGGACGGATCGGGCTGTAGCTCCCAGCGCAGCAGTTCGCCGCCCCAGGTGAATTCGAACAACGTCGGCGGCTCGAACGCCGTGATCTGCCCTGCGGTCGGCGGTGCGGCATCATCGGCGAAGACGAAGCGAAGTGGTGCCCCTTGGGTGCGTTCGCCCTCGATCGCGGCGGGGAACCAATGCCGCAGATCGTCGGCGACGGTGAGCGCCCGCCAGACTTTCTCCACCGGATGTTTCAGGCGGCGCTCGAAATGCAGCGTATTACGACCATCGACAATACTCAATGTCCCATTCATTGTCCTGCCCCTTTCGTTTCCGTCTCCCCATCGGGCATCGTATCGAGATGCCGTTCGAGCGCATCGAGCCGCCGTTCCCAAAGCTGCCGGTACGGGGCGAGCCAGGCATCGATCTCCACCAGCGGCTCGGGCTGTAGCCGATACCAGCGCCGCTGCGCCTCCTGGCGCACGCCCACCAATCCCGCCTCGCGCAGGACGCGCAGGTGCTTGGATACGCCCGGCTGACTCAACGGCAACGCCACGACCAGATCGCCGACCAATCGCTCGCGCTCACGCAACAGATCCAGGATGCGCCGCCGCGTCGGCTCGGCCAACACCTCGAAGGTCATCATCAACGCATCTCCTCACTACCCAACATCCTCATATAAATATATCTCAACAGGCATATAACTATCAAGGCATATACAACCTTGGCATTGTTCCGGTGCGATCAAGGAAAATGCGGTACAGTACCGGCGTATCCTGAAGATCCGCGCAATCGTGAAGTGCCACGCGCAGAGGAGGCAACCCTGTGACCGAGCAAGCAGCCCCCGCAGTCGGGCAAACAGCGCCCGACTTCACCCTCGCTTCGACAACCGGCGGCCCGATCACCCTCTCGCAGTATCGCGGGCAACAGAATGTCGTGCTCGCCTTCTACGTCCTCGACTGGACCGGTGGTTGACGGAGCGAATTGGCCGATCTGGAGCGCCTGCGCGAGCGCTTCGAGGAAGCCGATGCCCAGGTCCTGGGCATCAACGTCGACCACGTCTGGTCGCACAACGCCTTCGCCGACTCGATCGGCGGGCTGGCCTATCCGCTCCTGGCCGACTTCTTCCCGCACGGCGCGGTCACGCAGGCTTATGGCCTCTGGCGACCCGACCGCGGACTCGGCAAGCGGGCGATCTTCGTGATCGATCGCGAGGGGATCATTCAGCGCGCACAGGTCATGGAGAGTGGCCTGCCCGATCTCGAAGAGTTGCTGATTTTCGTGGGCGGGATGTAGGGGGTGAGG
>JAABUS010007880.1_pt1 | contig 11948 bp, 11 predicted proteins | sample 5560161 | NCBI WGS metagenome assembly JAABUS01 (sample SAMN10711885, study PRJNA513376) | rock metagenome | isolation source: Antarctica rocks | place: Antarctica: Victoria Land, Trio Nunatak nord | collected 2016-01-04 | reverse complement strand
GCAGCGGTCATGCCGGTGTCAAGAAAACACAAAAGAAAGCTAGGTAGGACTCCCATTGCCAGTCAAATGCTGCCTGCATGCTCTCATCCACATCACTATCAGCTGTGACACGCAGAAACATCTTGTACTGCAGCCAAACCATTTCTCATTGAGTCCTATCAGCAGAGATACGTTGCCTTGGAGGTCTTCTATCTGGGCTGGCAGTACCATGGCTTCGCTTCACAATGCGGGACTGAAGGCACAGTAGAGGTGCATTGACCGCCTGAAATTGCTTGTAGCCAGCTCCAGATTTATAGTGCAATTGCGTACGTGAGGCCACTCTCATCAGGTTGTACATGCATGCCTGCTTGCACTTAGACGACTCCTCATACATGATTGCTTATGCGTTTGCCTTATGCAACCTCTCTAGGGAGACTTGACAGTGTATGTTGTAACACAAATTTCCCCCTGCCAGTGACATGGCACTAATTGATGCACATCAATTTGGTATGCACCTTGTTGGCCAAAAGCAGCATTGCAGGAAATGCCTATCCAGATGGATCTGCTGTGCAATGGCTATCACGCATTGGCTTGCATTAAAACCCACACTGGTCACAACTGCCTCTCCAGGGGCTGCTGTTCAATGCAATGCGAAAGGCAAAGCTAATTGCTGAGGGCGCCACATGGCAGCAGGTCAACTACTCACGCTGCGGCCGCACTGATAAGGGTGTCAGTGCTGCTGGTCAGGTATGCTGCCTGTGCTATTCAGCAAGCTGCAGTCACCCCAGGCCCTACCAACTCGATACCGCTCTCCTTGTTCCTCATACATACCATCCAGCTCCCTTGATTAGCATTGAATCCTCCTGTTTGTGCTGTAGCATAGATGCAGTAATTGAAATGCTAAAGCAAAAAGGAGGCTGCAGCAGCAAGAAAACAAACTTTGTTCATCCATAATTCCTTTTCCCCACAATTTCATTTGATAGTTTGCAAGCAGCACCTCACCATGTGGAGGCAACCAGCACAAAGCAGTGTGTCTTTGTCTGGAGCAAGCAGCACCTGTGCAGATCGGAAGCTATGGCATCATGTGTGTGATGCTGAAGCACATGCTTTGCTGCTGTTGTAGGTGGTTGCTCTGCTGCTGCGGTCTGCTAGCAAGACTGGGGAGCCTGCACTGCTGGAGGAGGATGAGATGGACTACAGCCTGAAGCTGAATAAGGAGCTGCCACCGGACATCCGTGTACTTGCCTGGTGCACCGTGCCGACAGACTTCAGTGCCAGGCATGCCTTCACTCTGCCCTGCCCGCTCTTGGTCCGCATTTGTCTCACATGCTTACCCAGAGCCAACAACTAAGTCACAACAGCATTCTTGATGCAAGCATGATGTTGCATGCAGATGTTTGCATGAACTGTCAGCTTTGCAATCATAGCACAGACTGGCTTGTCCCAATGTGCTGACAACGTCTGCGCTGTTGTTGCTGCTGATCTGTGACGCAGCTGATTACTGTCACATTGCAATGTGCAGCCTATCATTGGCATTAATACATCTGTCTGCCATTGGCATTGGCAGACAGATGTATTAAAGTTCACAAACACTGCATGACGAGTAATACATGGAATGCATGCAGGTTCAGCACAGCACATCGTGAGTACACGTATTTCATTGTTCAGCACGGACAGCTGGATATAGCAGCAATGCAGCAGTCAGCCACTTATTTTCTTGGCGAGCACGATTTCAGGAACTTTTGCAAGCTGGATCTGGAGCATGTCAAGAGCTTCAGACGTCGCATATTAGATTTCCAGATCAAGGAGGTGCAGCCTGCTGGCACAGATGGCAGAGCCTTGTATGCTCTTCACATCAAAGGAACAGCATTTCTGTGGCATCAGGTTGGTCTTGCATCTCTGTCTTCAATTCACTATGATTCTCAGAAGGGCTTTGTTGCGCAGCTGCATACAAGCCCCTGCTGCAGCCTGCAACACTGTTAATTTTCATGTTGACATCATGATCTGCAGGTGCGTTGCATGGCTGCTGTTCTGATGATGGTCGGTCAGAAGTTGGAGCACCCTGATGTTGTGCAGCAGCTGCTTGACATTGAGCAGAACCCGCGCAAGCCACAATACAGATATGCTAGCGAGGTGAGTCCAGGATTGTTCAGCACTGCATCCGTATTTGCCAATGTTGTCGGGTTATTTGCAGATCTTGTCATGTTGGCTTACAAGTGAAGCTGTGATGTCATTTCTTGCATGTTGTCAACATCTGAAGACTGTACATCAAATGCAGGAACCTCTTTTGTTTTCAAGATGCGTTTACAAGAACATCAGGATGCGAGTGTCTGATCGCAGTCGCTTGCAGACACTGCAAATTATCGAGCATGCTGCTGATCAGCACCGCATTGGCAGCAGCATGTACATGCACCTGGCAGAAAAGCTGAAGAGTGACACATACAATGTTCATCAGACAGTCAACAATGAGAGACATAGTCATGGCATCACTGCTGCACTGCATGTCAACATGTTGAAGCGTGAAAAGGAACCTGACATTGCAGAGCGTCTGCATGCCTGGTCAGAGATACAGTCTGAACGCTTATAGGCAATGTAAGCTAAACTGATTGAAGCTGTCTGACAGAGTTTCACTTTGCTCGACGCAAAAGGCCAGGCTTGCCGCTGCAAGTAATATCCTGCTGAAGGGCAGCCCCCATCTGTGGCAACACTGCATTATGCTAGGCTGCATCAAGATTACAGACAGCAAGCACTTTGCTATCTGCTCATCAGGCGAGTGAGGTGACAAGGTTAGCGGGTGCTATGATTCCATTGCCTTTGCTTCACCATCTTCATCTCCTTCAGGCACTCCCCGCATGTACAGTACGTTATTGCACCTGCATGGCCAGATGTTTTTGAAAAAGCAGTCATGACAACATCCTGAACAGACTAGTGCAAGTCCATTGAACATCTGAATGCAATTGTGGTAGCATGGGTCTACATCCAGGTCGTTGGCAGCTCGAAATTGGCTAGATTTGGGTAAACATGAAACTTGCCGTATCAAAACCTCTCCCAAATTGCCTGTAAATTGCCCTTCTATGAACTCTTCTGTGTTTGCCAGTTGCAGGTTCATGTATGCGTCTACCGAAACAAGATACCCTGCAGACGCATGACGAGCTCACAGTTTGTGATGATATTGCTCAAAGAAAATATACTCAACTGCCTTAGGTATTCTACCTTTGTACTCCATGCCCCACTTCAACTTGACAACAACGATTTTGCCGGTCAATTCGTTCAAGAAAGGCTTGGGGTTTACTGGCACGGTCTGCAAAAAGAATCATGTCAGGCATCGTTGTACGGTAGCAATACTGGCGTTGATATAGCTGCGATCATAAGACCTACAGCTGCCATGCTCGCGCGGAGCTTGCGTTTACAATCTTCGCCCCACCCAGTCTTGCAACACAATTGCGTCAACCTCCCGACCTTCCAGACACACAGAGCAGGGGACTGAGAGCGACGCAAGGAGCGTCCTACATAGGTTGCTGCCTCAGGCTGAGTGCTCGATAGGTTTCAGGCAAGTAATCAGGGTTTTCGAAAACTTCTATTATAGAATTCTGCTGCATTCGAGTAGTCGATCAGCTTGGTCTGACTGCAACCTGTGCATATGTACAGCCGTGTCCACTGAGCTGAAAGCTGGTAGGTTGTGTGCCAGTGCGTTGACGGTCGTGAAAATACAAGGATTGCTTGGATGAAGCCGCAAGGGCGTTGGCCAGCTGCAACTTCAACTAGCTGATATAAGCCCTGCCTACAAATGGGAAGGTGTCCCGAAGCATGGCCGTCGCTGTGGAGCTGAAACACTCTCAAGCTTTGACAGCTGTAACAGTGCTTGATAGAAGTGGTAGACGCATGCAAATCCAGGCAACATAGGCAATGCAACAGATACTTCACAGAGCGTTAGTAGTGTGGCGGTTGATGATGTCTCTACTTCAAATGAAGTGCATATAATGCTGCTGAGTTTCCTCACCAGTGCTGACAGAATGCAAGTGATTTCACTGCCTTTGGTAGCATATGTTGACCATGCTTCCTGTCAGATCACAGGCGACGCAGAGCCATAGACAACGCTGTCTAATCCTGGACCAGCAGCAGCATAGAGATTGAAAGATGCCTCAGGTGGCAGGGCTGCACAAAATCAGACGTGCACTGAAGCTACAGCGGAGGTCAACAAGACAGTGCATGGTAAGCTGCTTCACTATGTGCCTTGAGTTCATGACAAGTTTTGTTGAAGTGCCTTGTTGGGTGGGGGGGAGTGATGTCACCATAGTGACAAGCAGAAGCAGCACCATGCAAATGGTCATGACATTGAGCGACCCTGTGGCATAGGAAAAGAATTTGTAGATGCAGTGTTTAATGCCAAGGCAGTTTGGAAACAAAACTGCCTGAAATCAGTAACAGTTATTGGCAGGTAACTCATTTTGAATATTGAAATGAGGGCATTCAAAACACCTAGCATGTCATAACTGCAGCACTCAGCAGCCGTTTGGAACCGTATGTCTGAACATACAGTACCTCTACACTACTGACTGCCCTGTCAATGAGACAGTGTAGCAAGATGTTTAGGAAGCTTTCCAGGATATTCACAACAGGGGCAACAGGTCAACAGAAAGGGCAAGACAGCATCACGAACAAATTGTATGGCAGGAATTACATTTCTCTATTAGCAGCATTTGCAGCTACTCGCACAATTGACGGGTTGGAGAATGGGTTATCAAGCACAGGGGCGCAAGACAAGATGTATGAGAAGTGCAAGAAATGATGACTGAAGACCTTTAGAAAGGGATACATAGCTGGACTAAGGTGTGTGCTACTCGAGAACAACACTGGTACAATACATAGCTGGCAAGTTTTGTTGAGTTACATTCTTTTTCCTCTGTGTTGGGGAGGGAGTGGTCGCAGCTGCAACGAAGCATCAGGTATCCAGTCAAACATGTCTGCTGCAGCAGTTGGTACGACAATATAGTCATCATGCATAGCACCATGCATGATGCCGTATAGCCCATGCTTCTTAGTCAAGGGTGAAGCCTAGTCTGAATAAACGCTGAACACCTGATGCATGTGATTTCAGACAACGGCGGTTCATGCAGTCTGACAGGGTTGTTTCTCGTGGTATAAATGACCCTGAGTTCCTTGGAGTTGAGTGAATGATTGATTGATAGAAGTCCTAGTCCTATATAAGGCAACTTTTGTCGCTGTTGAACAGTGTGAGCACTTGGCATTGTTCAGTCAAGCCATTCACGAACAGGGTACTGATGATGATTTATATAATGCGTCGTGTAATATGCTTGTACATACATTTGGGTTTAGTAAGGGTTTTGCCAGCGCTCCAGGCCCAGCGTGCCATGCTGATGCGGTTAGTCGCTTGATGTGATATACAACGCTAAGTGGAGAATAGCAGATGATAGGTGTGCTGGTCAGTCCAATGTAGATACTGAATGCGCTCGTTCTCGCCCCTGCCGACAACTGGATTTCAAGAACTCAGACGCAACTTTTTTCTGAATATTGACAAGCACCAGGCTCTCACCAATTAACTACAAGCTGCTTCTGTCTCCTTGTAACTGCTTACGCTCCGTTCCTGTTGTACCTCATTCTCTTATATGTATGCACTTGCACAGAGACAACAGTGGGCGCCACACACACATTGAATAGAATCAAGTGGAATCTCCCCGAATCCCAACATTGATATAGATTGGTGCAAACACTCAACACACAATGTCATCAATCACACAACAATCGTATACTATCTATTAAGGGAACAATGCATTTTGTAGCTTTACCACACAAATCTGCGCTGAATCACGTAATTTAGTGTCTCTTATCATTCACGCGCTCCGTACGGATCAGAAACCACGAGCTCGTGGCTGTGCACAAGCCTGTACAGGTTTGCAACCATACCAACGCAAAATCAAGTGGGTTCATAAGTCATGGCTGGCGGCAGCAGGTTCACATCATGGCTGTCGTCATTCCCACAATACGCCTTCAAGCAGCATCGTCTGCACTTCTGGGGAACACTGATCATCCTGATAATTTTCTTTGTCGTGATGATGGCATGCCGCGTCAATTTGCAGTGGTTTTGGCTGCTGCTATACGCTGCACTCATCTTACCATTTGCGCCCTACGTTACGAAGCCTGAATTTTTCTACAGGTCAGTCGCCCTTCACTGCTTTAGCAGCATTCCAGCGCACACTATCGAGACCGACACCGTCACCTGACTTTTTATGCCTACAAGTGTTCCAAGCTGACTTTGCAGTCGCATAGGCATTTTGGCTGGTCTCGAAGCCTGCCATATTGCTGACGGTCTAGTGCTGACGGGACCTGCAAGTTGCTTGATCACTGCACACTTTACGTTGCACTCACTTACTTACGAGCATACAGCCGCCAGACTGCCCCACATGCAGTGTGGCAATATCGCTTGTTGTTGCAGAGGAGGGCTAACAGCTGAGAAGAAGGGTACACGACACATCGTGCTGCTTGCTGCGTCCGCCTCCATCTCATGGGTTTTTGCTAAGTCTATTCTGAACGCTTCTCTGTTGGGTGGAGAGTACGGCATTGTCGGAGCTTGCGCATACGGTAACTTCGCGTCCCTGCAGAGTTGGCCTGGGGCAGCTAGTGTGAATATTCCTGCCTGCTTCGACTGAAAACTTGTTGCTTCTGCTGCAGCTGCCTACTATACCTCCTTTGCATCTGTTGGGATTGTCATCTATCTTATACGTACTAGGCAAGGGTACAGGAGCCTTCCAGAGGCCATCAATGAGAGGTACGGCAGTATGGCTACCTTGGCCTTTGGCCTGGCTGTGCTGTTCCGCCTATACCAAGAAGTCTGGTCCAATGCCCTGGTTGTGGCTGGCTTTTATGGAGCTGAGGTATGTGTTAACATCATGATACGGAGCATGCATTCCTATCAGCGTAACAGCCTTAGGTCACACTAACATGCCTCAGCCCATGCTTTGTAGCAATTGGCATGTTCAAATTACCATGACAGCATGTTGATTGCACTGACCCCAACTACTGCATCTAGACGCATTTGAGTTCGAGTCAGCCAGGCAGTAAGTGCAATGTGACGCCTTCAAGGTCCAACCTTACACTTTGTCCATTTGCCTGTACAGCACCGTGTGATCACAGTCAATGCAAGACAGCAAGGTAGTTTCTGTCAGACCGAATTGCACCTTGATTGGCTCTGTAACTTGAGTGCAGCACACAAAGGAGTGGTGGCTAGGAGCCTGTCTGTCAACTGCCATTCCAGTCGTCTACTCGGTCACAGGCGGCATGCGAGCATCTTTAGTCACAGATGTGGCTCAGTCTGTCACATGTGTGGGCTTCCTGATTGCGCTGCTCATTGTTTTGGGAGTGAATGCTCCAGCAGGATTTGGATCCTGGAATGGTGCAGGTACAGCTGATGCACAGAAACATACATACACATGAACACATATTTATGTCTGTATCTAGATATATGTGAACTTACATGTGTCCCTTTCAACATGAATGTGCTGGCTTGTTAAAACATGGTCATGACATGTGCCTGTGCCTGACAGTGAATGGTAGACAATCATGATGTACTCTTGCTGACATGTTGACATGCCAATCTGCAGTGCATTCTGGTAGTGTCTCATCTGTAACAGCTGCTTGTAGTGTCTTATCTGGCAGAGCTGCATGCAAGCTATGCAGTGGGTATCTGTCTGCAGGTATGCAGCCCTGACAGGTAATTGGCATGTGCTATGATCATACAAACTGTCTTCATATCTGGCAAGGCCGCTTTGTGTGTAAGCCAGGACCTGTGATGTATCATGACACTCCAAAAGTTTATAAGCTTATATCACCTGCTTTACTCCATTTGCTTTTATGACAGCAACGCATCTTGACAATGAACATTGCTTCAGCTGTATGTTTTTTTGCTGTGGCTTCTCAGCGCTGACAATTCTCCACCATGCAGGTACATGCAATTTAGCTGCAGACCCAATCCCACCAATGACCGCCAATCAATGTTCAGCTGCTGCCTTCAACTGGCTGGGTGACTCAAGCAAAGCCGCTCTAGCTTACAACTACACAGCACCCTCCTGTAATTATGCAAGTAAGGATGACTTGCCTGTATGTTTCTGATAGCATGACTTGTGAGCAATAATCAAGCAGCATACACGGCCCAAAATCCTGAAATGGATCCAAAGATATGGCATGCTTTAAGGGTTCCCTGTCATCCCATGTGCAAACATTGCGGCAGTGTACTTTCTGAAATTTTAACTGGCATGACAGGCGTTGCTGCAAGCACATTTGCGCCTCAGTAAGTTGATCGCACATTGCAGGTGCATATGTTGTGTGGTTCTCCTTGCAGTCAGACTGCATGCAAACCTTTTGTATGCCAGACACATCTCATCAGCCTTTGACGTCTCTTTTGACATGCAGCGATCAACAGTCAGAGCGTGTGTACATCTGTTGGGGGAGTGTACTCCGCATCAACCTGTCAGCTGCTGCAGCAACCTGTGTGCAGCCGGGCTGGCGGAGAATGGCTTCCACAAAAGCGAGCATCGCTGGAGGGCGGCATGGACTTGCTGAGTGTGGGACTCTTGCAGGTGAGCGCCATACTTGCCGACAGGATGCAGAAGCCACTGTGCTTGAAGACATGCATTTGTCCATGTCGGCTGGCTTGCATGTGTGCCAGGGGCCCTGCAACCTTATATTGTGCTGATTTCAGACAAGAGGGGCAATATGTGATCTGTCAGCAGCAGCATCATCATTCACGTGTTGAACTCTATCTGGAGCTGCTGTTACACTTTGTTTGTTTTGCTCTGCTGACAAGACGCTACTGCATTTTTCGCCATACGCGTGCCTCTTGACAGACTGTTTTTTTGGCGGAGGCATGAACTGCGCAGCAACCTTTGCAGGGCATTCTGAGCTACCCATTCTTTGACCCCGTCCTGACAGATCGAGCCTTTCTGGCATCTCCCAAAGCTATGCTCATCAGTTTCCTGCTGGCAGGCCTCATCTCTGGGTCCTTCATCTTCCTCTTTGCCTTCACTGGCATCTTTGGCAACATGGTTGCCATCTTGAAACCTACCACGTGAGTCATAAGGTTTGATGAGTGACCCATGCAGCTGCTAGCATCTGGCGCGTGCAAGATAACACTGAGCTGCTTCTGCTGCAAACATGCACATTGTGTATGTTTTGCCTTGACCACAGCATGTACAAGGTCACAAGTGAGCCTGATGCGACGGTTGTTGCTGATGCCTGCATTGGCATCAGCTAATGCTATCATCTTGACCATGCTCCTGTTGTTGCGTGGACGGCACAGGTATCATCTGTCAGCACCATGTTGCATCTACCCCTTGTGGCAGCAGTAGTCACTGCTGCTTCCGTTTAACTTGCTGCATGCATCACACAACACACCTCTTAGAATGTGCCCGTGTCTATGCAAAGATCAAGCAAGCTTGTCAAGCTGTCTGGTGTAGACTGCAGGAGCCTGGCCTGCATGCCACTTGTCATGCAACTAATTGTTGGGTGTAACAGTGTGCCTGCAGGAATTTATGGCAACATGCTCCTGGGCAACCCGACGGCGGTCTCCAAGTACTTTGGCACCGCCATGTACTCAGTGACTAACATCATCTTCATCACAGAATCCCTGTCCACATTAGACTCCACCTTCACATCTGCTGCTAAGCTGCTTGGGCCAGAATTCCTGGGGATTCTGGAGACCGGGCAGCCTCAACCTCCTCAAGCTGCAACCAAAAGGTCAGCTGATAACGTTTGGCTTCGACTGCGTCCCTGTTGCATAGCGCTGCGTCCTGTGTACCACCAGTAGCCATGCATTGTCCTGCCGTTCATTGTGAACAGATGGTGGCAGCAGGTGGGTATTATCTTCTTACTGGGCAGGCATGTGTACAGCAGGTTTGGGTGTGTTTGGTTGTTTTCATGATATATGTATACACCTGAATCATGCTGTATATCGCGGGGCACAAAACCAGATGCGTATGTAACAGCAAGTTGGGATGTGACTGGTGGAGCATCTTGAGCCTTCACGCCGCAGCCATCAGAGCCTTTTAGCTGATGCAGCCATGCAAGCATTTGCTGCTGTTGGCTCTCCCAGAAAAAGCCTGAGTGGTTTTTTTGGTGTGAGCTGCCCAAGCCTTGCATGCGCATGCAGGCACCTGAGAGCCGGGCGCATCATCATTGTCATTCTGGCAGTCATCGGCATACTTCCTCTCATGGCAAGTCCCACTGCACTGAATGCAACGACAGTGAGTGGGACCCTGATCATGGGACTGGGCCCCCCTGTCTGGTTCCTCATCTTTGTGAAGGGCTACCGTCCTCTCACCTTCCATCTGCCTTTCTGGTGGTGAGTGACTCTTGTTCATGTGTCGCCTCATGAGACAGTGTCTGCCCTCTCTGCTTTCCAGTGGCTGACAACAGCCTTTGCTGTATGCTCTCTGGTTTCCCATGGCTTTCTACCGGCTGGTGCTTTCTGTGTGTTGCACGTGCGACACTCCACGTGCGCTGAAGCATCATGTGTGTCACAGCTTGTAACTTGTTGCTGTTTTCCTGCCCTCCTGGTTACTGCCGTGCCACATAGTACCTGCAGGCTGCCATTTGGTGCGTACCCCTGCTGCTGAAAATTTGCATCTTTGCTGCCCTTCAGCTGTCCATGTGGTCTCTCATGAGGATCTGACAGTCATGCCTTGGTACCACGTGTGACACCATTGTTTCACCATGACAGTAAAGTCTGGCCGTGTGCAGGGGCATCGCAATGGGTGTTGTGTTTCAGCTGTCGACAGCTGCTTGCTGCAAAGACTACATCAATGTACGGGGCTTTGCATGGGGTGCTGGAGGTAGCAACACCCTGCTAGGTTTCAATGTCATTGGGACCGCTGTGGCATGGGGATTGGCAGGCCTGACCCTATTGGAGAACGCAGAGGGTTCTAATTTGGTCATTGCAGCAGCCCATGGCAACAACATTGTGAAGGTCATTCAAAAAGGGCTGCAGCCGCTTGACCGCATGTTAGGCGGCAAGTTTGAGAAGGGTGCTGCGTCAGCGCATGAAGCACGTGCAGTAGTTGGAAGTGACAATGTTGTGTGCTCTATTGCAAAAGAGGATGACCAGCTGAAGACTGGTGCGGCAGCCAAACAGGACATGGCAGTTTGAAAATTCAAGAAAGGAGATGTTCCAGCGTCATGCTGGGCAGGCATGCAAATGTGATGCTAGATTGCGCTTGGAGACCCCTTGGCAAAGCTTGCAGGGCCAACGTTCCGCGCTGGCGTTTTAGGCTGCCTTTCATTGCATGTTGTACTTTCAGTTCATATGCAGGGGCTTGCAATGAGACTGCTGGTCAGTGTAAACACTGTTAGCTTGTGACAGACTTACTGTATTGTCTGGAAGGTGCAGTGGTGCAGAGCACCAAGCTCTGAAATGCGTTCAGACATTTGGGTAATGTGTACACACCATGCCGCACACTTGATACTATTACAATGCATCTGTTACTGTCAGATTGCTTTCTTCAGCTAGCTATCAGCGTGGAATGGTGCTCTACAACACGGTGTAGATAAGGTGCATGAATGGGAACAGATATATGGCCTTGTCGTATTTCAGCATATAATTTCTACCCACCGTCACCTCAGCGTATGTCAGCAAATAAGTTGTGTGCTGATGTCTAGCATTAGAACGGTCGTGATGGACGGCGCTGCCGTTCTCACTCTATGCGATGACAGAATGGCGTTTGCTATCTCTTTAAAACTTTGCTTTTCAGTAACTGTCAGCTATATATTGTGCCAGGTGTGCTGGGCCAGCAATCATTATTTCCTATATTACAATATTGATGGGGCTTGTCTGTGTGTGGAGCATGAGGAAACATTGCAATAGTCATAAACTCTTGACACAGTATTAAGTGCATCGGCAACCATGCTGTGCAAGGTCTACATCATGATGATGCAGTGTTGCTTAGCATTGCAACAGTGTA
>JAABUS010007879.1_pt1 | contig 11951 bp, 8 predicted proteins | sample 5560161 | NCBI WGS metagenome assembly JAABUS01 (sample SAMN10711885, study PRJNA513376) | rock metagenome | isolation source: Antarctica rocks | place: Antarctica: Victoria Land, Trio Nunatak nord | collected 2016-01-04 | reverse complement strand
CCCGCCAGCCGGTCATCGCGTAGGTCTTGGCGACGCCGTTGAGCACCACGCACGTGTCGGCCAGCTCTGGAGCCTCGACCGCGATCGAGCTCGACACGGCGTCGCCGTACGTCAGGTGCTCGTAGATTTCGTCGGTGACCACCCAGATCCCGTGCTCGAAAGCCCATCGGCCGATCTGGCCGACCTGTTCGGGTGAGTAAACCGCCCCGGTGGGGTTCGTCGGTGAGCAGAACAACAAGGCCTTGGTGCGGTCTGTGCGGGCAGCCTCGAGCTGGTCGACTGTCACGAGGTAGTTCTGCGTCTCATCTGCCAGGACCTCGACGCTCACCCCGCCGGCGAGCCGGATCGCTTCGGGGTACGTCGTCCAGTACGGCGTCGGCAGCAGGACCTCATCACCTGGATCGAGCAGCGTGGCGAAGCTTTGGTACACCGCCTGCTTGCCGCCGTTTGTCACCAGTACCTGGTCCGGTTCGACGCGCAGACCCGAGTCGCGCACGGTCTTGTCGACGATGGCCGACCTGAGCTCGGGAAGCCCCCCTGTCGGTGTGTACCGGTGGTTGCGAGGGTCCGCGACCGCCTCAGCTGCGGCCGCGACGATGTAGTCAGGGGTGGCGAAGTCCGGCTCCCCGGCACCGAAGCCGATGACCGGCCGCCCGGCCGCCTTCATCTCTTTGGCCTTCGCGTCGACCGCCAAGGTGGCTGACTCAGCGATGCGGGCGACTCGGTCGGAAATCCGGCCACGCTGGGGGCTCAGGTGGAGGCTTTGCGTCATGGTGTCATCGTCGCATCCTGCGCGGCTCGCCCTCCCGACGCCTCGCGCCGGTAAGACCTCGCGACTGGTGCGCGGTTCGACCGAGGCCCCCTCGACCCCGTACACTCAAGTGCTGGTGGCATCTGCACTGCTGTTCGCTATGCCCTGACCTCGGTCGGCCTGCATGGCGTACGACGGCAGGGTCGCCGGAGGGCAGTGGCTCAATTGGCAGAGCACCGGTCTCCAAAACCGGCGGTTGGGGGTTCGAGTCCCTCCTGCCCTGCAATGCACGACGCTTTCCCTTGCGAGAGGAGCAGCAGTGACAGACATTCGCTCTACGAGCTCATCGAGCGAGCGGCGACCGGCCAGCACCGGCCGCCCGAGTCTTGGCTTGTTCTTCCGGCAGGTGATCGCCGAGCTGCGCAAGGTCATCTGGCCAACGCGTGAGCAGCTGGTCACCTACTTCCTGGTGGTATTGGTGTTCGTGCTTTTCATGATCGCGCTGGTCTCGTTGCTCGACTACGGGTTCAACACTGTCATGTTCAAGGTCTTCGGCTGACGCCACGTCAGTGACCTGTTAAGTGAGTGACCTGTTAAGTGAGTGACCAGTTGAGTGACCAAACAGTGACGGAGCGATTTGTGTCGAACCCGGTCGGCGAGTCTGCCGATGTCGCAGTGACAGAAGCACACCCCGAAGAAGTCGACGCGGCGCCGGACCCCCTCGAGGAGTTCCGTGAGGCGTTGCGCTCGAAGCCGGGTGAGTGGTTTGTCGTGCACACCTACTCCGGCATGGAGAACCGGGTCAAGAACAACCTGGAGAACCGCATCGGCTCGCTCAACATGGAGGACTTCATCTACGAGGTCCACGTGCCGCAAGAAGATGTCTCTGAGATCAAGAACGGCCAGCGGCGGATGGTGCGGCGCACGGTGCTTCCGGGTTATGTGCTCGTTCGGATGGAGCTGACCGACGAGTCGTGGTCTGCGGTTCGTCACACGCCGTCAGTGACCGGCTTCGTGGGCCACAGCCATCAACCTGTCCCGCTCAGCCTCGATGAGGTCGAGGCGATGCTGGCACCGTCGATCATCGAGGCGAGCCAGGCGCCCTCGCAGCAGAAGGCGAAGCAGGTGGAGTTCACCGACTTCTACCCTGGCGACTCGGTGATGGTCGTCGACGGACCCTTTGCGACGTTGCACGCGACGATCACCGAGATCAACCTCGACGCCCAACGGGTCAAGGCGCTGGTCGAGATCTTCGGCCGTGAGACGCCTGTCGACCTCAGCTTCAGCCAGATCCAAAAGGATTGAGCTCCCCAGCTCACCCCCACCCAGCCCCTCACCTCAGCACAAGGACTTCGACCATGCCCCCCAAGAAGAAGAAGATCGCAGCGCTCGTCAAGGTGCAGCTGCAGGCTGGCGCAGCGACGCCCGCACCTCCAGTGGGTACCGCGCTCGGCCCGCACGGTGTCAACATCATGGAGTTCTGCAAGGCTTACAACTCGGCGACCGAGCCCATGCGCGGGAACGTGATCCCGGTGGAGATCACGATCTACGAGGACCGTTCGTTCACGTTCATCACCAAGACGCCCCCAGCTGCCGAGCTGATCAAGAAGGCCGCCGGGTTGGCGAAGGGCTCGTCTGTCCCTCACAAGGACAAGGTCGGCAAGATCAGCCGTGACCAGGTACGCGACATCGCGACCACGAAGATGCCCGACCTGAACGCTACCGATGTCGACGCCGCCATGAAGATCGTCGAGGGCACCGCCCGATCGATGGGTGTGACCGTCGGCAGCTGACGGCGCCGATGACCGGCGCCCAGGAGTCTTCCCCGTTCCGTAGTCCGTGGCAGGGCCGCGCTGGCCCGAAGACCACATCTGGTGCATCTTGGAAAGGAACCAGCTCATGCAGCGCAGCAAGGCTTACACAGCCGCCACCGAAAGAATCGACAAGGACCGTCTGTACGCCCCTCTCGAAGCCATCAAGCTGGCCAAGGAGAGCGCCACGCAGAAGTTCGACCCCACCGTCGACGTCGCGATGCGACTTGGCGTGGACCCCCGTAAGGCCGACCAGATGGTGCGCGGCACCGTCAACCTTCCACACGGCACCGGCAAGACCGCCCGGGTGCTGGTGTTCGCCAACGCAGCGAAGGCGGAGGAGGCTCGGGCGGCTGGCGCAGACATTGTGGGCGGCGACGAGCTCATCGACAAGGTCAACGGTGGTTGGCTCGACTTCGACGCCGTGGTGGCCACGCCAGACATGATGGGCAAGGTGGGCCGGCTGGGCCGGGTGCTTGGGCCCCGAGGGTTGATGCCCAACCCGAAGACCGGAACAGTCACTCCCAACGTCGCGAAGGCTGTCGGCGACATCAAGGGCGGGAAGATCGAGTTCCGGGTGGATCGGCATGCCAATTTGCACGCCATCATCGGCAAGGCCTCGTTTCCCGTCGAGGCCCTCACCGAGAACTATGCGGCAGCCCTCGAGGAAGTGCTCCGGCTGAAGCCAGCCAGCTCCAAGGGCCGCTACCTCCGTAAGGTGACGGTCTCCACCACCATGGGTCCCGGCATCCCGGTCGACCCCAACCGCACGCGAAACCTAACCGGTTCAGGCGACGACGTCTGAGCTGACCGCGTACGCTGGTGCCACCAGCGCCAACAACTAGTGGGGGTCTTTCGATGACGAGTGTGCGACGCTTCGGCGTTTCGATGATCGCGGCCGGCCTGATGTTCGGACTGGTCGCATGCAGCGGCAGCGAGGAGGTTGCCACTGATGATCCATCCACCGTGGAGACGACCTCGCCTGACACCGCCACAGACACACCCGCCACAGACACACCCACCACCTCCACAGGCACAGCCGCCACGGACACCCCCGTCACCGACGCAAGTCCCACAGAGACAGCGGACCCAGCCGTCCCGGTCTTGAGCGAGAAGAACTTCGCCTCGGAGCTGACTGCGGCTCAAACCGCTGCTGGCAGTGCCCACATCGAGGCAACAATCGGGGCATCCGGCCAGACCGGCAAGATGGTGGCGGACGTCGACGGCCTGGGCAACGGCGACAACCTGGCGATGGACCTGTCTCTCGACATAGCTGGCCAACAGCTGAAGATGGTCCTGGTCGACAAGGCGTTTTACATCCAAGGCGCAGGAATCAGCTCTGACCCAGCCAAACCGTGGGTCAAGATCGACATCAGCGACCCCAACAACCCGTTCGCACAGCTCTTCGATGCCTCCAATCCGGCCAACTTCACCGCCTACCTCGAAGGCGTCACCGGTTTCCAGGACAAGGGGATCGAGACCGTCGACGGTGTCGAGGCGCGTCACTACTCCGTGACCGTCGACACGGCCAAGATGCTGGCAGCCAACCCAGCATTCAAGGGCCAAGACGTCTCGAGTCTGGGACTACCGGACGAGGTGACCAGCGAGGTTTATGTCAACGGCGACAACCTCCCAGTCGAGATTTCGGTGGCGATGGGAAGCGCCGGATCGTTCGAGGCCCACTTCTCCAAGTACGGTGAACCCGTCGACGTCAAGGCTCCGCCAGCCAGCCAAGTGAGCGAGTTCAGCCTGTAGAAGAGGCACCCGCGGAGCTCATCGGCGATTTGGCCGGCACTGCCCCGACGGCGTACCCTGGTTGCACCGAAGACCGCCGGTCACTGGACTCCGCACGTCAGGGGACAGTCGAAGGCCCGCCCAGCGGGCGACCCGCGCAGGTGAACGTGTCAAGACCATCAAGTTGGTCGAGCCCCGTGCGCCTGCACGGGGCGTTGCGTTTGTGTGGACCTCCTCGTCGCGCGGTGTGAGACCCGAGTGGAAGGAGACACATGGCGCGCGCGGACAAGGCTGCGGCTGTCGCCGAGCTGACCGACGAGTTCCGTAGCTCCAATGGCGCTGTCCTGACGGAGTACCGCGGCCTCACCGTGAAGCAGCTGCAGGAACTGCGCCGAGCACTCGGAGACCACGCCACCTACGCCGTGGTCAAGAACACACTCACAAAGATCGCCGCCAAAGAGGCAGGCATCGACGGTTTCGACGCGCTGCTCAACGGTCCATCAGCCATCGCCTTCCTCAAAGGGGACCCCGTCGAGGCGGCGAAGAGCCTTCGGGACTTCGCCAAGGCGAACTCGCCTCTTGTCATCAAGGGTGGCGTCCTCGACGGCAAGCCGCTCACCGTCAGCGAGATCGCGAGAATCGCCGACCTCGAGTCACGGGAGGTGCTCCTCGCGAAACTCGCCGGCGCGTTCGCTGCTTCACTGCAAGGCGCGGTGTTCTTGTTCAACGCACCACTCGCACAGGCCGCAAGGCTTCTCGGGGCCCTGCATGCCCAGGCTGACCAAGACCGGCCCGTCGAGGTTGGGGAGACGGAGGCGGAGGCGGAGACGCCTGCGCCGCCTGCTGTGGAGGACACGCCTGCGCCCCCTGCTGTGGAGGACACGCCTGCGCCGCCTGCCGTGGAGGACACGCCTGCTGTCGAGGAAACCACCGAGGGCTGAACGCCGGCCCGACCATCAACCGTGCTCACGCTCGTGGGCCACCATCCCGGAAGGACGCCACCATGGCGAAGCTCAGCACCGACGAGCTGCTCGACGCATTCAAGGAGATGACGCTTCTTGAGCTCAGCGAGTTCGTCAAGCAGTTCGAAGACACCTTCGGCGTGACTGCCGCTGCTCCGGTCGCCGTCGCGGCCGCTGCACCGGCAGGCGCTGGCGGTGACAACGCCGAGGTCGAGGAGCAGGACGAGTTCGACGTCGTGCTGGAGGCTGCCGGAGACAAGAAGATCCAGGTGATCAAGGAGGTCCGCACGCTGACCAGCCTGGGTCTCAAGGAAGCCAAGGACCTGGTCGAGGCCGCCCCCAAGCCCATCCTGGAGAGGGTGGCCAAGGATGCCGCTGACAAGGCCCGCGAGTCCCTCGAAGCAGCCGGCGCCACCGTCTCGGTGAAGTAACCGATCGAGCGGACCACCCCGCTGATCACGAGCGGCGGTCCACGCGACGCCGTACACCGCCCGAGCGCAGGTGCTTGACTCCGAGCCGTTAGCGAGGCATGCTCACTGCAGTTCCGCTCGCGGACGGGTCGGCATCTGCTCGAGGTCATCGCGATTCGCCACCGTTCGACAGCAGTCAGGCCCTTGAGGTAGACTGCTTCATTGCGCTGCCTCCGCCCCGAGCTAGACCCGGTCCCGGGTCGCCTTGGCATGCGCTTTGATAAGTCTGCGAGCCTTTGGAAGGACGCCTCTTGGCCGCCTCGCGCAACCCCAGTAACAAGCTTGTCGTCAACCGTTCAGCTCCCAGCACCGCCAATGGCACCAATCGGGTGTCTTTCGCAAAAATCGCCGAACCCCTCGAGGTCCCCGACCTGCTAGCCCTGCAGGCCGACAGTTTCGACTGGCTTGTCGGCAACCAATCCTGGCAAGACCGCCCGCGGGCTCGTGAGGACCACTCCACCAAGTCGGGTCTGGAGGAGATCTTCGAGGAGATCTCACCGATCGAGGACTTCTCCGGAACGATGAGCCTGTCGTTTCGGGACCACCGCTTCGAGCCGCCGAAGAACACGGTCGAGGAGTGCAAGGATCGCGACTTCACCTACGCCGCTCCCTTGTTCGTGACAGCTGAGTTCATGAACAACGAGACAGGAGAGATCAAGAGCCAGACGGTCTTCATGGGCGACTTTCCCCTGATGACAGACAAGGGCACGTTCATCGTCAACGGCACCGAGCGTGTCGTGGTCTCACAGCTGGTCCGCTCACCGGGTGTCTACTTCGAGCGCAGCATCGACAAGACCTCCGACAAGGACGTCTTCAGCACCAAGATCATCCCCTCGCGCGGCGCGTGGCTCGAGTTCGAGATCGACAAGCGCGACATGGTGGGCGTGCGACTCGACCGCAAGCGCAAGCAGAACGTCACTGTCCTGCTGAAGGCCCTCGGATGGAGCGAGGCGCAGATCCTCGAGGAGTTCGGCGAGTTCGAGTCGATCCGTCTCACCCTGGAGAAGGACCACACCTCGGGTCAAGACGATGCGCTTCTCGACATCTACCGCAAGCTGCGGCCAGGTGAGCCCCCCACTCGTGAGGCCGCCCAGACGCTGCTCACGAACTACTACTTCAACCCCAAGCGCTACGACCTGGCGAAGGTCGGCCGTTACAAGATCAACAAGAAGCTCGGCCAAGACGAGCTGTTCGACCAGCAGACCTTGACCACCGACGACATCGTCGCGGCCATCCGCTACATCGTGTTGTTGCACGACGGCCGCACGCAGATGCAGTCCCCACGTGGCGAGGTCGTCGTCGAGGCAGATGACATCGACCACTTCGGCAACCGCAGGTTGCGTACGGTGGGCGAGCTGATCCAGAACCAACTGCGCACGGGACTGGCTCGGATGGAGCGCGTCGTGCGCGAGCGGATGACGACTCAGGACGTCGAAGCCATCACGCCCCAGACGTTGATCAACATCCGCCCGGTTGTCGCCGCGCTCAAGGAGTTCTTCGGAACGTCCCAGCTGAGCCAGTTCATGGACCAGATCAACCCGCTGGCCGGGCTCACCCACAAGCGCCGGCTGTCTGCACTGGGGCCAGGCGGGCTCTCACGCGAGCGGGCCGGCTTTGAGGTTCGCGACGTGCACCCGTCCCACTACGGACGGATGTGCCCGATCGAGACGCCCGAGGGACCCAACATCGGGCTGATCGGGTCGCTGTCGACCTACGGTCGGGTCAACCCCTACGGGTTCGTCGAGACGCCGTACCGGAAGGTCGTCAAAGGCAAGGTCACCGACTCGATCGACTACCTCACCGCTGACGAAGAGGACCGGGTGGTCATCGCCCAAGCCAACGCGCCGCTCACCGACGACAACCGGTTCGCTGAGGAGCGCGTGCTCGTGCGCGAGCGCCGTGGAGAGGTCGACTACGTCCCCGGAAGCGACGTCCACTACATGGACGTCTCGCCGCGCCAGATGGTGTCGGTGGCGACCGCGTTGATCCCGTTTCTCGAGCACGACGACGCCAACCGTGCCCTCATGGGCGCCAACATGCAGCGCCAGGCCGTCCCTCTCATCCGGGCGGAGGCGCCGCTCGTTGGCACCGGTATGGAGTACCGCGCCGCCGTCGACGCGGGCGACGTGGTCTTGGCGAAGGCGGCTGGCGTTGTCACCGAGGTCTCCGCTGACTCCATCGAGGTGATGGAGGACGGCGGTCATTACGAGACCTACCGGCTCTCGAAGTTCCGCCGCTCCAACCAGGGCACGTGCGTCAACCAACGCCCGGTGGTGTCAGAAGGCGACCGCGTCGAGGAAGCCGCCCCGATCGCTGACGGACCAAGCACCGACGCCGCCGAGATGGCGCTCGGTCGCAACCTGCTCGTGGCTTACATGCCGTGGGAGGGTCACAACTACGAAGACGCGATCATCCTGAGCCAACGCCTGGTGCAAGAAGACGTTCTCACCTCGATCCACATCGAGGAGCACGAGGTCGACGCGCGTGACACCAAGCTCGGTCCCGAGGAGATCACGCGCGACATACCCAACGTGTCTGACGAGATGCTGGCCGACCTCGACGAGCGCGGGATCATCCGCATCGGTGCCGAGGTGGTGCCGGGCGACGTGCTCGTGGGCAAGGTGACGCCTAAGGGTGAAACCGAGCTGACCCCCGAGGAGCGGTTGCTGCGCGCGATCTTCGGTGAGAAGGCGCGGGAGGTGCGCGACACCTCGCTCAAGGTCAAGCATGGCGAGAGCGGCATCGTCATCGGCGTGCGCGTCTTCGACCGCGAGGAAGAAGATGAGCTCCCGCCGGGTGTCAACCAACTCATCAGGGTCTACGTCGCGCAGAAGCGAAAGATCTCCGACGGCGACAAGCTCGCCGGTCGCCACGGCAACAAGGGCGTCATCTCCAAGATCCTGCCAGCTGAGGACATGCCGTTCCTCGAGGACGGCACCCCTGTCGACATCATCCTCAACCCGCTCGGCGTACCTGGCCGGATGAACATCGGCCAGGTCCTCGAAGCACACCTCGGCTGGGTGGCCAAGAACGGCTGGACAGTCCAGGGTGACGACACCGACTGGAAGGAGCGACTCGCGAGCATCGGCATGAGTGACGCCCCAGGTGACACGAAGGTGGCTACCCCAGTGTTCGACGGGGCGCGCGAGGACGAGATCTCCGGCTTGCTGGCTTCGTACCGTCCCAACCGCGACGGCGATCGCCTGGTTGGCCTCGACGGTAAGGCGACGCTGTTCGACGGGCGCACCGGCGAGCCGTTCCCGGCGCCAGTCGCGGTCGGTTACACCTACATCATCAAGCTCAACCACCTCGTCGACGACAAGATCCATGCTCGCTCGACCGGCCCCTACTCGATGATCACTCAGCAGCCGCTGGGCGGGAAAGCACAGTTCGGTGGCCAGCGGTTCGGTGAGATGGAGGTGTGGGCACTGGAGGCGTACGGCGCCGCCTACGCACTGCAGGAGCTGTTGACGATCAAGTCCGACGACGTGCTCGGCCGGGTGAAGGTCTATGAGGCGATAGTCAAGGGCGAGAACATCCCCGAGCCGGGCATCCCCGAGTCGTTCAAGGTGCTCGTCAAGGAGATGCAGTCACTGTGCCTCAACGTGGAGGTGCTCTCGAGTGACGGCGTCGCCATGGACATGCGTGACAACGACGAGGACGTCTTCAGGGCCGCCGAGGAACTCGGCATCGACCTGGCTCGTCGTCCCAACGAAGGGATCTCTTCGCTCGAAGAGGTCTGACCCGACCCACCCCAGCCACATCCTGAAGAAACTCGACAAAGGAAAAGTCTTGCTGGACGTCAACTTCTTCGATGAGCTTCGCATCGGGCTCGCAACCGCCGACGACATCCGCCAGTGGAGCCACGGCGAGGTCAAGAAGCCCGAAACCATCAACTACCGCACGCTCAAGCCCGAGCGCGACGGACTCTTCTGCGAGAAGATCTTCGGCCCCACCCGCGACTGGGAGTGCTACTGCGGTAAGTACAAGAGGGTGCGCTTCAAGGGCATCATCTGTGAGCGCTGTGGCGTCGAAGTGACGCGTTCGAAGGTACGTCGCGAGCGCATGGGCCACATCGAGTTGGCAGCCCCGGTCACCCACATCTGGTACTTCAAGGGTGTCCCGAGCCGGTTGGGTTACCTCCTCGACCTCGCTCCCAAGGACCTCGAGAAGGTCATCTACTTCGCCGCGTACATGATCACCGCGGTTGATGACGATGCCCGCCACCAGGACCTGCCCTCGCTCGAGGCCAAGATCGACGTGGAGCGCAAGCAGCTCGAGCAGCGGCGCGACTCAGACGTCGCCGCTCGGATGGGCAAGCTCGAAGAGGACCTGGCAGCGCTGGAGGCGGAGGGCGCCAAGGCCGATGCCAAGCGCAAGGTCAAGGAGGGCGCTGAGCGGGAGCTCAAGGGCATCCGTGACCGCTCCCAGCGCGAGCTCGACCGCATCGAGGAGGTCTGGAGCACCTTCCGCACCTTGAAGGTCCAAGACCTGATGGGCGACGAGATCCTCTACCGCGAGATGCGCAACCGGTTCGGCAAGTACTTCGAAGGCGCCATGGGCGCCGAGGCGATCCAACGCCGGCTGCGGACGTTCGACCTGGTGACCGAGTCGGAAACGCTGCGCGACGTCATCCGTACCGGAAAGGGCCAGCGCAAGACTCGCGCGCTCAAGCGGCTCAAGGTGGTGTCAGCGTTCCTGACCACCACCAACAGCCCCGAAGGCATGGTGCTGGACTGTGTCCCGGTCATCCCGCCCGACCTGCGTCCGATGGTGCAGCTCGACGGTGGTCGCTTCGCTACCTCAGACCTCAACGACCTCTACCGCCGCGTCATCAACCGCAACAACCGGTTGAAGCGGCTGCTCGACCTCGGCGCTCCGGAGATCATCGTCAACAACGAGAAGCGGATGCTGCAGGAGGCGGTTGACTCGTTGTTCGACAACGGCCGACGTGGCCGCCCGGTCACCGGACCAGGCAACCGGCCGTTGAAGTCGCTGTCCGACATGCTCAAGGGCAAGCAGGGTCGATTCCGGCAGAACCTGCTGGGCAAGCGCGTCGACTACTCGGGCCGCTCGGTCATCGTCGTCGGCCCCCAGCTGAAGCTGCACCAGTGCGGTCTGCCCAAGCCGATGGCACTGGAGCTGTTCAAGCCGTTCGTGATGAAGCGGCTCGTCGACCTCAACCATGCTCAGAACATCAAGAGTGCCAAGCGCATGGTCGAACGAAGCCGTCCCGTCGTCTGGGACGTCCTCGAGGAGGTCATCACGGAGCACCCTGTGCTGCTCAACCGGGCACCCACGCTGCACCGCCTGGGCATCCAGGCGTTCGAGCCGCAGCTCATCGAGGGCAAGGCCATCCAGATCCACCCGCTCGTCTGCTCGGCGTTCAACGCCGACTTCGACGGTGACCAGATGGCCGTCCACCTGCCGCTGTCCGCTGAGGCGCAGGCGGAGGCCCGCATCTTGATGCTGTCGACCAACAACATCTTGAAGCCGGCCGACGGGCGCCCAGTGACCATGCCGACCCAAGACATGGTCATCGGCATCTACTTCCTCACCCTCGACCGCGACGACTACCCCGGAGCGGGTCGCGCCTTCAGTTCGGTCGCCGAGGCGATGATGGCTTTCGACCGCCACGAGATCGACCTGCAGAGCAAGGTCAAGCTCCGCTTCCCCGATGTCGTGCCGCCGATCGGTCAGCCCACCCCGGAGGGCTGGGAGCCCGGTCAGCAGCTGACGCTCGAGACGACCCTGGGGCGCGCCTTGTTCAACGAGGCGCTCCCGGTGAACTACGCCTACGTCAACGGCGAGGTGGGCAAGCAACAGCTCGGCGTGATCGTCAACGACCTCGCTGAGCGCTACACCAAGGTCGCGGTCGCCCACGCGCTCGACGCGCTGAAGGACACCGGCTTCTACTGGGCCACCCGGTCCGGCGTGACCATCTCGATCGACGACGTGGTGACGCCAGCCGACAAGCCACAGATCATGGCGGGCTACGAGGCCCAGTCGGCGAAGGTGCAGCAGCAGTACGAGCGCGGTCTCATCACCAATGAGGAGCGTCGACAGGAGCTCATCGAGATCTGGAACACCGCCACCATCGATGTCGCGAAGTCGATGGAGGCGACGTTTGAGAAGACGAACCCGATCTACATGATCGTGAACTCCGGCGCGCGCGGAAACATGACGCAGGTGCGCCAGATCGCCGGGATGCGTGGTCTGGTGG
>JAABUS010007877.1_pt1 | contig 11954 bp, 12 predicted proteins | sample 5560161 | NCBI WGS metagenome assembly JAABUS01 (sample SAMN10711885, study PRJNA513376) | rock metagenome | isolation source: Antarctica rocks | place: Antarctica: Victoria Land, Trio Nunatak nord | collected 2016-01-04 | reverse complement strand
CCGGGCTGGTCAGCGCGAGCAGCGCCTGGGGCGCCTACCGCTGGGGGCCGGTATTGATGGAGGAGCTGAAGCTGTTGACGCTCCCTGCGGCGCCGGTGTTCGACGCGCGTGCACCGACGCCGCATCCGCAGGGCCTGGTCGGCATGAACAGATCTGTGCGCCCCGGCGACGGTAGCGAGTTCAACACCATCCGCCCGTTTCAGGTGGGCGACCGGTTACGCCGCATCCACTGGCCGTCGTCGCTGCGCTCGCAGACCCTGAACGTCACGTCCACGTTCGCCGACCACGACAGCCAGGTGCTCGTCATCGTGGACGCCGCCAACGACATCGGAGAAAGCGGCGGGCTGGACGGCACACCCAGCACGCTCGACCTGACCGTGCGCGCCTCGGCTGCCGTCTGCGAGCACTACGTGCAACGAGGCGAGCGCGTGGGCATGTGCGTGGTCGGGGCGGCCAACGCGTCCATCCGACGCAGTGGCACCGGTCGCGCCCAGCTCCGTCGGCTGCTGTCCAGTCTTGCTGCCGTGCATCCGGGCGGCAGCACGGAGCCGGAGGACGCCGAGGTGCGCATGCGCGTCGAGGCTGGCGCGCTGGTGCTGATGCTTTCTCCACTCGTCTCCCCCACAACTCTGCGCCGAGCCCTCGCTCTAGGTCGCCGCGGCTTCACGTTGGTGGTGATCGACACCATGCCGACGGAGCTCGACCACGCCGACGACAGTGAGTTAGTGCGGCTCGCCTGGCGGATCCGCATGCTGCAACGTTCTGTCGAGATGACCCAGGTGGCCGCTGCCGGCATCCCGGTCGTGCCCTGGCGCGGACCGGGCAGCCTCGACATGATTCTCCGCGACATCGGACGCCGCGCAGCAGCGCCGAGGCTTGCCCACCGATGAGCCGGCTGCCGCTCGTCGACCGTGCCCTCGACACTTTGCGGGCCACCGGCACCTACGGCATGGCTGTCCGGGCCGGGCTGGTCGTCGCCTGTGCCTGTTCGATGGTCGGCGCCGAGGTCGCTGGTGGCACCTCGAACCCTCTTCTCGCCGTCTGCGCTGCGCTGCTGGCGCTGGGGACCGTTGCCCGCCCCGACTCACACTTCGGTCTCGCACTGGTCGCGGTGCTGGCGCTGCAGTGGTACGCCGCCGACGTGTCCGTTCTTGCCTGGAGCCTGCTGCCGGCACTGGCGATCCTCGCCGTGCACGTGCTGGCGGCGCACGCCGCCATCGTGCCGCCACGCGCGGAGACACGTCGCGGCGTCACCTCTCGCTGGCTGCGTCACACCGGCGCCGCGGCGCTCGGCACGCTCACAGTCTGGCTGCTGACGATCTCGTTCAACCTGGTGCACGCCGCCGGCGCCGTGCTTCTCACCAGCGTCGGCGCGCTGCTGATCTCGGTGGTCACGGTCGGGTTCACGATGTGTTCCACCTCGGACGAGACCTGAGCCGGGTCGCTGGGTCGCTGGGTCGCTTGGGTCGCTCAGTCGCTCAGGCAACCGGACGCCACGGAGCCAGCAGGTCCGCGGCTCGACCGCCCAGGGCGTTCTGCCACATTGGCCCGAAGCTGATCCGGCCGACGCCGAGTCCGGACAGCGTCTCGAGGTCATCGACGTCGGGCCTGGCCAAGGCGTTCAGTGGCAGGCTGAGCTCGGCGGTGAGTCGGCCCCAGGTGTCACCGTCATGCAGCCCCACGGGATAGAGCACGTCGGCGCCCGCAGCGACCGCGCCCTGCAACCGCTCGATGGCACGGTCCAGCCGATCCTCCTGCGGGCCGACCTGTTTCAGCAGGATGTCGGTCCGCGCGTTCACGACGACATGCACAGCGGTCTCGTCGGCGGCGGCTCGGATGGCTCTGATGAAGTCCGCGTGCTCCTGTGTACTGCGCAGCCGGCCACCCTCGCTGTGCACGGTGTCTTCGAGGTTGAGGCCCACAGCGCCCGACTCGAGCAGACCGTCCACGATCCGAGCCGGTTCCTCGCCGTAGCCGGCCTCCAGGTCAGCCGAGGTGGGGAGGCCTACCGCATCGGTGATGAGTGCGACGCGGGCGAGCATCTCAGCGAGGGAAAGGTCCTCGTTGTCGGCACGGCCCATCGATGTCGCCACCGGGTGACTGCCGACGGTCAGGGCGACAAAGCCCTGCTCTGCTGCGATCTGAGCCGTCCACGGGTCCCACACGGTCGGGGCGACGATGGGTCTGCCTGGCTTGTGCAGCGCGAGCAGAAGGGTGGCCTGGTCGGTCAACGGCATGGGGAAGCTCTTCTCGTGAGGATGCGGGGACTCCTCGAACCTAGCGGGGGCCGGCCGACCATGACGGGAACACCCCGGTCGTCAGCCGACCGGCCGGCGCACCGCGGTCGTGAGCTCGGCGGCGCGGGCGCCGCCCCGGCGCAGCTGTCGGATCCTCGTGCGGGTCGCGACAGCCGAGATCCCGACCGCGAGCGCTCCGATCGCCGCACCGCCGACCGCGTCGACGAAGAAGTGCCAGCCCAGGTAGACCGTGGCAAGCACGGTCAGGGCGAGGAAGCTCCATAGGGCACGTCGCACCCAGCGGTGAAGCCCGAGCAGATGGGCGATGAGGCACGCCGTCATCAACATCCCGACGTGCAGGGACGCAAACGCGGCAATGCTCTGCACTGCGTGCGTGGCGATGGGATCTGCGAGGACCTCCGCCCGGTCGGCGTACATCGACGTCTGCAGGGCGGCGGCTCGTGTGTCGGGCAGCGACGCGAAGGCCTGCGGTGACGAGTAGACCGGCCCCAACGTCGGGAAGGCGTAGTAGGTCGCCACTCCGAGCACCCAGTCGACGCCCATGGCCGTCACGTACCAGGCCCCGGCGCTCGCTTCGCGGCCCCATATCAGCACACCTGCGATCGAGAACGGGATGAAGACGAGCCAGGCGACGTAGACGAACGACATAAGATGCGCCGCGACTCCTACTCCCAACAGCTCGTGTAGCAGCACTGCTGGGTCGTGACCGAGGAAGATCCACCGGTCGAGGCCGGCAAAGCGGGCGTCATCGACGCCGGGGTTGACGAACGGCACATAACCTTTGAGGTTGCGGAAGGCCACGTAGGTCAGGTACCAGCTGCCGAGGCCCAAGAAGACGAACCGGCTGCGATCGAGCGACCACCGCTCTCTGAAGACGGCTTCGGTGGTGGCGGAGAGGCGCCGTATCCCGCTCTGGAGACCAAGACCGGCGCGAAACATCCGGTGCACGATCCGGGGTACGACGTCGACCACGACGACCATCGCCAGGATCGCCGGGAGCCGTACGTAGGTCGGACCGAGAATGCCGTCGGGGTCGCGGAGGGGTAGCCCGTAGATCGTCGCGACCAGTGCTGCGGCGATGGCCAGCAGCACTGCCTGGGCGACCGCGAAGGCAAGACGTTCCGAACGCACACCTGGGAGGGTACCGTGCGTCCGCTGAGGCGCCGGCCGTTGCGGCCTCTGGCGTGCGCGCGCCGCGGGCTCCTCGACTCGTGCCAGGATGAGACCGTGCCCGTGGTCAGCGCCGAAGTCGTGGTCAGAGCCCCGCCAGACACTGCCTTCGCCGTCTCGCAGACGACCGGGGAGACCCGGTTGCGCTGGGATCCGTTCATCCGACACCAGCACCTGATGGATGGCGCGCAACAGCCGGCGAAGGGGGTTCGTACCTTCACCCGGTCGCGTCACGGATTCGCCATGGTGAGCCGCTATGTCTCCTACGCACCTGGCAGCAACGTCGGGATGACGATGGAGTCTGGTCCCTGGTTCTTCGAAGTCTTCGGCGGCGGTTGGCGGTTCACGGCGTGCGACGCAGGCACAAAGGCAGTCTGGAAGTACAACTTCAGTGTCCGGCCGGCGTGGCTGCAGCCGGTGGCCCACCCCATCGGGAGCTGGTTCCTCGGGCGGGACATCCGGCGCAGAATCGATGCCTTCGCCGCGGCCTGCTCCGACCCGGTCGTCCTCGCGGCGGTGGCAACGCGACGCGGCAGCTGACCGGTCAGGACCGGCGCGCCTTCGGCTCCGCGCCGGTAGCCTCGGTTCGACGAGACGCAAGGAGCACTGATGGACGCCGACGGTTGGGACGAGCGTTACCGCCACACCGACCTCGTCTGGGGAGCCGAGCCGAACCAGTTCGTGCGCAGACAGTGTGAGTCGTTCCTGCCTGGTGTCGCCGTCGATCTCGCCTGCGGTGAGGGCCGCAATGCCCTCTGGCTGGCTCGGTTGGGCTGGCGGGTGCTCGGAATCGACTACTCTCCCGTGGCGATCGAACGGGCCACGGCGTTGACTGCACGACAGCCGTACGATGTCGGCCTCCGGCTCAGTTGGCAGGTTGGCGACGTGCGGACGTTGTCGCTCGCGGAGGAGTCGGTCGACCTCGCCCTCGTCAGCTATGTGCACCTGCCTCCCGAGCAGCGAGCTTCGCTGATGCTGAAGGCTGTCCGGGCGGTCCGCTCGCAGGGCCGGCTGATCGTGGTCGGCCACGACCGGCGCAACCTGCGCGAGGGCGTGTCAGGTCCGCAGGACGAGACGCTGCTCTACGACCCCACCGAGCTGAAGGCCATGCTGGCAGCGCTGGGCGACGTCTCGGTCGAGTTCGCCGCGACCGTCGAGCGACCGACCGCCGACGGTGTCGCGCTCGACACCCTGGTGCGGGCTCGTCGAACCTGAGCCAGCCGACCGGCCGCGACCTTTCATCTGCGCGAGGCTGTCCAGGCTCGCCAACCGATCTGCATCAAGGGCAGCTGGAGCGGGAGCCGAGCGACGGCCGCCACCTTGGCCGGTGTCGAACCACGACGACACGCGTCGACGGCCATCTGAACGTTGGCCGGCAGGACGGCGGCGAGCAGTGCGGCGCTGGCCAACCCCGCGACGCCGCGGCTGCGTGGATGGGACAGGCCCGCTGCGCAGACCAGCTCCGCGGCACCGCTGACGTAGACCAGCTGACGCTTCGCCGGCAGTCGTCGAGGCACGACGGCCTCGAACCGCCGTGGAACGATGAAGTGCAGGGTTCCGCTCGTCACGAACAGACCCGCCACCAGCCAGACCCCGGGTGAGGCCGGCGACACCGCCATGGCTATGCCTTCTCAACCGAAACGCTGAGGATGCTGATGGGCTGGGCGGGGCTGCCGTCGCCGCCGCCGCCGCCGACACCCTTGTCGGCGATCGACTGCACGATGTCGAGCCCCTGCGTCACCCTGCCGAAGATCGTGTAGCCGCCGCCCTCGACCGGGAGCCTCGTGTCTTTGTACACGATGAAGAACTGGCTACCGTTGCTGTTCGGGTCGTTGCTGCGCGCCATCGCCAAGGTGCCGGTCGGGTACGAGCCGTCCTTGGGAGCGTTCTCGATCCCATACCCGTAACCGGGACCGCCGCTGCCACTGCCGGTCGGGTCACCGCACTGGAGCACGAAGATGCCTTCTGTGGTGAGCCGGTGGCACGGGGTGTCGTCGTAGAAACCGTCCTCGCTGAGTTGCAAGAACGACGCCACCGTCTGTGGGGCCTTCGCGCCATCGAGCTCGACCTCGATGTCACCACAGCTGGTGCTGAGGGTGGCGACCCACGTCGTGTCCCCAGCAAGAGACGGGTCGGGAGCCGCCGGGTAGGACTTCGGTGCCGCGGGCGGTGCCGGGGCATCGCTGCACTCACCCGGTGCGAGCGGCTCCTGACTGACGGACCCAGAGGCGTTGGAGTCGTCGCTGCCTCCTCCGACCGCCACCCCCACGACCACGATCGCCACCACGCAGAGCACAGCCACGACGGCGACGATCACCTGAGTGCCACGTGGGGTGGCTGGTCGGCGAGCCGCGGGGTTGGTGGGTCGTCTGGAGTTCGACATGGCGACACCCTATGCAACACCTTGCTCAGATCGAGTGAGTATCCCCTCCGCGTCGAGGATCCGCGCCCGGCCCGGTCGCATCGATCGCAGCGACCCCGCCGAAGTACGAGTCGAGTGCCGGCCACGGTACGACGACGTCGGATTCGGCGAGCGCGACCAGCACTTCCGCGGAGAAGCCTGGCTCGACGTGGACGCGGCCCGGCACCGGGTTGAGACGCGGGGCCACAATGGCAGCTTGCGCCGGCATCTGTCGGCGCAGGACGTTGACGAGCACCTGCGCCAACGCGGAGCGGATGCGGCTGCCACCTGCCGCGCCGGCGGCGATGACCGGTCGGCCGTCGCGCAGCACCACCAGCGGCGACATCATCGAGCCCATCCGCTCGCCTGGGACCAAGTCGTCGCGAAGCAGCTCCCCCTCGCCGAGCATCGAGTTGAGGTGAATTCCATAGCCGGGAAGCCAGACCCCCGATGAGAGGCCCATGCTGGTCGTCACCGCGCAGACGTTCCCGTTCGCGTCGCTGACCGCGAGGCTCGTCGTGTCGCCCCTGCGAGGCCTGGCCCGCAGGGCCGCGACCATCCGACGCGCCATCTCCGGTTCGTCGTCGCACAGCTCCAGCCCCGCAAGCGTGCCGAGCAGGTCATCGAGGTCCTCGCCTCGGGCCAGCACCACCGTGGTGTCGAGCTCCGCCTGCCGCGGCGTCGTGTCCCGCACGGCGTACGCCGACAGGTCGGCCTCGCTGAGGTCTCCCAGCTCGCCGATCGTCGACACCATCTGCTCGGCGACGGCACCGTGGTAGAACGCGCCCGCGCCCTCGTCTCGCAAGATCGCCAGCGCGACGTCGAGTCCCGGATGGCGCACCAACGAGCCGGCCGGCAGGCTTGCGCCGTCGCGGCTGTAGACGGCGGCGCCCGGCCCGATCAGCATCGCGGCGGCGATCGTCGACAGCACCTTGGCGTGCATCGGCGCCAGCACGACGCCCCGTTCGGCGTGGTGCAGCGCCGGGGCCACCACCTCGGGCCACGGGAGCCGGCCCCAGCGCTCGTGCAGGACCGACACCCCTGCCGGGATGCCCGGAACGGCGACCGTCGACGGGCCGACGGCGTACGGCACGATCTCACCGCCGAAGTCGATCGGGACCTGCTGCGGCCGGGCTCGCCGGGTGCCGGCCAGACCGGGTACGGCGACGAAGAAGTCCAGGCAGTGCACCGTGCCGGTCGAGGCTTCGTAGTAGGTCGCGTAGCCCCCGCCGCCGAGTCCGGTGAACACCGTCTCCGCGACGCAGGACGCGAGGACCATGGCCGCCGCCGCATCGGCCGCGCTACCACCGGCCCGGAGCATGTTGGCGCCGACGTCGGCGGTCACACTGTTGCCCGCCGCGACGCAGGTCGGAAGCCAGGTGTCAGCCACGGTGCGTGAGATCGCTTCGCTGTCAGCCGGCGCCGGAGTAGGTGCCAGGAATGCGCTGACCCTTGCCGAGGACCGTGATTCCTTCGGCCGTGACGGTGTAACCCGCGGCCTTGTCAGCCGCAGTGTTCACCCCGATCTGGTGGCCGTCCGGAACCACGATGTTCTTGTCCAGGATCGCGTTGACGACCTGGGCGCCGTGGCCGATCTTGACGTTGTCCATGATCACACTGCGGTCCACCCGAGCCCGCTGCGCGACGTAGACGTTGGGGCCGAGCACGGAGGAGGTGATCGTGGCACCGGAGACGATCGACCCGGCGCACACGATCGCGTCTTCGGCGGAGCCGGACTTGACGAACTTGGCCCCTGGAAGCTGTGGATGTGAGGTGAAGATCGGCCACCGGCTGTTGTAGAGGTTGAACGTCGGCTCGACCGACACCAGGTCCAGGTGGGCCTCGTGGTAGGACGCCAGGGTTCCCACATCGCGCCAGTAGTCGCGGTCGCGTGCGAGCGAGCCGGGGACGTCGTTGCGCTTGAAGTCGTAGACGGCAGCGTCCGACCGGTCGACCATCCTCGGGATGATGTCGCCCCCCATGTCATGGCGGGACTTCGTGTCCTCCGCGTCCTGCGCCAGCGCCTCCACCAGCGCGTCGGCGGTGAAGACATAGTTCCCCATCGAGGCGAACGACTCGTCCGGACTGTCAACGAGTCCCGGTGGATCGGCCGGCTTTTCGAGGAACTGCTCGATGCCGCTGCCCCCCGCATCGGTGGCGATGACCCCGAACTGGTCTGCGTCTGCCCGCGGCACCCGAATGCCCGCCACCGTGACACCCGCTCCGGACTCCACGTGCGCCTGGACCATCTGTGAAGCGTCCATCCGGTAGACATGATCGGCCCCGAAGACGACGATGACGTCCGGCTTCTCGTCGACGATCAGGTTCATGGACTGGTAGATCGCGTCAGCGCTGCCAAGGAACCACTGCTTGCCGAGGCGCTGCTGCGCCGGCACCGGGGTGACGTAGTTGCCCAGCATCGTCGACATCCGCCAGGTGACCGAGATGTGCCGGTCGAGCGAGTGCGACTTGTACTGGGTGAGCACGCACAGCTTCAGGAACCCGGCGTTGACCAGGTTGGACAGCGCGAAGTCGATGAGACGGTAGCTGCCGCCGAACGGCACGGCCGGTTTGGCGCGGTCGAGCGTCAACGGCATCAGCCGTTTTCCCTCGCCACCGGCCAGCACGATACCGAGCACTTTGGGCTTGGCCATGGATCTGACCCTACTGCCTGGTGGCGGGGCAGACGGTTGACCGGTCGAGCGTCTGCTCAGCCGCAGCCGGTGGGGGTTCGGTCGGCGCATTAGGCTCGCGCCATGCGCGTCGGTCTGCTCACCCGCGAGTTCCCTCCGGACGTGTACGGCGGCGCCGGCGTGCATGTCGACTTCCTCGCCCGACAGCTGCGCGAGCGGGTGGACCTCACCCTGCTGTGCATGGGCGACGAGCGACCCGGCGCGTTGGCGTTGCCGGAGCAGGACTCCCGCTTTCCGTTGGCCAATCCTGCCTTGCACGTTCTCTCGGCCGACATTGCGATGACGGCTGCGTGTGAAGGGCTCGGCGTCGTCCACTCGCACACCTGGTACGCCAACATGGCAGGTCACCTCGCGAAGCTGTTGTACGACGTCCCGCACGTCGTCACCGCACACTCGCTCGAACCGCAAAGGCCGTGGAAGGCCGAACAGCTCGGTGGCGGGTATCGCGTCTCCTGCTGGGCCGAGCGCACGGCGTACCTCGGCGCTGATGCCATCGTCGCGGTGAGCCACGCCATGGCGAACGACGTCTTGTCGGCGTACCCCGAGGTCGACGCGGGCCGGATCCACGTCATCTACAACGGCATCGACGCGGAGCTCTACCGCCCCGAGACCGGCACCAGCGTCGTGGAAGGACTCGGCATCGACCTGTCGCGGCCGTACGTCACCTTCGTCGGCCGCATCACCCGGCAGAAGGGGGTGACCCACCTCCTCCGGGCCGCACTCGGCTTCGACGCGGAGGTTCAGATCCTGCTGCTCGCCGGTGCTGCCGACACGCCCGACCTGAAAGCGGTGACCGATGCGGCGATCAGCCGGCTCCAGGCGGCTCGGACCGGCGTCGTCGTCGTGAGCGAGATGATGCCCCGCCAGTCCGTCCGTCAGGTGCTGACACATGCGCTCGCCTTCTTGTGTCCTTCGGTCTACGAGCCGCTCGGCATCGTCAACCTGGAAGCCATGGCCTGCGAGACCGCCGTGGTCGCCAGCGCTGTCGGCGGCATCCCTGAGGTGGTCGTGCACGGCCAGACCGGGATCCTCGTCGACTACACACCCGCCGACATCGAGGCCTTCGAGGCCGGCCTGGCCGCCGGTGTCAACACCCTGGCTGCCGACCCGCAGCTGGCCCGTCGGTACGGCGCCGCCGGCAGGCAACGTGCCGTGTCGACCTTCGACTGGGGGGCTATCGCAGACAAGACCACGGCGCTGTACTCCAGCCTGGGTTGAGCGCCTCGATCCTTCGCCGATCCGTCTGACTCAACGCGGAGGGCACGCGGCACGCACCCGGACCAGTGGCCCCCGACGTGCCCTTGTCCTCGATGAGCCACTGCATATACTTGAACTCTCAACTATCTCGCCAAGGAGTGCCGATGGTCCAGGTCGAGGCTCGGATGCCCGTCGTCTACCTCTCGCACGGGGCGCCCCCGCTCGCGGACGACAGGCTGTGGACGAGCCAGCTGGCCGACTGGTCCGCCGCCCTACCGCGGCCGACCGCTGTGCTCGTCGTCTCGGCGCACTGGGAGGAGGCTCCCCTCACTCTCGGCGCCACCGAGACCGTGCCCCTCGTCTACGACTTCTGGGGCTTCCCGAAGCGGTACTACGATGTCACCTACGCCGCTCCAGGGGCACCGGACCTCGCCGCCAGCGTCCGCGCTCTGCTGGACTCACCGAGGCACACCGTGCACGACGCTCCGCATCGCGGTCTCGATCACGGCGCCTACGTGCCACTGGTGGAGATGTTTCCCGATGCCGACGTGCCGACGCTGCAGGTCTCGATGCCGACGCTGGATCCGAGGACCCTGTTCGAACTCGGACGACGGTTGCGACCGCTGCGCGACGAAGGTGTGCTGATCCTTGGCAGCGGCTTCACCACCCACAACCTCAGCCTCCTGGACATGAGCCGCGGCACCGACATCGCGGCGCCCGGTTGGTCGAGGGAGTTCGACGACTGGGCCGAGCGTGCCGTGGCAGCCCACGACGTCGACTCGGTCATCGACTTCTTGCACAAAGCCCCCGCCGCCAGGCTCGCCCACCCCCGCATCGAGCACTTCGCGCCACTGTTCGTCAGTCTCGGTGCGAGTGCGGACGACTCCCCCGCCGCCACCTCGGTGATCGACGGATTCTGGTTCGGCCTGTCCAAACGCTCCTGGCAGTTCAACTGACGTCAGCCCGGCCGAGCCCTTCGGCGCTGCGATACGGTCGCCTGCGTGAGCTTGCTGCCGACCGGGGGGAGCGCTCGTCCCATCACTCGCTGGGGTGAGCCCGTGATGCACCGGCCCTGCCGGCCAGTCAACGCCTTCGACGACGGCCTGCAGACCCTTGTTGCCGACATGGTCGCTACCATGCGTGCCGCCGATGGTGTCGGTCTCGCAGCCAATCAGGTCGGTGTCGATCTCGCGGTCTTCGTCTTCGATTGTCCGGCTGACGAGGGTCGCGACTCCGAGTCCGGTGTCGTCTGCAACCCCACGCTGACCCTGCCAGCAGGTCGCCAGCGCGGTCTGCTGGTGGCGGATGAGGGTTGTCTGTCGCTGCCTGGTGCCTTCGTGGAGTGCGCCCGGCTCGAGTACGTGGAAGTCACCGGCCTTGACGAGCACGGCGACGACGTGGCTTACGCCGGCGCCAGCTTGCTGGCCCGCTGCCTCCAGCACGAGACGGACCACCTCCGCGGCACGGTGTTCGGTGACAAGGTGCCCACCAAGCTGCGCAAGAAGCTCTACAAGGAGGCCGCGCGACTGGCCGAGGAGTTTCCGGACGGTTGGCCTGCGCTGACCTGACCGTCAGCCGGCGTCGAGCACGTACAGCGGCCGGTCGCGCCGCGACCTCACGGCGTACATGGCAGCGTCGGCGCGTTTGAGCAGCTCGCTGGCGTGCATCCCGGGAGTGATCATGGCGATACCGATGCTGACGCCGACGGCCAGCTCGTCGCCTTCGATCTCCATGGGGGCGCTCATCGCCACGGAGATCCGTTCGGCGAGCAGCTCGGCCGCCTCCTCCGGCAGCGGGAAGCTGATCACCACGAACTCGTCGCCTCCGAAGCGACCGGCCGTGTCGCTCGTCCGGACGACGGAGTGCAGACGGGTCGCCAACGCCACCAGGGCGTCGTCGCCGACGAGGTGACCCCGCTTGTCATTGATCGACTTGAAGTCGTCGAGGTCGCAGAAGAGCAAGGCACCGGTAGTGCCCTGCTCGGTGGCCTCACGCACTGCGGCGTCCAGCCTGTCCATGATCACCAGCCGGTTGGGTAGCCCGGTCAAGGCGTCATGTTGGGCCAACTTCGTGAGCTCGCGCTCCTCCGCCTTGGCCTGGGTGATGTCGACGATCTGACAGAGGACTCCCGGCTGGCCTGGCGTGGTCTCGAGGGAGGCTGCCTCGACGAGTCCCCAGAACTCGCCGCCGTCTGAACCGATGAACGGCACCTCCACGCGCACCGTGCTGCGGTCC
>JAABUS010007876.1_pt1 | contig 11954 bp, 11 predicted proteins | sample 5560161 | NCBI WGS metagenome assembly JAABUS01 (sample SAMN10711885, study PRJNA513376) | rock metagenome | isolation source: Antarctica rocks | place: Antarctica: Victoria Land, Trio Nunatak nord | collected 2016-01-04 | reverse complement strand
CCTACATCCCCCACATCGGCGGGTGGCACGGCGGCGGCGAGGTGGAGTACGGCACGCGGCTGAAGTCGCGGCTGCCGTCCAAGCGCGTGCCCGACGCCATCGAGCGCTGGATCCGCTTCTACGAGGCCGAGCGCGACGAGGGCGAGGAGTTCGTGACCTTCGCCGAGCGCGTCGGGGCCGAGCGCTTCACCGAGCTGGTCAAGGACCTGTCGCTGCCCGCGGAGTTCAACGTGGAGAACATGGACGTCTTCATCGACTGGCAGCGACACGATCTCTACCAGGTGGTCCGCGGGGAGGGGGAGTGCGCGGTCTGATGGATGAGAGCACGGAGATGCTGTCCGCGGAGGCGGTGCTCGCCCAGGCGGTCGCCGAGCACCATCCTTCGCTGGCGCTGGCGTGCTCCTTCCAGAAGGAGGAGACGGTGCTGATCCACATGCTGCGCGGGATCGAGCCCGACGCGCGGGTGTTCACGATCGACACAGGCGTCCTGTTCGAGGAGACCTACTCCGTCTGGCGCGAGCTGGAGGCAAAGACCGGTGTGCACGTGGAGGTCTTCGATGCGCTGGATCCCGGCGGTGTCCCCTGGACCGCGGGCCACTGCTGCGGCGAGCAGAAGGTTGCCGGCCTGGATCGGGCGCTGAGCGGCCTCGACGCCTGGGTCACCGGGTTGCGCCGCGAGCAGTCCCCCACGCGCAGCGAGGCCGGCAAGATCGAGCACGACGACGGCCACGGCCTGTGGAAGTTCAACCCGCTCGCCGACTGGACCGAGAACGACGTCTGGCGCTATATCGCCGAGCACGACCTGCCCTACCACCCGCTGCACGACCGCGGCTACTCCTCGATCGGCTGCGCGCCCTGCACCCTTCCGGGCACCGGGCGCGAAGGCCGCTGGGCCGGTCAGGGCAAGACCGAGTGCGGCCTGCACGTGGTCCAGGGATGAGCGCCACGGTCGCGCCGCCGAGCGCCGCAACTGGCTCTCTCCGCCGCGAGCTGTCACACCTCGAGGTGCTGGAGTCCGAGGCGATTCACGTCTTCCGCGAGGTGGCGGCCGAGCTCGAGCACCCCGTGCTGCTCTTCTCCGGCGGCAAGGACTCGATCGTTCTCCTGCGGCTGGCCGAGAAGGCCTTTCGCCCTGGGCGCTTCCCCTTCCCGGTCATGCACGTCGACACCGGCCACAACTTCGACGAGGTGATCGAGTTCCGCGACCGGCGCATCGCCGCGCTGGGTGAACGCCTGATCGTGGCGAGCGTCCAGGACTCGATCGACTCGGGCCGCGCGGCCGAGGAGACCGGCCCGCGCGCGTCGCGAAACCGCCTGCAGACGGTGACCCTGCTCGACGCCATCTCAGAGCACGGCTTCGACGCCGCCTTCGGGGGCGCGCGTCGCGACGAGGAGCGTGCGCGGGCCAAGGAGCGCGTGCTCTCCTTCCGCGACGACTTCGGCCAGTGGGACCCCAAGGCCCAGCGGCCCGAGCTGTGGTCGCTCTACAACGGGCGCATCCGCAAGGGAGAGCACGTGCGCGTGTTTCCGCTGTCCAACTGGACCGAGCTGGACGTGTGGAGCTACATAGCCCGGGAGGGGCTCGAGGTGCCTTCGATCTACTACGCCCACGAGCGCGAGGTGTTCCAGCGCGACGGCATGCTCTACGCCGCCTCGCCCTACATCGAGCGCCAGGACGGCGAGCCCGTCTTCACCGAGTCGGTGCGCTACCGGACCGTCGGCGACCTGACCGTGACGGGGGCGGTGCGCTCGTCGGCGCAGACGCTCGAGCAGGTGGTGTCCGAGATCGCGGCCACGCGCGTGACCGAGCGCGGCGAGACCCGCGCCGACGACCGCGTGACCGAGGCGGCGATGGAGGACCGCAAGAAGGAGGGCTACTTCTGATGGCGACCGCCGAGACCGCCCAGCGTCTCGCCTCGCCGGGCACCGGCGAGCTCCTGCGCGTGGCCACCTCCGGCTCGGTCGACGACGGAAAGTCGACCCTGATCGGCCGCCTGCTCTTCGACTCCAAGCAGGTGCTCGCCGACCAGCTCGCGCACGTGGAGCGGGTGTCCGAGCGCCGCGGCGACGGCTACGTGAACCTGGCGCTGCTTACCGACGGCCTGCGCGCCGAGCGCGAGCAGGGCATCACGATCGACGTGGCCTACCGCTACTTTCAGACCGCCCGCCGGAAGTTCATCGTCGCCGACACCCCGGGCCACGTGCAGTACACACGCAACATGGTCACCGGGGCCTCGACCGCCGACCTGTCGATCGTGCTCATCGACGCCCGCGCCGGCGTGGTGGAGCAGTCGAAGCGCCACGCCTACATCGCCTCGCTGCTGCGCATCCCCCACCTGGTCGTGGCGGTCAACAAGATGGACCTGGTCGACTTCGACGAGTCGGTCTACGAGCGCATCCGCGATCAGCTCACCGAGTTCGCCAGCGGCCTCGCCTTCACCGACATCACCTTCGTGCCGGTGAGCGCGCTGGACGGCGACAACGTCGTCGACCGCTCCGAGCGCACCCCTTGGTATCCAGGCCCCTCCCTCCTCGAGCATCTGGAGTCCGTGGAGGTCGCTTCGCGCCGCAACCTCACCGACCTGCGCCTTCCCGTGCAGTGGGTCATCCGGCCCCACTCGGCCGCGCACCACGACTACCGCGCCTACTCCGGCCGCATGGCCGGCGGCACGCTCGCGCCGGGCGACGACGTGGTCGTTCTGCCCTCGGGGCAGCGATCGCGGGTCGAGGTCGTGGAGGGCCCCGACGGCGAGGTTGACGAGGCGTTCGCCCCGATGTCGGTGACGGTCCGACTGGAGGACCAGATCGACGTGTCCCGCGGGGACCTGATCTGCAGCCCGAGCGATGCCCCGGAAGTCGTCCGGGAGGTGACCGCCGACGTCTGCTGGATGACCGACGCACCGCTCAGGGCGCGGGGCCGGTACGCCGTCAAGCACACCACCCGGACCGTGCGCGCGGTGGTGGATGCAATCGAGAGCAGGGTCGACATCCACACGCTCGCGCCCGAGCCCGCCGACGAGCTCGGGCGAAACGACATCGGCCGCGTCCGGCTCCGGTTGGGCGGCCCGCTGGCCGTGGACCCCTACGCGCGCAACCGCGACACCGGGAGCTTCATCCTCATCGACGAGCAGACCAACGACACGGTGGGCGCCGGCATGGTCGTTGCCCCAGACGGGACGGGCATCCGTGCCCGTCCCGTAGATGCCCCAGACGGGACGGGCATCCATGCCCGTCCCGTAGAACGTCAGCGGCCCCCTCGAGGCTGATGGACCCCGCGATCGCGGCGTTCGGACTCGGGGTCGGGCTGCTGGTGGGCATGACGGGGATAGGGGGCGGCTCGCTGATGACGCCTCTGTTGATCCTCGTCTTCGGCATCAACCCGGTCACGGCGGTGGGCACGGACCTGGCCTACGGCGCGGTGACCAAGACCGTCGGCGGGTTCAAGCACCTGCGCCAGCGCACCGTTGACATGCCGCTGTCGCTGTGGATGGGCGCGGGCTCGGTGCCGGCAGCCATCGGCGGCGTATACGTGCTCGAGGCCATCCAGCGCGCCCACGGCGCCGCGTTCGACAACGTGCTGATCACCGCCCTGGCCATCACGCTCCTCTTCTGCGGGATCATGACGCTGGCCCGGGCGCTGTTTCTGAAGCGCATCCTCGGACGCGAGCGCGACAGCGTGGCCATGGGCCGGCCGGAGAAGGTGCGGGCGGTACTTCTCGGAGTCGTGGTGGGCTTCGTGCTCGGCGCGACCTCGGCGGGGAGCGGCGCGCTGATCGCGGTTGGGCTCATCATGCTGTTCCGGTTGGTCCCGCAGCGAGTGGTGGGCACCGACGTGTTCCACGCCGCGATCCTTCTGTGGGCCGCCGCGCTTGCCCACATCGTCGCGGGCAACGTGGACTTCGTGCTGGCGGGCAACATCCTGGCCGGGTCGATCCCGGGCGTCTGGGCCGGCAGCCACCTCTCGGTGCGCATACCGGTGGCGACCTTGCGCACGATCCTCGCCGTCGTGCTGATCGGGTCCGGGCTAGGGCTGTTGGCCAAGAGCGGCGTCAAGATCCCCGCGGCGGTGCTGGGCGCGTTCCCCGCGGCGGTGGTGCTGATGCTCCTGGGGGTGGCGCTTCGTGGGCGCAAGCGCGGTGCGGAGGGCGCCGACGCGGTCGGGCCGACGCCGCCGCCACTGCCGTCGCGAGGCTAGGCGCGATGCGCATGAGCCGAGCACGGGCGGCTTAGCGGCTCCGACAAGCCCGCGCCGAGGCGCAGGGGCTCAGCGGATGCGAGGTCGCGGCGGCGGCCCACCACTGCGCGCTGCGCGGGCCAGGGAGCTGCGCAGGGCGCGGCCCACGACCAGGCGGTCGCGCACGCGACGGCCGGCCAACCTGCCGGTCGCCCGGGTGCCGCGAACGCGGATGACCCCTCGAGCCGCGGACCGGCCGCGCAGCAGCAGGGTGCCGCGCAGCTTCTTGGGCGTACTCAGCAGCGCGCCGCGCAGGGTTCCCGAGACCAGCACCCCGGGGACGTAGGAGGCGTTCTTCAGCGTCAACTGGTCTCGCTCGACGTCGTAGCTGACCACCCCGCCCCGCAACCCCCCGGTCCCCAGCGGCTTGATCTTGCGGCCGAGAAGCGCCTCGATCAGGCTGTCGCCGAGCTGCAGCGCGAGATCCTCGAGCGAGTCGTCCACGGTCAGGCGCGCCGCGCTGATGGTGCGGCCGCGACGTCCCGGGGTCCGGCGCGTCCGGGCGACCTCGCCGAGCGAGAGCGGAGGCGGCTTCGGGGGGACGGCCTCCCGGCGGCCACCGGGACAGGTCGAGGGCGGCGTGCCGCCGGCCAGGAAACGGCGTGCGGCCCGCAGGGTGCAGCTCGTGGGGTCAGAGTCCAGGGTGTCGTGACCGGTGTCCGGCGCCACCAGGACCTGGGCGCGCGGCATCCGCGCCGCCACCGGCTTGGCTCCCTCGACGGGCGTGCGCAGATCGGCCTCCCCCTCGAGCAGCAGCGCGGGCACGTCGGGCGGGCTCCCGCCGAGCGCCGGCGCGGTGGGCGCCGAGGGCCATGAACGGCAGATGTCGATCAAGTCGCTCTGGAGCGCGGTCTCGAAGGCGAACGGGCGGAACGCCGACTTCGGCTGGCCGCGCGCGAAGGCCAGCGCCTGGCGGCCCCGGTCGGCCGGCGGCGCTGTGCGCGCCCAGGGCAGGGGCGACTCCTCGCACACCGCGGCCGCGTAGGCGGCCACGCTGAAGGACTCGGGCGGCTCGGCCTCGGAGCCCTCCTCGATCGTCGTCGCCCGCGCCGCCGCGCGCAGCAGGGGCGCCGGATCGCCCCGCAGGGCGTTGCGCACCAGCCCGGGCACCATGGCGCGCAGGGCGGGATCGAAGTCACCGGCCAGCAGCAGGCCGAAGAGATCGAACCCGGTCAGGCGGCCCGTGGTCGCCCGGCCTTTGCGGTCGACCACGCGGCCGCGCAGCGGTCGCTTCTCGATCCGGGCGACCAGGCGAGCGAAGTCGCCCGTCAGGTCCCGCGTCGAGGCACGGCAGGTCGATCCCCGGCAGAGGCTGTTCAGAACCCTTGGCACGGATTGGAGGTTCTGCCGGTAGAGGGGGTCTGGCGAGGCTTCGGAGTCCAGCACGGAGTCCAGCACCAGCCGGTCCACGTGGTCGGGGTAGCGCTGCGCGTAGGCGAGGGCGGTCTTGGTGCCGTAGGAGATGCCCAGCAGCGCGATCCGGGGAACGCCGATCGCCCGACGGACCGACTCGAGATCGTCCGCCGAGTCGCGCGCGGTGTAGAAGGCGCGCTGGGGCCCGAGGCGGGTTGCGCACTCGGCGGCAGCGGGGGCGGCCCCGATGGTGCCCGCGCTCTGCAGACGCGGGCAGCGCAGGACCCCCGACAGGCCGGTGCCGCGCTGGTCGACGACATAGACGTCCCGGGCGCGCCGCTCCTCGGCCAGGAGGGTGTCCACCGACTCGGGGGCGAAGGCGGCGGTCGAGGACTGGCCCGGGCCGCCGGCCAGCAGGATCAGCGGCGGCCGCACGGGCTTGCGTGCCTTCCTGCGCTCGACCTGGAGCTTCACCTGCCCGGGCACCTGCCCGGAGCGGTCCAGGGGAACGGTCACCCGGATACAGGGTCGAGCGCCCGGACCGCAGAACGTCGCCTGCGCGCCGGCCGAGGCCGGCGCCGACAAAGCCCCCAAGGCGGCCGCGAGCAAGGTGACAGCAGCTCGCACCCCCCGTAGTATGGGCGAGAGCGAGGAGATGTGCGCTGCTGGCCGCTGTCGAGCGGCGCCGGGCTCTCGGCAACCCCGCCGGGAGGGCTACGGCGGGGATGTGAGCCCGGAGGGCGCACGTGGGTCTCAGGAACGCGGCCAGGATGGCCGCGGATGTAACCTTTCGCACCGCATGTTCTCCAAGGTCCTGGTCGCCAACCGCGGAGAGATCGCCATCAGGGTCATGCGGACCCTCGAGGAGCTCGGCATCGGCTCCGTGGCGGTCTACTCCGAGCCCGATCGCGACGCCCCGCACGTCCACCGCGCCGACGAGGCCTTCCTGCTGGGCCCGGGCCCTGCCTCCGAGAGCTACCTCAACGTGGACAAGATCGTGGAGGTGGCCAAGCAGGCGGGCGCCGAGGCGATCCACCCCGGCTACGGCTTCCTGGCCGAGAGCTCGGCCTTCGCCCGGGCCTGCGACGAGGCCGGCATCGAGTTCATCGGCCCGCCCGCCGACGCGATCGACGCCATGGGCTCGAAGACCCGGGCGCGCGAGTTGATGAGGGACGCCGGCGTCCCGATCGTGCCCGGCACCACCGACCCGGTCGAGACGATGGAGGACGCCAGGAAGATCATCGACGAGTCGATCGGCTACCCCGTGGCCATCAAGGCCGCCGGCGGCGGGGGCGGCAAGGGCTTCCGCGTCGCCTTGGAGGAGTCCGAGCTGCAGGACGCCTTTGACGGCGCCGCCCGCGAGGGCGAGAAGTTCTTCTCCGACGCCACGGTCTACCTCGAGCGCTACCTGCCCGACCCCCGCCACGTGGAGGTCCAGATCCTGGCCGACCGCTTCGGCAACACCGTCCACCTGTTCGAGCGCGACTGCTCCGTCCAGCGCCGCCACCAGAAGCTGATCGAGGAGAGCCCGGCCCCGGCGGTGTCCCCCGAGCTGCGCGAGAAGATCGGCAAGATCGGCATCGACGCCGCGAAGGCCGTGGGCTACTACTCGGCGGGCACGATCGAGGGACTGCTCTCAGACGACGAGTACTTCTTCCTGGAGATGAACACCCGCGTGCAGGTCGAGCACTGCGTGACCGAGATGGTCACCGGCATCGACATCGTGCGCGAGCAGATCCGGGTGGCCTGCGGCGACGAGCTGCCGTTTGCCCAGGAGGACATCCAGCTGCGCGGGCACGCCATCGAGTGCCGTATCAACGCCGAGACGGCCGCGACCAACTTCGCCCCCGCGCCGGGCCGGATCACCCACTACGTGGAGCCCGGCGGTCCCGGCGTTCGTGTGGACTCGGGCGCGCGTGAGGGTTACGAGGTGTTGCCGCTGTATGACCCGATGATCGCCAAGCTGATCGTCTGGGACACCGACCGCGACGCCTCCACCAGGCGGATGATCCGGGCGCTCAGCGAGTACGAGATCGGCGGACTGACCACGCTGATCGGCTTCCACACCGCCTTGATGGACACCGACCAATGGCGGGCGGGTGAGACCTGTCGCGACCTGGTCGAGGACACGGACTGGCTCAAGGCCCTGGCCACGGATCCTTCACCGGGGCAGGACGAGAGCGAGGAGCCCGAGAAGGTCGAGCGCGACTACGCCGTGGAGGTATCGGGCCGCCGCTTCGAGGTGAAGGTGATCGGGGAGGCGTTCGCGGGGGGCGCGCCGGCCGCCAACGGCACGGCCGGCGCCACGGCTCCTCCCAAGCGCGGCGAGCGCAGGAAGCCCGCCGGCGGCGGGCCGGACCAGATCACCTCACCGCTGCAGGGCAACATGTGGAAGGTGGTGGTCGGCCAGGGGGACGAGGTCGAGGAGGGCCAGCTGCTGTGCATCATCGAGGCGATGAAGATGGAGAACGAGATCAACGCCCACAAGGCGGGCACCATCGCCGACCTGCCCATCGCCGAGGGTGAGCCGATCAAGACCGGCGACCCGATCGCGACGATTACCTCAGCACCAGCCGAGGAATGATCGGGCCCACCTCACCTTGAAGGACCCCGCCGTCTAGGTGTGCCGCGGGCCCGACGACGAGGACCGGCGGCGCGCCCGCGCCAGATAGGCCACGAGCACGGGCAGTGCCGCCACCTCGGCCACGACCGCCAGCACCACCGGACCCCGCCAGTCGGGCTCCTGGTAGCCGAAGATACCGCCGCCCATGGCCAGGAGGATCGAGACCAGCGAGCCGAGGCACAGCGGGATCGCGCCCAACGCACCCAGCCGCCGCAGGGTCTCGTCGCGCTGCAGGAGCAGCACCACCAGGGCGGCGCCGCCCGCGGCGTTGAGCAGAAACAGCCAGCCGATCGTGTCGACCTCGCTGAGGGAGTCCAGGTACTGCTCGTAGTGGACGGCGGCCACCACGAGGACGAGCACGGCGGCGGCGAGGCGCAGCGGCGTCGCCGCCCCGGTCACTTGACGACCTTCACGGTGCCGGTCATGAACGCGTGGTAGACGCAGTAGTACTTGAAGGCGCCCGGCTTCTCAAACGCGACCGGCTTGGTCTGGCCCTTGGTGAGGTCTCCGGAGTCGAATGCCCCCTGGGGCTTGGACGTGGCCGTGTGCTTGGCCGTGTCCTCGTTGGTGAAGGAGATCTTGGTGCCCGCCTTGATCTCGACCGTCTGGGGCTCGTACTTGAAGTCCTTGATGTCGACCGTGTTCGTCTCTGCCGACGTGCCGGATTCCCTGCTGGAGGAGGGCGATGATGACCCGGAGCCCCCTGCGAGCAAGAGGCCGCTGACCGCCACCACCACGGCGACCACCAAGGCGGCGAGGAGTCCCGTTCGCATGGAGACAGTGCGAGCTCAGGGCGCCGCGCGGATCAAGGTTCGGCCGCGGTTGGCGCGCCGGGCAGCTCGATTGGGCGCCCGGCGACCAGAGCGGAATGCACTGACTGCCGGCAACGGCCACGGTCCCGAGATCGCCGCCCCTGGCGACGTAGGTGACGGAGCAACGCGTCGCGGATCTACTCGACGACGGTGAACCGGAGCCTGACCGGCTTCCCCGCGTTTGCGGCGGCGTCCCTGGCGGAGAGCGTCAGCCGGTAGCGGGCCGGCTTGAGCTTGCGGCGGCCCATACGGCCGCTGAACTTGACCTGCCGCGCCCCCGCGGCGCCCTTGGCGGTGAGTGCGCCCGCCTTTCGATAGACGGTGCAGCGGGCGTTGCCACGCTTGGCGTTGGCCTGGGTCTGGGCGACACAGTGCCGCTTGGGCGAGCCCTTGAGCCTGATTTTGCGGCCACTCAGGCCGCGATCCATGCGGAGCGTGACGGTGGCGGCTTCGGAGAGGCGGTATCGGATGGTGGTTCCGCGGGCAACCTTCCCCTTCGCCTCCCCGGCGGCCACCGCGGTGCGACGGGGGCCGACGCGAAAGCGCCTCGGGGACAGGCTCGCCCGGGAGATGGATGGCGCGAGGCGGTCCGGCGCCGCGGCGGGCTTTGCCGCGGGCGAAGGCTTTGCCGCGGGCGGCGGCTTTGCCGGCGACACGCAGTCGGCGCTCCCCGCGTCGACGAAGGCCGACCCCGAGTGGCCGTCATCGACGAACTCCCACTCGTACCAGCCGTTGGGATGGGCGGCGGCGGGACCGTGCAGGGTCAGCTTGAGCACTCCATAGACCGTGTTCTGGAAGACCTCGCTCGTAGGGGGCCGTGTCTGGCCGCGCTCGAAGAGGCTCTTTCCCCCGGTGCCCACCACCAGCTGGCGGACCCCGCGGCCGGGCTCCGGCTGACCGGTGGGCCCCAGTTGCGCAAACCGCTCGTAGTCGTGGTCGTGGCCCGAGAGGACGATGTCCGCGTAGTCCTCGTAGAGCGCGTTGAACATCGGGGCCATGATCGCGCTGTCGCCGATCTCTCCAGAGCTGAAGCGAGGGTCGTGCCAGTAGGCGACGGTGCAGTCGCTGTCGTCGGCAGCCAGGTCCTCACGCAGCCATCGCTCCTGCTCGGAGCCGACAGCGCAACCTCCCTCCCAGGACACTTGGGGTGCGAGGCCCGCGGCGCACTCAGAGTTCAGCGCCACGAAGTGCCAGTTGGTTGGAGGCCCGCCGGTGGCCGACGGCACCGGCACGTCGAAGCTGTACCAACCCTTCCTGGGGTTGCCGGCGTCGGGGCCCTCGGCGGCCAGCTCGGTCTCGAAGTACTTGAAGTAGCCGCCGGCGTCCTTGTCGACGTCCTCGCCCCCGCTGCCGTACTCGTGATTGCCCGGCACCGGCTTGGTGATCGACTTCCTACGCCCCCAGCTGGGGCCGTAGGACTTCTCGAAGCGCCCGAGGCTGCCGTTCTCGTACTGGAGGTCGCCGAGCGCGAGGATGTGAAGGGGCGCGAGCCCCGCGAAGAGGTCCGAGGTGTGCTTCGCGTGGCAGCGACCCGGACTCCCGGGGCCTGAGCTTGGGGTGCCCGCACCGCCGTTCCATGCAGAATCCTCCGGGGCGCAGGCTACGTCGCCGCCGGCGGCGATCACCGGGTCGGCCGCATGCGCGGCCGGAGCTGCCATCAGCGCAAGCGCAGCGACGGCCGCGGCCAGGCAGGCTCGCTCGGGCTTTCGGCTCATCCCCGGTGACGCGTCTTTCGGCTCATCCCCGGTAACGCATCTTCCGGCTCATTCTCCGGTGACGCTATTACTTCGCCTACATGACCACCGGCGCGAGCACCGCAAGGGCATGGGAGGCCGAGCCCGACGAGGCTGAGGTCGTGGCCCGCCTGATCGTCGGCTTCCGCGACCACCTGGGCAGGGACTGGCCCTCGGAAAACGCGATGCTCGCCGGCGTCGAGCGTCTGATGGAGGATGCGGGCGCGGTCTACCTGCTCGCCTCGGCCGACGACGACTCCCCGCCCGGGGGCGTGGCCCAGCTGCGCTTTCGCCACTCGCTGTGGACCGCGGCGCCGGACTGCTGGCTGGAGGACCTGTACGTGGATCCGGCCGCCCGCCGCCGGGGTCTGGGCGATGCGCTCGTGCGTCTGGCGCTGGAAGTGGCTCGCGCGCGCGGCGCGCGGCGCCTCGAGCTGGACACCAGCGAGGACAACGAGGCGGCCCGGGCGCTGTACGCGCGCCACGGGTTCTCCGAGCACTCCAAGGGCGGGGCGCGGGATCTGTTCCTGGGGATGAAGCTGGTCTAGCCGGAGGTTCCCTCGGAACTTCGGGCTAGCCGACCCAGCGCTTGAAGACGAGCACGTGACCGTCCTTCTCGCGGTGGAGGTTCGCGTCCAGGAAGACGGTGGCCAGCTCCCACCCCTCGCCACCGAGCTCGTTGAGCGAAGCCTCGAGCTCCTGGCGGTTGAGCTCGTCGGCCTGGCGGCCCATGAAGCCGTGGGTCACGACGCTGGTGGTGTACTCCCAGTGGGGCACGTGAAGCGAGTATCGCCCATGGTCATGGCGGGTGCGACCCACCTCGGTGATTTAGCGCCGGATCACGGCTCATAACCGACCCCACCCCCCGCTTGCGCACGCGTCCGGTCGGTTTGCCGCCACTATCCCCGTCAACCGACCTGACCAGAGGCGGAGGGGACGGGTCCGGTCGGTTGGCGTTCGACCCGCGACGACACCGCCGGAGACCTACGCCTTACGGCGTCAGGCGCGGAAACCCCTCCTCGCGCCACAGGCAAAAGCCCAAGCGCGGAAGGCCCTCGCGCAGCATGTAACAGCCCTAGATGGTTGATTCCACGCGGTTAGGCGCAGTAGTCGACGAGTGCGCGGCTGGGGCGCCCGAGTCGGTGGTTGAGGGCGATGGCGGCTGCGAGTGCGAGGAAGCGTTGGGCGATCCTGACGCG
>JAABUS010007875.1_pt1 | contig 11958 bp, 12 predicted proteins | sample 5560161 | NCBI WGS metagenome assembly JAABUS01 (sample SAMN10711885, study PRJNA513376) | rock metagenome | isolation source: Antarctica rocks | place: Antarctica: Victoria Land, Trio Nunatak nord | collected 2016-01-04 | reverse complement strand
TTGTAATGATGTCAAAACATTCTGACTCGATCAAAGAGAAAATTGTTGTTTAAGTCAATGTATCTGCAACTGCATTTCTTGCTCATTTTGCAGTTTTAAACAGTTTTCTCAAGAATTGTTCAACATTTTGCATGATTTCTTGATATTTACTGCATTTCTGTTTTCTGATAATCTTGCTTTTCTTATCACATGCTTGAATGTACTCTGTTTAATCATCAATAATTTGATAATTTCTTTTAATTCATTACACACTCTTAATGATTTTCATACATTTCTTCATTCATTCTGCTTTGATCATTTCATATAATCTCGCTCAGAAAGTGAAAATCTTGATGATCTTCTTCAGTTCATTTAGCAATTGCTTGATGTATTCATTTATGCATTAATGCTTCATTTCATGATTCAACAATAATTTCAACATTTGTTCTTTTAAAATATTAAAAAACTTCTTTTCATTTATTGTTTTTCAGTTGCAATGCAATTTTCACACTGACTCTTTGCAGACTCTGAAATCTATAATTATCTGTATCAATAAATGATTTGAGAAGTTTTTCATTTCTTCATTGATTTCACATCATATTAATTGATTCATAATATCATCTGTTGTAAAAATCAAATTTATTGTTGTTTAAGATTCTTGATAATTTTTCGTAATTATGTCTTAAAACAATGCTAGTGATACATCAATGTTTATGATCATTTTAATTAATTCATTCAACAATAAATGTTGTTTTGAATAAAATGATTCTTCTCATGTGAAGTGATGCAGATTGAAGTCTTTTACAAGAATGCTTTCTTTCAGCATGTGTAACATCTTTTTAATGTTTGAAAAAATTTCTTTTTCATGAATGATCTTATGATTTCTGAATGACAAATTGTATGCTTCATGAATGTGTATAATTCTTTAAATCATCTGTGCATTATTTGTTAATGTTTATAATGTAATTGTATTTACATTTTTGAAGTGTCATATTGAATATCAGATGTTGCTGTTGATTTTCTTGTTTATATAAAAACAGATTCTATCTTCATTATTTTTCAGCATGAAGTCAACAATTGTTGAACAGTATGCTTTGAAAATGTCATCAAATCATCAAAGTTCTTGAAAAATCAAAATGTTATAGTTTTTTTTATCTTTTTCTCATGTAATAACATTATCATCATTTTATTTCTGAACTTGTGAACGTTGTACTGTAGTATTCAAAGCTTCTTTTGCTGCAACATTAAAGTTTACATTTTAAACTGTTTAATATTTTCTTGAATATTTGCAAAGTGCTTACTTCACTTGTAAAATTCTTAATAAAAGATGACATTGACAATGATGTAATTGATGTTGATTTTAATTCATTTGATCTTGACTTTTCGATCAAGTGATTTAGTATAATGTTTTTTGATGTGATGACTGCGCTGAGCAGATGACTTTCATTCATTGAACATCTCTGCTTTCTCTTCAAGTCATTGTTCATCAGTGATTTCAAACTGATAAATGTTTCTGTGAATGTCTTTGACATTACTGTCTTTAGTTCTTTCTGTCTTTGTACAACATGATATAAAGATCTGTGTTTTATGATTCTCTTTATTCTTTCTTTTTCAGCTTGTCATTTATGACATTGAGAGTCAAAGACTTTGTGTATGTCTCAATATACTTTACATTTTTACATGTTTCAAGTCTGTTTGTAAAAAATGCTTTAAACAATGATTCAACATGCAGTAAATGTATTTCTGCTTATTTTTGCATTCATACATTTTATAATCATATTCTTGATACTTTTAATATTGATGCACTCTGTAACTTAAATTGTAAAACTGTGTGATCTTTATGTTGATCTCATGACATATTTTCTCATTGATCAGCTTATTCATCATCTCAGCGCTGATTATATATATCATCAGTAAAATATATTTCTTTTGCTCACTCTTCTTTGTGAGTCACTCAATCTTCTTGATTATCATTTCTGAATGTATGTCTTTGTTGATCTTAATGATCGTTCTCATCTCTTTCTTCTCTATGTTCTTAAATATTTCTTTGACTTTAATTTCATGTATCACTACTTCAAAACTGATTTTGCACAGACATGCATTCAACAATATCTCTTTGATTTAAAAATCTTTTTTCTTCAATGTTCTTTTACTACTCTTCATTTTAACTTGAAATATTAACAATTTTAATTATCTTTTTATCATTTTTATATTTTTCCATGTTGATAATGTCTTGTCAAAGTTAATCTCTCTTACTTATCTCACTATGTTCTTTGTTGTTATCATCATGATTCTCTTTACTTCTTCTTCTTCTTTAATGAAAATCTTTACTTCAAATTTCTTATCATGATTTTGCATTGATGATGATATGTCAATGTTGAATACAAGATAACTCTCAAATGATGTTGTTAACTTCACACTCATTCTCTTTGCTCAGCTGTCAACATGTTCTCTCTTCTTCATGAACTTTTTTTCAAGTTTGTTCATTATTTTTTTCAGTCTCTTCAGCTGATTCTTCATGCATTGATTGACAATTGATGCAGCAATGCATTAACACATCAGCTTTTCTATCATTTCTGTCAAACTTTTCATCTTCTTTCAAAGCATTAACTCGTTGTTTTTACATTCATTGAACTCATAAAGTACTTGCAGCTTATATAATTTCTTCTGTATATTTTTTGTCTTGACTGAATTCTTTTGCAAGATAGCAATAATCACTTCTCATTCACTCGTCAACATTACATCAACAACACTTCTCATCTGTTTTTAATGATCAGAATGAAGTGTAAGCATCATGTTAATGATGTGCTTTGTTTCTGAATAGTTTAAGTAATTTGTTTTCGTGATTTTGCACACTTTTATTTCAATGATTTTCATTAAATGTTTAAAAAACAATGAAACTATGTATTATATTCTCATATTTTGAAAAAACAATCACAACATGCGCAAAGCAAATTTTTGAAAAGAGCAATACAATTAAGACATAATGAATCTAGAAGATGAATAAATGACGATGAATTGTATGAACTGCAGCAATGCTGATTCAGAGATGATTACGAGCAACGTTGACTCATCACGAAGAAACAGCAACGCAAGATCAAAAAGCTCATGCAATGATAAAAAGTATGTTGCTAACATTATTGATCTTCTAATATAAACATCAATGTTAAAGAAAGAGAAGAGCAAAGATTATTCATGAAAAGAAGTAGCAGTGAAACTGATGCATCGTCTTCGACTTAAATCAGAAGAAAAACATCACGCAACTCAGAACGCGTTCATCACGAAGAATGTACAGAAACTGAAGACATCAGTTCAACTGCTAAGCAAGCAGTTACAAATGCAGAGAAATACGCATTTCTCATCAAAAATCATGTCATGAGCAAACATGACAAAAGAAGAATTATCAACGAGAAAGCAACGTTTCAGAGAGAGATCATCATCGCTTCATAAGAGATGTGAAGTCATGATAAAGATAGCAGACAGAGAAGAAATAAAGAAGATGCAGAAGAAAATCATTGAACAGATTCTTCAAAGAATAGCAGACATGTCAACAAGTCAACAAAATCTGATCATATTTCTTTGCAAACTGAATAGCAAAGACATCTTTCTTCATGCAGTCAGCTCAGATGCATGAGCAAATCTGAAAAAGACTCAAGAATGAGCAAAAGAAATTGTGAACTTCACATGCATATCATGATGAACATTTGCAGTGCTGACATATGAGATGCGCACTACAATTGACACAAGCAATCAGAAGAAAGTCATTAAAAAGCTGATAAAGAATAACGTAAGACTTCATGAGAATCTGAAGATTCTAAGAATAGTCTGACTCAAGAAAGTAGCAAAGAGTGAAAAGACTCATTCGTTGCTCATTGTGAAGATAGCAATCAAAGCGATGATAAATCAACTGATGAACATAAGTATGCTAAATGCATATCATGAATGCACATGTGAGCTGTTCGAGAAGAACTGTTGCATCACACAGTGCTTCAAATGTCAAGAATTTGATCACATGATCAAATTCTGCAGAAAGAATCAACGCTGCATCAAGTGTGCAAACAAACATCACATTGAGAAGTGCATGACATCTTTGAATAAAAGACGTTGTACTAACTGCAATAAAAATCATGAACTTTGAAGATGCATCTGTCTCAAATGACAACAGCAGATGAAACAAGCATTTGAAATTTATAGAAATAGATCATTCAGATACTCAGAAGCGTCTAAATACAATTGCACACTTTTGCAATTCTTGAACTTATCACTGTCTTCAAGCTCTGCAGATTCAGATTCAATGAACTCTTTAAGTTCAATGAACTATTTGAATTCAATGAATTCTTCAAAGTTCATGAATTCTTTCAGTTCAATGAATTCATTGAGCTCAACAATAGTTGTGCTGAAAACACGCAGTTTAGTCGCTCATGAATCAACATGACAGATGATAAAAGTCAAGAAAAGATGTGTTGATCATTTTTCTTGCGTGAGTAGCAACTCAGATGAGACGTCATCTGAGCAAAGTTAAAAATTACAAATCAGAAGATGAAACAGACTCATGATGATCAAGAGCATTCAAAGAGTCTTCTCTTTGCAAAGTCAACAACAGCTACAAATAACTTTATGATAAAATAATCTTTTCTATGAATATTGCAGTACAACATCAGAAAATCATTGAAAATTCAGAAATCATTTTTAATCAACAGAGAAGTTCGTAATTTTGACATCATAATCATACAGAAGCAGAGTTGTAACATTAACGACATTTAATCATTTAACTCAGCTTACAACTTCTTTTATTTAGTGAAAAACACGTCATCACAGTCAAGAACATGCATATATGTGAACAAATGCTTAAGATTCAATCAATGAATGATAGAAACAGTTGAGTCAGACATCTGCTCAATCAGAATATTAACTTGCAACACAGATGATGAAATGCAGACGTTGCAACTTATAAACATTTACAACTCATGTTCATTGTTCTTTACATTTATAGAGAAATCTTCAATCATTTCTCGTTTGAGTAAGTTACTCAAAGATGACTGCAAACAACTGATCATGAAAGATTTCAATCTACATCACTTTCATTGAAAGAAATGAAGATGCTTCACTCAACATGCAGCAATCAACAGTTTACTTAACATTGTTACTAATGTTAAGCTGAAATTATTACTGAAATCAGACATTATTACTTGCAAGATTTACAATCAGTTTACAACTATTGATTTGATCTTTAGCAGCGAGAAAATACAGTTCATGACATGCAAGTGCAAGATACACATTGATCTGCATCAAGAATTGAATCATTTTTCGATTGTTACAGAACTTTGTCTACAAACAACTTCAGTACAGTCTTCAACTCAATGATTATGAAAGAAAATGAACACAGAAGCATTGAGCGCATATCTGTGTATGCATCTTTCGTTGAATCATTCTTTGAACAGCAAGATGATGATGAACGAAAGAATGTGCAAAGTTATCAAGATGCTATCAGAAATCATTGAAAAATCTATTTTCTTGACAAAGTCATCAAGTTAAGCAAAGAACTTCTGAAATTCAAACTGCTCAGAGATAGTAATAAAATCAAGACGACTGCGAATTATATGAAAAACACAGAGCACATTAGATGCGTGAAATGAATATCTGAAACACAATGATCATAAAAACAAGATCATTCAACAAGCAAAGTGCGCACATTTTAGATCACAAATGCATGAGCTGAGCAATGCACTCAAGTTGATATGACGCTTTACAAAATGAGTCAAAATCGAAAGTCAGCTATCTAAAAAACTTTCTCAGTTTTCATCACTGAAGCAAAGTGATACTGATCAAATGATAACAACGTTCAAGAAAAAAATCAAAATACTGCAAGAAAAATTCTTCTTTTTACTCTTTCAGATAAATATTAATAACATCACAAATTCATTTATATTCTTGACAATGTCATTTGACTTACACATTTCAAAAAATGAAGTGAGACAAACAATCAAAAGAATAAAAGTAAATAAAGCATCAGACATTTCAGACATTTTAAACAGAATGCTGCAGACAGATCTTGCAAAACTGACTTTGATATTAATGAGTTTATTCAATGCATGTGTAATACATAAATATCATTTGAAGCAGTTCAAAAAAGCTCAAACAATAGTATTATGCAAATTAAAGAAGAGTGATTATACTGATTTAAAAACATATCGACTCATTGCTTTGCTTAATATCATGAGCAAAGCTTTGAAGTCAATCATGATTAAGAAATTGAGTGATATAGTTGAGACTTATCACATATTATTTGATGCTCAAATGAAAGTGAGATGCAAGCAATTCATGATCTCAACATTAAATTTACTAGTAAATCAGATTCACATAGTATAAAATTATGAAATCAAATACATAGCGTTCATGTTAAGTTTAAACATCATCAAAGCATTTAATTGAGTCTTGCATATCAGACTTCTGCATACTCTGAAAATGAAAAGAATTTCAGACTACATAGTTGAATGAACATGCAGCTTTCTGAAAAATTGAGAAACATTGCTAAAATTTAATGAATAAATGAATGACATGTGTAAGATAAATGCAGACATATTACAGAGATTTTTTATTTCATTGATTCTCTTTCTATTTTTCAACGCAAGTTTAATTAAGAAGTGCAAAGCATTGAGAATTAAGATTAAAGTGTTTAACTTTGTAAATGACATTAACATTCTAACATATAATAAATTCATTGAAGAAATTTGCAGAACACTGAGCAGAATGCATGATGTTTATGCAGAATAAACTCACACTCATGATGCAATATTTGCATCAGAAAAGTATAAATTTATGCACTTCATCAGAAAATCAAAGAAATTTGACATGATGACTAGTATACAAATAGAAAGCTCAGTTATTAAGTTGAAATCAGATGTGCAAGTTCTGAAAGTATAACTGAACATGAAATTATGATGAAACATGCATCTTCATCAAATTGAAGCAAATCACGTCACATGAATGCTAGCAATTAGTCAACTCAAAGTCTTTACATGAGAAACAATCTTCACAAAAGCAAGACAGATATACTCAGCAGTAGTAAAATTAGAAATTGCATTTGAAACATCAGTTTGACATCAGCAAGAAAAAAAGAAAGAATTGTCAAACAAAGAATGCAGACTTGAAACATTACAGAATCAAACTTTGCATCATGTTGCAAAAATATTCAAAAGAGTAAGCATTGAGACTTTGAAAGCAGAAATGTACACAAGCTCGCTGCACGTTCATCTGAATATGCTGCAAGATAAGATCATTTTATGCAGTTGAATTAATGATTATATGCAGAAAATCAGATAAGCATGCAAACTAATACATGTTCATTTGATGAATGTCAATTGCATCATTTCTCGCTCTTTTGTCATCAAGAAAGTGATGCTTTTAAACAACTTAATTCAAGAAGACGCGAAAATACAGTCAAGATGCAAGCAATTAGTTCTCGCTGCAATGATTTCAACTAATGACAGCATTGCAATAATGCAATATCACAGAAGTGAGTGAAAGCAATGATGAGAAAAATATAGAAAATGCATTGCAGATGTTCACGTCATCTTAACACAAAGATTGCATTTGTTCAACAAGATAATAAAGATGCAAAATGATTTTCAAAAGATTGAAAATACTTTTGTCACTTACATTAAAATTGAATGCATAGATTTGAATGCTTATTTGCACTTCAAAAACGTTTCAGACGCAGATAGCATGCAATGCAACTGCAACTGAAATCATCAAACGATGAAACATGTATTCATGCATTGTTCAAACTGATTGCATCTGTGATCAAGAATGTTACAAGATGTTGACTTTTTAAACTATTGAATAATCATCATTATCACGAAGAGTTTCAGAGCAGTTGCAAGAATGATGATGAAAACGAAGCTTCTGAAGCAATTTAAAGTGATTGAGTCACTCATTCTTTAACATGCAATCAACATGAACTAATTTGATACATAGTCTCATAATGATAGTTTCAACTGCGTGAAGCAATCATATAAACAGCGAGTGATTTTCTATCTCAGAGAGTTTTGTTCACTTGATAGATTTTTTTCCCCTTCATTAAGTGCATGCAGTCTATGACTATGACACTGTCTAAATGCTGTGCATATGTTAAATTATATGTATCTTGATCAAAGTTGTTGCTTTATATTTTTTCATTAATCAATCACATCGATAGTTTATGCAAACAGATGCTTTCAATCAAACAACTTCTTTCTTTCATGTTCTCATTTTCTCATTTCTTTGTATTCTTTTCACTTTACTCTTTCGTTTTCAATAATTATTTTCTTGTTGCAATTCAAGTACTTTTCAAGTGCTTTAACATTGCGATTTTTTCAATCTTGATGATAAACAACATCAATATAATGTTCATGTTTTTGAACTGTGCTTTTGCTTTAAGCTGTAACTGTTCTGCTCTATAATGTTTGCAGTTCAGTAGTAAGTGCTTCAACGTTTGTTTTGTCTTGCATATTTCATAGCATTTGTTCAAATTATTCTCTGATAATCGATGCAAATAGCTTTTAAAATAATCATGTTTCATTTTTAGCTGTATAAATGTTGAAAACGTCAATCTGTCTATTTTTCAAAGCTTCTTTAATGATCTGTAACTCAGATTCACTCTCGCTGTGTGCTTCTGATACTAATTTTCTTTTTTGATGCTGTTGTTTCATGCAATTAGTCATTGCTTTTTTGTCTCTTTGTCTATTTGCTTTTTAATGAAGCTCATGATCATTCTTTTTCTGATGTCAATTATTAATCTTTTTCATGCTGTGTCTTTGATCAATTGATTCACTGCTTTGTTTTCAATGATGTTTTTGCAACTCAATACTCACTGTATGCACATATAACATTAATTTTGTTGCAGATTGATCAGATTTTATCAGATGTTATTGAATAACTTTAAGTTGACATTGCTCTTTGCTTTTAGTCTTTGCAGCATCATTTGACTGTCTGTGTACATTCAAATTTCACTGTCTTCAGATGCTTCTTTGCTGCATATTGCAATTGCATCGTTGATAGCTTGCAATTTCGCTTTCGTTATGATTATTTCATTGATCACGCTTGTCATCTTGCTGCATTTAACAGACTTGTGTGTGAATATCATCACTGTTTCAATTTCTGTTTTGAGCTTTGCTATCTTTTTTCAAGTTTGCGATGCATCAATGTACATCACTATGTTTTTCGTCTTTTTGACTATTGTTTTCAGTTTTCTATAGTGTGTATTTATTGTTTCGCACATTTCATCTCTTGCAAATTCAGTTTGCATCTTTGTTAAATATTTGATTTTCTGATCTCATAATTTCTTGAAGTGAGAAATTTCAATTTCTTTTATTGAATTCAATGTTTTTTGCACTTTGTTCAATATTCAATATATCTGCATGAGTCTGTCTTTGCATTTCTTGACTTTTCGAGATAAATTCATCTTCATTTCATTTCAGTTCAGATATTTCAATGCGTTCAAATTTACATTCAATTCAATAAAGTATTGAAATGAGTATGAAATAAACATTCTTTTTCTGATAGAATGTTTTTTCAATAACTCAACTATTCAAATTGCATAGTTCTTGCACTTTTGATTTAATTGCATCTTCATCGACGAAATTTCAACTTCTATTTGCATAGCATTTATTAATGATGTTTAAAATGCATTCAGAATTTTTCGTAATGCAGCGTTTTGCAGTTTGCGAAATTTGACTAAGTAGCTTTTTTAATTATTTCATCATATTTCGACGTCATAATTGCTGATAGACGTGATGCATGTCAGATATAACTGCTTTTCTGATTTGACATTTAATTCTCACTCACTATTCATTAATTTAAATAATGAGTGTAGCATTCTTGTGACTGTCATGATTTTCATTTGCACATGAACTTTGAAGTTGAGCTTTCAATTCAGTCAAACTTTTAGTCATTGTATGCATGTCTTTGATTTTACGATCATGTTATTGAATAGAATAATCATTTGATTGAATGTCATCTTATGACTTTCAAAGTGTATTAATTCAGATTTCAAGTCATTGAATTGCATTGCGTTGTTCTCAGCTCATGTGAAAGCGATTTTTGCTGCGTTTTTCAGTATTTTCACATTCTTGTCAATATTTCTTTTCTCAATGTATAGCATCACGTCGTCAATATAGCTGAATGACTGTAGATTTTTGAACTTTGCGTGAATCTTTGAAAACAGATATTGAATATAAATTAGAAATAAAATGAGCGAAATAAATGAATCTTGTGATATTTCTGTGCTTATTTTCTTTGATTTCTGACGTTTATCGTCAAATGCTAAGTCAATAACTCAATTTTGTAAGAAACATTTTACTCAATTGATCAAATTGACTGATATTTTTAATTTAATCAATATTTTGATCAGCTGTTTCAATGCAACATGATCAAAGATATCTTTGACATTTAGAAGTAAACAGATAAGCGTGTTTTCTCAACTTTTCATCATTTGCACATCATGTACTAGATTTAGTACTGCATTTATAGCTGATCTTTGTTTTCTGTCTTTCATTTGATCAAAATTCAGCAACTTATCATTAATTTCAGCTGTGTAAGACAGTTGCATTGCTATTATTTTTTCTGCTACTTTGTTTAAACAATTTAGCAGCGTAATAATTCTGTATGTCTTTGAAATTGAATAATTCAATTTATTTGATTTTTTCAGAATAATTCTCATGTCTTTGCGTCATATCTTCAAATGATAGTCATTTTCAATCAAATCTGAGTACATTAAATTGAAGATTTTTAATATAGTTTTATACACTTGCTGTATAATTGCAAATGACATATTATTTGATTTGAATGCTTTTCTGAATGCTGAGAAGTTAATAGCGTGCTTAATTTTCTCTTTGATAACTCTTGATCATTGTATACTTTCTTTCAATAGTAATTCTTCATTGGTTTGAATTTTTGATGATGATGAGTACATTGCTTTCAAAAATGTCTTGCACTTTTCATTGAGTTCAATCTTCAATTCTTTTTGCAAGTTTTGTATTGAAGATAGCTTCTTGATTAAACATGATTTAATGAACTTGTAGATCTGAAACATTTCTTTTTCTTTGATGTTGTTCAAAAAATTGATTCAGAATTGATTTTTGATTAACTTTATTGCATCATGATACGAATTTCACATTTGCACTATCTTTGCTCATGCATCATCATTTCTGCATCTTTTTCAGATTCGCTTTTTTGACAATAACGTCTTTCACATTTCGATGAGTTCATTGTTTCATCAAAGTTTTGATTTTACGCATATTCGCTGTTTAAATACGAATAATTTCACTGTATTTTTGATGCATTCAGTCAAATAAATGACTTTTGCTTCTAATCTTGTGATTCTTTGCATCTTGATTATCATTTTGTCTTTCGTCTTTTGCAAATGCTTATCAAAGTCTTTTCAGTTGACTTTTTGCAGATTGTATGATGCATTCAATGAATTTTCAATCAACTTCACTTTTTTTATAACTATTGTAAATAGAATTACTTCATGATTGAATTCTGTGTCTGCATTCTCGCCTATATATCAATTCTTAATATGATTATGCATATTCTTTGATGCAAATGCTAAATCAAGTACTGAGCTTGACTGATCTGAATAGCTGTAATATGTGTTTATATCAGAAGTGTTAATCAGATTGCATTTATGTAAATTTACTCACTTTATTAATGCTTTCATTCTAATAAAGTTTGAAATTTTTGCGTTTCATCAGCTATGATGTGCATTAAAGTCTTCAATGATAATAACTTTTTACTCAAAATTTAGCATAACTTTTGCTAATTCTCACTCAATCATATATAATTGCTCGTCATCTGCATTTTGTAACTTTTCATTGTAAATATTGAACAATAAAATTTCTTTCTGAATTTTATTGTTTGCTATTGATATCGCTTGCATATCTTTGCTATTGACTATGTCTGATCTTGATGTGCATGTAAATTTCTTTGTGTTTTTCGCAA
>JAABUS010007874.1_pt1 | contig 11960 bp, 9 predicted proteins | sample 5560161 | NCBI WGS metagenome assembly JAABUS01 (sample SAMN10711885, study PRJNA513376) | rock metagenome | isolation source: Antarctica rocks | place: Antarctica: Victoria Land, Trio Nunatak nord | collected 2016-01-04 | reverse complement strand
CGCAGCCCCTTGCGCTCCACCCGGGAGATGACCTCGCCGACCAGCCCACGGCCGACGCCGTCCGGCTTGACCAGGACCAGGGTGCGCTCGGCCACGGGTTCGTGCTCCTTCTGTCGCTCGGCGGGAACCGCAGACTAGCGAGGCGTCCGGCCGGCACGCAGCAGCCGGCGGCCGTCACCGACGGTGATCACGGAACCGGTGACCAGTACGCCGGCGCCGCTGAGGTCGCCGCCCTCCTCGGCCAGCGCGACACCGGCCTCGATCGCGTCGTCCAGCCGCACGGCGACCTCCACCCGGTCGGCACCGAAGACGTCCACCGCGAGAGCGCCGAGCTCGTCGGCGGCCAGCGCCCGCGGCGAGGAGTTGGTCGTCACGACCACCGCCGCCAGCACCGGCTCGAGCGCCTCGAGGATGCCGCGGACGTCCTTGTCGGCGAGCATCGCCACGACCCCCACCAGCTGCCCGAACTCGAACTCCTCGGCGATGGCGGCCGCCAGCGCCCGCGCGCCGGCCGGGTTGTGCGCCGCGTCCAGCAGCACGGTGGGGCTGGTGCGGACCCGCTCGAGGCGTCCGGGCGAGTCGACGGCCGCGAAGCCCGCGTGCACCGCCTCCGGGTCGAGGGTGCCGCGGCCGCCGCCCAGGAACGCCTCGACGGCGGCCACCGCACACGCCGCGTTGCCAGCCTGGTGCGCCCCGTGCAGGGGCAGGAAGACGTCGTCGTAGCTCCCGTGCAGGCCCTGCAGCGTGAGCAGCTGGCCGCCGACGGCCATTGACCGGCTGGCTACGCCGAACTCCACGCCCTCGCGCGCCACCGTCACGCCCACCTCGGCGGCGCGGCGGAGCAGCTCGGCGGCCGCCGTTGCCGGCTGCCGAGCCGTCACCAGGATGGACCCGGCGTGCACGATCCCGGCCTTGTCGGCGGCGACTTGCGCCACGGTGTCGCCGAGATAGGACTGGTGGTCCAGGTCGATCGGCGTGACGACGGCGACCGGCGCCTGGATCACGTTGGTCGCGTCCCACCGGCCCCCCAACCCGACCTCGATCACGCCGATGTCGACCGGCGCGTCAGCGAAGGCGGCGAACGCCATGGCGGTGACCAGCTCGAAGTAGGTGACCGGGTCCGCCGAACGCGCGTCCAGGAGCTCGGCGTACGGCGCCACCTCGTCGTACGCCGCCGCGAACGCAGCCGCCGAGAGTGGCTCGCCGGTGAGTGCGATCCGCTCGGTGACCGACTCGAGGTGCGGGCTGGTGTAGCGGCCGGTGCGCAGGCCGAAGGCACGCAGCAGCGCGTCGATCATCCGCACGGTGCTGGTCTTGCCGTTCGTGCCGGTGACGTGGATCGAGGGGTAGGAGCGCTGCGGCTCCCCCATGAGCTCGAGCAGGGCGGTGATCCGGTCCAGCGTGGGGACGATGCGGTCGGGAGAACGGGCGTCCAGCGCCCGCTGCACGCGGGCGAGCGCCAGCTCGGGCGAGTCGTCGGCAGGTTGCTGTAGCGCCACCGGGTCAGCCGGTGATGGCGAGCGTGACGTCGACGGCAGGCTCCCCCGGTTCGAGCAGGACCTGTGCGATCGAGCCCGCGTTGACCAGGTCGCTCTGTGCTGCTTGCACGGCGCGGAGTCGATCGTCCGCGTCCCGAATCACCAGTCGGTCGACGGGAGCCCGCATCGACACCCTCGCCTCGCTCTTCGCCTTGCGTACCGCACCGAGCACCTCCCCGGTCACGTGCAGCACCGCACCGTCGCCGTCCGCCCCGCCCGCCGCCTGCAGGCTCGCGGCATCCGGCCACGCCGCCCGATGGACCGAGCCGTCCTGCCACCAGGCCCACACCTCTTCGGTGACGAACGGGAGCACCGGCGCCAGCAGCCGCAGCAGCGTCGAGAGCGCCAGGCGCAGGGCGCGGCGGGCCGACTCCGACGCCGGGCCACCGGCGTACGCCCGGCTCTTCACCAGCTCGACGTAGTCGTCGCAGAACGTCCAGAAGAAGGTCTCGGTGCGGTCCAGCGCGCGCGCATGGTCGTAGTCCTCGAACGCCGCGGTCGCCTCCCCCACCACGGCGGCGAGCGAGGACAGCATCGCCCGGTCGAGCGGCTCGGTGACGGCGCCGCCGCCATCCGCCGCGGCGGGGAACGAGAGCACGAACTTCGAGGCATTGAGCAGCTTCACGGCCAGCCGTCGGCCGACCTTCATCTGCGTCTCGTCGAATGCCGTGTCGATGCCGAGGCGGGCACTGGCCGACCAGTAGCGGATGGCGTCCGCGCCGTGCCGCTCGAGGAGCTCGATGGGGGTGACCACGTTGCCCTTGGACTTCGACATCTTCTTGCGGTCGGGGTCGGAGATCCAGCCGGAGATCGCGGCGTCGGTCCAGGGCAGCGAGTCCTGCTCGAGGTGCGCGCGCAGCACGGTGACGAACAGCCAGGTGCGGATGATGTCGTGCGCCTGCGGGCGGACGTCGTACGGGAACACCTCGGCGAAGAGTGCCGGGTCCTCCTCCCACCCGCCGGCGATCTGGGGGCTCAGCGAGGACGTGGCCCAGGTGTCCATCACGTCCGGGTCACCGGTGAAGCCGCCGGGCTCGTCGCGCTGGCTCTCGGTGTAGCCCTCCGGCACGTCCGATGACGGGTCGACTGGCAGCCGGTCCTCTGGCGGCAGCAGCGGGTGGGCGTGGTCCGGGATGCCATCGGAGTCGACGGCGTACCACACGGGGAACGGCACGCCGAAGAACCGCTGCCGGCTGATCAGCCAGTCACCGGTGAGGCCGCCGACCCAGTTCTCGTAGCGGGCAGCCATGGACGGCGGGTGCCAGCGCAGCTCGGCGCCGCGCTTGCGCAGCTGTGCCTGCAGGTCGGGGTCGCGGCCGCCGTTGCGGATGTACCACTGCCGGCTGGTGACGATCTCGAGCGGACGCTCGCCCTTCTCGTAGAACTTGACCGGATGCGTGATCGCGCGCGGCTCGCCACGCAGGTCGCCGGAGTCGCGAAGCAGCTCGACGATGCGCCGCTGGGCCTGTTTCACGGTTCGCCCGGCCAGCTCGGGCCAGGCTCCGTCGACCGGTACACCGTCCGGCGGGTCGGCGACGATCCGCCCGTCCCGCCCGATGATGCTCCGGACCGGCAGCTGCAGCTCGCGCCACCAAGTGACGTCCGTCACGTCGCCGAAGGTGCAGAACATCGCCAGGCCGCTGCCCTTGTCGGGCTCGGCCAGGTCATGCGCCAGGACCGGCACTTCCACGTCGAACAGCGGCGTCCGCGCCGTCGTACCGAAACGGCTCCGGTAGCGCTCGTCGTCGGGGTGAGCCACCAGGGCCACGCAGGCCGGGATGAGCTCGGGCCTGGTGGTCTCGATCTCAAGATCGCCGAAGCGGATGCGGTGGTAGGCGCCGGCGAGCTCGCGGTCCTCGAGCTCGGCCTGGGCGACCGCCGTACGGAAGTCGACGTCCCACAGGGTGGGCGCCTCGGCGTGGTAGGCGTCGCCGCGGGCGAGGTTGCGGAGGAACGCCCGTTGCGCCACCCGCCGGGAGTGCTCGTCGATCGTCGTGTAGCTGTGCCGCCAGTCGATCGAGAGGCCCAGGTGGCGGAACAGCGCCTCGAAGGCCTCCTCGTCGGTGGCGGTCAGCCGCTGACAGAGCTCGATGAAGTTCTGCCGGCCGATCGCCACCTGCGATTTGCCCGGCTCCTCGGGTGGCTCGAACGCCGGGTCGTGGGGCACCGAGGGGTCGCACCGTACGCCGTAGTAGTTCTGCACCCGGCGTTCGGTCGGCAGCCCGTTGTCGTCCCAGCCGATCGGATAGAAAACTCGACGTCCGCGCATCCGCTGATAGCGCGCCACGAGGTCGGTGTGGGTGTAGGAGAAGACCGACCCCATGTGCAGAGAGCCGCTCACGGTGGGTGGCGGTGTGTCGATCGCGTAGACGCCGTCCCTCGAGCCCTGCCGGTCGAAGTGGTAGGTGCCGTCTGCCTCCCAGCGAGCCCCCCACTTCGCCTCGAGGCCGTCCAGCGTGGGCCGCTCGGGCACGGCCGCGCCCGCCGCCTCCGCCCGGGCTGCGCCCCCCGGGGTCCCCGCGCTCTCGGTCACGCCAGCGAGTCTATTGACGTCCGCCGTAACCCCTAGCCGATTTCGTCGCCGTACGCCCCATCTCGTCTCCCATCGATGTGCGCCGTACCCCACTGAGAAGGCGTACCAGGCGGGTAGCACGCACATTGATCAGCGCTGAACCGCCAGCGCCTCAGTACAACGATCCTCCCGTCCACAACCGAAGCGGCGTCCACAACGGAGTGATCCGCACTGCGATTGAAGCCGCTACCCCACCACGCTGGCCTGCCATGCATCCGGAGATCGGCCGCCTTCTCGAGAAGAACGGCGGCGTTGTCACCCGCGACGAGGTGCTCGCCGTGGTTGCCCACTATGTCCTGGACCACGCCATCACGCGTGGATACGTCATCCGGATCTTCCCACGCACCCTTGTCGAGCCAGATACAGTCACAGACCCCGTCGTACGCCGGGTGGCGGCGTTGCGCTACGCCCGTAGTTGCGGCGCGCTCAGCCACGCCACGGCGCTGACCGGTTGGCTGTTGCCCGTCGCGGAGCAAGGGACGGTGCACATCACGACTGGCACCGAGTCCCACCTGCGCGGAGCGCCGGGACTGCGCGTTCATCGGCGCGACCGGTTCCGCTTGGAAGCGCCCTGGACTGTTGCCCGGAACGGGCTCGCGCACGTCCGGCTGGAGCGGGCGCTGGTGGAGAGCTGGCCCTTGCTTACCGGTCGCGATCGGCGGGCGCCGTTGATCCTCTCGGTGCAGCGACGTCTCACCAGCCCGGACCGCCTGCTCGCGGAGGCCGCCCAACTGCCCCGGCTGAAGGATCGAGCCACGCTGCTCCAGCTCGTGGAGTTGCTCCGTGCGGGTTGCCACAGCGAACTGGAGATCTGGGGCTACCTGCACGTCTTCAACGCACCGCTCCTGCCGGTTGCTCGTCGCCAGGCCCGGATCCTCATCGGGGGGCGCACCGTCTACCTCGACCTCGCCTACGACCGCGAGATGGTCAACGTCGAGCTGGACGGCGCGGAGTATCACGGGCCAACCCTCCGGCGGGAAGGGGACATCCGTCGCGACGCTGCGCTGGCGGCGATGGGCTGGCTGACGGTTCGATTCAGCCATGCGCGGCTGCACGAGGAGCCCGATGTCATCCGACGGGAGCTGCTCGCCACGTTGGAGGTGCGCCGCAGCCAGCTGCACTGCGGGTAACCCTTAGATCAATGTGCGCGCCACCCCACTCATCGAGCCGATTGAAGGGGTACCGCGCACAACGATCAAGGTCGACGCCGGCGGGGTGGTAGCAGGAGCGCCGACTGGCAAGGTCAGGTCAGGCGGACTTCTCGCGGCGCTCGCGCTTGGCGGCGACCTCACGAGGCACCAGCGTCGGGTTGACGTGCTCGAGCACGACCTCGCGGGTGATGACGACCCGGGCGACGTCCTTGCGGCTCGGGATGTCGTACATCACCGAGAGCAGCACCTCCTCGAGGATCGCGCGCAGACCGCGGGCGCCGGTGCCGCGCAGGATCGCCTGGTCGGCGATGGCCTCCAGCGCGTCCTCGACGAACTCCAGCTCGACGCCGTCGAGCTCGAAGAGCCGGCGGTACTGCCGCACCAGGGCGTTCTTCGGCTCGGTGAGGATGCGGATCAACGCCGTACGGTCGAGGTTGGAGACCGAAGTGATCACGGGCAGCCGGCCGATGAACTCGGGGATCATGCCGTACTTGAGCAGGTCCTCCGGCATGACGTCGCCGAAGACGTCGTCGGTGTCGATCTCCGCCTTTGAGTGAATAACGGCGCCGAACCCGACCGACTTCTTGCCGATCCGGGACTCGATGATCTTCTCGAGCCCGGCGAAGGCACCGCCGACGATGAACAGCACGTTCGTCGTGTCGATCTGGATGAACTCCTGGTGCGGGTGCTTGCGCCCGCCCTGCGGCGGCACCGACGCCGTCGTACCCTCGAGGATCTTCAGCAGCGCCTGCTGGACGCCCTCGCCGGAGACGTCCCGCGTGATCGACGGGTTCTCCGACTTGCGGGCGATCTTGTCAACCTCGTCAATGTAGATGATCCCGGTCTCGGCCTTCTTGACGTCGTAGTCGGCCGCCTGGATCAGCTTGAGGAGGATGTTCTCGACGTCCTCGCCGACGTAGCCCGCCTCGGTCAGCGCGGTGGCGTCCGCGATGGCGAACGGCACGTTGAGCATCCGGGCCAGCGTCTGTGCAAGGAGCGTCTTGCCGCAGCCGGTCGGCCCGAGCAGCAGGATGTTCGACTTGGCGAGCTCGACGGCCTCCTTGTCGGGGCCGCCGGCCTGGACCCGCTTGTAGTGGTTGTAGACCGCGACCGAGAGCGTCTTCTTGGCCGTGTCCTGGCCGATGACGTAGGAGTCCAGGAAGTCATAGATCTCCCGCGGCTTGGGCAGGTCGTCCCAGCGCAGCTCGGCGGACTCGGAGAGCTCCTCCTCGATGATCTCGTTGCAGAGGTCGATGCACTCGTCGCAGATGTAGACACCCGGACCGGCGATGAGCTTCTTGACCTGCTTCTGGGACTTCCCGCAGAACGAGCACTTCAGCAGGTCGCCGCCGTCACCGATGCGTGCCACTCGCGTTCGTTCCCTTCTCGGTACGCCGACCTGGCAGATGTCCACGCGGTCTTGTCGCTGTCACGACGCTACCGCCTGAGCCCCCCGTGGGAAGTCGCAATCGGACTCCGACCACCCGTCCGGCGGCGTGTCAGCTCGTCGAGGCCGCAGTGAGCTTGCGGGTGTAGAGAACCTCGTCGATCAAGCCGTAGTCCAAAGCCTCGGTTGCTGTAAGGATCTTGTCGCGCTCGATGTCCCGCCGGATCTGATCCTCGTCCTGGCCGGTGTGCCGTGAGATCATCTGCTCCAGCTGGCTGCGCATGCGCAGGATCTCCCGCGCCTGGATCTCGATGTCGCTGGCCGAGGCCGCCTCCCCGCCACCCGACGGCTGGTGAATCAGCATCCGGGCGTGTTCGAGGGCAAAGCGCTTGCCCTTGGTGCCGGCCGCCAGCAGCACGGCGGCAGCAGACGCGGCCTGGCCCATGCACGTGGTCTGGATGTCCGGCCGGACGTACTGCATGGTGTCGTAGATCGCGGTCAGCGCAGTGAACGAGCCGCCCGGTGAGTTGATGTAGATCGAGATGTCCCGATCCGGGTCCTCGGACTCCAGGTGCAGGAGCTGGGCCATGATCACGTTGGCCACGCCGTCGTCGATCGGCGTACCTAGGAAGATGATCCGTTCCTTGAGCAACCGGCTGTAGATGTCGAAGGAGCGCTCGCCGCGGCTGGTCTGCTCGATGACGATGGGGATCGTGTAGTCGGTGACCGGCGAAAAGTTCATGGCGTCCTCACTTCGCGGTGAAAAGGGTGGTACGGCGGCAGCTCCGTCAGGACACGGCCCCGGCCGACGGCACCTGCTGCGCGCGGGAGACCACCGAGTCGACGAAGCCGTAGTCCTTGGCCTCGTCGGCGGTGAACCAGCGGTCGCGGTCGGAGTCGCGCTCGATCTGGTCCACCGACTGACCGGTGTGGAAGGCGATCCGCTCCTGCATGGTGCGCTTGGTGTAAAGCATCTGCTCGGCCTGGATCGCGATGTCGGAGGCGGTGCCGCCGATGCCGCCGGACGGCTGGTGCATCATGATCCGCGCATGCGGAAGGGAGTAGCGCTTGCCCGGCGCGCCGGCGCAGAGCAGGAACTGGCCCATCGAGGCGGCGAGCCCCATGGCATAGGTGGCGACATCGTTGCCGACGTACTGCATCGTGTCGTAGATCGCCATCCCGGCCGAGACCGAGCCACCGGGTGAGTTGATGTAGAGGGCGATGTCGCGGCTGGGTTCCTCGGCGGCGAGCAACAGCAGCTGGGCGCAGATGGTGTTGGCCATCTCGTCCTCGACCACCGACCCGAGGAAGATGATCCGCTCGCGCAGCAGCCGGTTGAACACCTGGTCGTCGAGAGTCATGCCGCCGCCCTGCACGCGTGCGGTGGAGGCGGCGGATCGAGGGAGGTACAGCGACACGGGGCTCACCTGCTCGCTCTCTGCGAAGGGTCCTGCGACGGGCCGTCCTACGCATCGACAGTAACCCGCGAGTACGACGGCGCACTCCTCACCGGCACCGTTGTTCGCTGACGGCGCACCGGCAGCCAGCTCACTGGGGAAAGTCGGCCTGCAACGTGTTGAGGTCGACCGGCCGGCCCGAGGCATCAGTAACGGTGGCGCGCTCCAGGACCAGGGCGAGGGCCTTGGACCGGACCAGCTCGCTGGTCATCGCGCCCAGCTGGCCGGCCGCCACGACCTCTCGCGCATAGGCGTCCGGTGCGATCCCCGCGCGCTGCGCCCGGCGTACGACGGCCTCGGTGAGCTCGGCCTGGGTGATCTCGACCTGCTCCTTGGAGGCCACGGTGTCGAGCACGAACTGGGCCGCGACCGCCTGGCGTGAGCCCTGCGCGAGCTCGGTCTCCACCTCCTCGGCGGTGCGGCCGGCGCTCTCGAGGTAGTCCTCCCAGCTGATCTCGGCCTCGTCCAGCTGGTCCCGCATCGAGGAACGCCGCCACTCCACCTCAGCCTCGACGACCCGCTCCGGCAGCGGTACGTCGACCCGCTCCAGCAAGGCCTCGAGCACCCGGTCCCTGGCCTGCACACCCTGTTGCAGCCGGCGCACCCGTGAGAGCCGCGTCCGGATGTCGGCGCGCAGCTCGTCCAAGGTGTCGAACTCGCTCGCCGTCTGCGCGAACTCGTCGTCGAAAGCCGGCAGCGACTTGACCTTGACCGACCGCACGGTCACCCGCACGTCGGCCGTGGCTCCGGCGTGCTCGCCGCCGACCAGCTGCGTCTGGAAGGTCCGCTCCTCCCCCTCCGAGGCACCGACGAGCGCGGCGTCCAGGCCGGTCATGAGGCTCTCGGTGCCCACCTCGTAGGACAGTCCGGCCGTCGAGGCCTCCGACAGAACGTCGCCGGCCACAGTCGCCTCCATGTCGATGGCGACGAAGTCGCCCTCCTCGACCGGCCGGTCGGTAGCGGTCAACATGGCGAACCGGTCGGCCAGGCCGCTCAGCTGCTCGTCGAGCTCCGCGTCAGAGACCTCGGCGTCGTCCACGGTGACCGGCAGGCCGTCGTAGTCGGGCAGCTCCACCTGAGGCCGGACGTCGACCTCGGCAGTGAAGACGAGCTGGCCACCGTCGGCGAACTCCGTCACCTCCACATCGGGCTGCCCGAGCACTGCCACGTCGTTCTCGCGCACCGCTTCGCCGTAGAAACGGGGCACCGCTTCGGAGACGGCCTCCTCCAGGACGACGCCGCGGCCGACCCGCTGGTCGAGAAGGCGCGGCGGCACCTTGCCCGGCCGGAACCCCTGCACCCGCACCTGACCGGCGATCTTGCGGTACGCCGACGCCAGGCTCGCCTCGAGCTCCACGAAGGGCACCTCGACGGTGAGCTTCACCCGGGTCGGGCTCAAGTTCTCCACGTCGGTCTTCACGGCGGGACTCCTCGCTGATGGGCACGGCGTACGGCGGGGGCGTGGTCGACCGGTACGACGGCGAAGTCGGGGCGGGGAGACTCGAACTCCCGATCTCCTGCTCCCAAAGCAGGCGCGCTAGCCACTACGCTACGCCCCGGGGCGCCGAAGGAAGTCTAGGGCAGCAGCCCGCCGGAGCCCTGCTCGCGGGTGTAGCTCAATGGCAGAGCCCCAGCCTTCCAAGCTGGCCATGCCGGTTCGATCCCGGTCACCCGCTCACATCGAAGGCGCAGGTCAGCCGGTATGCGGCGACGTGCAGCCAGCGACCGAAGAACCCTCGCGTGCCCTAACCGTGCCCGAAGTGGTCGCGGCGCAGCTCCTGGTCGGACCAGGTGTTTGGGGACTTCCACGCACACCTCTGTGTGGAGGACGCCATGACCAGGCGCGACTTCGGCACAGTGCGGCGGCTGCCGTCCGGCCGATGGCAGGCGAGATACAGCTCACCCGACGGTGGGCGTATGCCGGCCGAACGCACGTTCGCGACGCGCGCCGAGGCCGCGTCCTTCCTCGCCGGCATGCAGGCAGACCTCGACCGCGGGGCGTACGTCGACCCGGTTGCCAGAGGCGAGACTTTGGCGAGTACGCGACGACCTGGCTCGCCCAGCGCGTGGACCTGAGACCACGGACCACCGAGCTGTACGAGGGCCTGCTCAACCGGCACCTACTTCCCCACATCGGCGCGATGCCCCTCGCCCGGCTGACTCCCGCGGCAGTCCGTCGGTGGCATGCCGGTCGGCTGCAAGGCGGGGTCGGGCGGTCCACCGTGGCCAATGCTTACCGGCTGCTGAAGACGATCCTCAACGCCGCCGTGGCCGATGAGCTCCTTTCCCGGAACCCGTGCCTGCTCCGCGGCGCTGGCAACGAGCGGACGCCGGAACGCGTGCCGCCCACCCTGCTCGAGGCGTACGCCCTCGCCGACGCAATCCAGCCGCGGTGGCGGATGCTCGTCCTGCTGGCCACCTGGTCGGGGCTGCGGTTGGGTGAGCTCGTCGCCCTGTGGCGGCTCAGTGTCGACCTGGAGCACGGCCGAGTGACGGTGACCGCGCAACTGGTCAAGACAGCAGGCGGCGTTCAACTCGGACCACCCAAGACGGACGCCGGCCGACGCGCCGTGCACCTGCCGCCGCACCTGCTCCCCGAGCTCGCAGTCCACCTCCGGCATTGGGTCGGGACAGAGCAGGTCGCCTGGCTGTTCTGCGGCCCGCTGGGTGCCCCGCTCGTCCGGCGCAACTTCACCGTCCACTGGACCCAAGCCCGCGCCGAGGCCGGCCTTCGAGCGGTCAGGTTCCACGACCTGCGCCACCTCTCGGCAACCCTGGCCGCAACCACCGGAGCGACCACGCGCGAGCTCATGGCGCGCATGGGCCACTCCTCGCCCCGGGCGGCCCTGATCTACCAGCACGCGGCCATCGACCGCGACCGAGCCGTCGCGGAGGCCATGTCTGCTCTCGCGCCGCAGCAGACAGCTCCCAGGACGACCCGTCGTCAGCCGAAGCAACCCACTCCGACGACCGGCCAACTGGCCCTCGAGCTGGATTGACGCCGTGTCCACCAACCCGCCGTGCACGGGCCTTGCGAACAACGCGACCGAACCGACAAGCGACTTTGTCACCGCATGACTCGTCTGGCACTCGGGGTCGGCGACAACGCCCGTTGTCACCATTGGGGGCTCGCGCAATCCCTGGGCACTCGCGCAGGCGCCCATAGTGGGCCGCCGTGGCGAGAACGCCCAGGCCCGTGCCCGACGACATCGAGCCTCGGTCAAGCTGCGCTCCCAGACGGCCCGTGTCGCGGTCGACGAACCGGAGATCCGGACCGGCGCCTGGCGCCCCGATGTTCAACCAAGCCAGCAGCCGGCGCCGGCGTCGGCGCGAGAAGCCATGCCACCGGCGTCGGCGACGCTCGCGCCATCCCGACGAGGAAGCCACGACGGCGCCGAACAGATCTCGACCTGACTCGGCTGGAAGAACTCGTCATTGCGCGCGAAGCCGCAACTGTCGCTGTCGATGCCGAGGTGCGCAGGCTGCGGCGCCTCGGCGCGACCTGGCCGCAGCTCGCTGCTGCGCCCGGCGTCAGCCGTCAGGCCGCCCGCCAGCGGTACGGCCCGTGATGCCGTCAGCCCTCAGGTCGGCAACCGGCGAGGCTCGCCCAAGCCCGAACGCAATCCACTGAGGGCGATCGGGCGCACGGCCGCAACGCCGGTTGTCATCGGACTGGCGTGAAGCGGCCGGCGACTGAAGGGAACTGAATGGACACCCAACCTGCAATCCCCGCGTCGCTCCTGATGCTGACCCCGGGACTGGCCGCCGACACCCTCGGGCTCGGCCGCAGCCGCGTGTACGAACTCATGCGCGATCGTCAGATCCGCTCGGACAAGATCGGCCGCTCTCGGCGCA
>JAABUS010007873.1_pt1 | contig 11962 bp, 15 predicted proteins | sample 5560161 | NCBI WGS metagenome assembly JAABUS01 (sample SAMN10711885, study PRJNA513376) | rock metagenome | isolation source: Antarctica rocks | place: Antarctica: Victoria Land, Trio Nunatak nord | collected 2016-01-04 | reverse complement strand
GCACACCCTTCGCAGCTTCCCCACTGACTCTGTGGTGACTGATCGGCTGGCAGGGATGAGGTTCAGCAGCTGCTGGTCACCTAACTCAAGCACTTGGAATGCATCTGATGCAATGAGGCAAATCTCCTGTACAGGCAAGTTTTGCCAATAGGTGCACTATGTGCTGTTATAGGCATGACAACAAGGGCAAGTTGATGCTTTCACAGCAGGAGCTGGAATTTGATGCAGCTGAAGTGTGAAGAACCAGGAGAAACATCTGCGGAGAGGAACCACAAACTGGCATGTTGTACGTACAGACTACAGATGATGATGGTATGTCTAAAACGAGGCCACAGTGGGTCCCAATACATTCAAGCAATTCATGTTCCTATCTCTGCAAGTCAGCACAAGAGTACAGTCCATAGCTTTCAGCATACCAGTTTCCACTCTCTGACATTGGATTAGTTCTGAGGAGTACAGTTCATTGATTTGTGCACATGTGGGTGATGCTGGTCCAATGTCTGCATTGCAACCAACAAAGCTCATAACAGTCACTCACCACCCCAAGAGTGAGCAGGGCAGGATGCTGCTTGAGGCAGTAGGTGAGCGCTGCCACAGTGCCCATCTGTGTGGGCAGGGACTTGAAAGGGATGAGGCGCCTCTTCTGCAGATTGCTGGCAATCTTGGGAGCTGAAGAGGCCAGCAGCTCAGACACAGTTTTCCTGGTGCCCTCTGCCATAATCTGAAAAGCACTTGAGCTGATGCTTATCAGCTCTGTCGAATATTTAAGCAAGACCGGTATAGGTGCAGTTCGAGGCAGTCTTGAATGTCAGGGTTTGCAACAGCAGTGTACATGAGCTGGCCACCAGTGACTGGTCATACACGGCACCGCAGGTAACACAGCTGCAGTCACAGTTAGTTGATGCAGTGCAGAAGCATCGTCAAGTGCTTAGGACAACAACAGCTGAGCCATGGCAATGCCCTGGAGGCTTTCCCCATGACATGCAGCAAACAAGCATGAGCCAGGGACAAAGAGGAGTACTGTGTATGATCAGTGCAGAGACAAAAATCTGGCATCCTTGCATTGCATCTGTTTGATACACAGGCGATAGTAAATCAAACACAATGCCAGCAAAGAGCGCTTGAATGATGGGACAGCAGGTGTGGACAGCCTACACATGCAGCACCACACAATGGATGTCCAAACTGCTGTGCATAGTGTATGCTCTTTTGCCACCATATGGCAAAAATCAGCGCACCTGAAGGCAGGTGTGCGCTGCATCACGAGTCTCCTTTGTGCTGGCAGGATTCAAAACTTCCCTGGCCAGCACTTCTAGAATCCCCGACATCATCTTGACCTGCTTGCTGGGGCTGCCCAACCCCTCCTCAGCTTTTGGGGACCCACCCTGAGGCCCTGCAGCCTCGGCAGGGGTGCTGTCGCTCTTCTTCACATCACTGGAGCCAGGCTGAGCCTGAGTGCTGAGCGCTGGTGAGTCAGCTTGGGCAGTTGAGCCGCTGGCTGGGCCTGAGATTGGTGCAGAGCTGGTCTGTAGCTGGGTTCCAGGGGGAAGGAGGGGTTGGCTGGGGGTCTGGGCAGGAGCAGGCTGCGATGCAGGAGCTTCACTAGCAGGAAGCTGACCAGCAGGTGGTTGCCTGGCAGGCGGCTGATTGGCAGCTGCGCTTGCATGCGCCGCCTGCAAGGTGATACTCATTTGGATACCTACAGTTGTCTTGCCATGAGCATGTGTCTGACTCATAAATCAGTCATCCTTCACATGCAGAGCGAGCACGTGGAGCATGCATGCAACTGCAACAATGACTTTCACAGCATGCAGTTGCACTGCGCTGCACCATTTCAAAGGGTACGCTTCAGGTGGTTAGGTGATGTGCGGTTGCTTGTCATTGCCTGACAGCCCCCAAAAGATACAAAGTAGGGAGTGTAGTCCACCAAGTCTGTACCTTAGGCACCACCAGATGCATGACAGTTGTGAGTGCCTTCAGCAGCTGCGCCTGCTCCAGGCTAGCATGGCTTGGTAGGTGCTTCAGCACAGCCAAGGCAGCCTTGATGATGTCAGGCACATGGGACTGCAGCCATGTGATGGGCAGCTTCTGCATGACCATGGAGACTGCTGCTACCCCTCCAATGCGCTGAGGCCACTTGTCGGCGTAGCAGCAGTGGATCAGCCTTGGCACAAGCTCGTCTATAACCGCTGGATGGGTGTCATCTGCAGCAGTCAGGACACATGAGAGAGGAGGTAGTCTTACCTTGTACGCCTGTTGTTATGGCAAGACCAAACAATCATGTACTCATGTTACCTGCTTTCTGCATGACTTGGGGAAAACAACGACATCAAAAGAACATATGTGTTGATTGCGCATTTGAAGTGCGTGGAGCTGTTGGTCCAAGTGCATGATAAATTGACAGTGGTGCAGATGGTATATACTGGTATTGTATTACTGGTATATACCATCACATTGTGGCTGGCCGCTCTTGGGAGCCATGACAGACAACTGACGTACCGCCCACAAAAAGGGGGAGGGGGGGAGCAGCTAGACCAGGCTTATGTATGCTTGTAACTGATTTTGCATGTGCAACATCATTGCTAGCTGAAATGACATTCTCAGATGACATTGTGACCCAGACAGATTTGTTCACTTTGAGACGAGGGCATCAACAGCAATACCTGCTGATGGAGAGACTTCTTTCGGCCTCCTGGCTTCTGCAGAATTCATTGCGGCTGCTGCTGCGTCATCTGCGTTCTGAGCAAGCGCCACCCCCTGTTGGTCTTCTTCCATTGGAGTGACTGTGCTTGGTAAATCACTGTCCTCCCTGGGCTGAGCTGGCGAGCTGTGCTGAGGTGAGACGCTGGGGGCATTGACTGACTGCTGAGCTTCAACAAGCAGCCTGAGAGTGTCGACAAAGACAGCTAGGCCATGCAGGGCTGCTGGGACGCGCTGGGTGGTCTCTTCAAGCAGAACCTGCACATTAACAGTCAAGGGTAAGAGCCGGTGCCCGCTCAATCAAGAGCCGATGCCCCCTCATGGGGTAGGGCCTCAAGACTCAGCAGGAGTTGCCAGGTTATGCCTTGTACAATAAGCCTGTCATGACTAGATAATAAGTAATCAAGGGTAAGAGCCAATGCTCCCTGGGGTATTGGACTGAGCCCCATGGGGTTACTGGCATGTGGCATGTGGCCTGGGGAGGAGATGACCAACACTATCAAGCACAATAGCAGTCAAGCTTCAAGCTTGACAATCACCACACAGCTTGGTGTCAACATGGTGGTGCGCATGCACTGACTGACCCTGCAAGCTGGAAGCTATCTAGACTGTAGGATATCAAGGTCTGCAACTGGGCCCATGCAGCATACACACTTAGGATCCAGAAGAGAGCAGTCTAGATCGAGTGATAGCAACAGCTGTTGAGGAGGCTACCTCAACAAGGGCATCAAAGAACAGGTGTGCATCTAGCTCTTTCAATGCCTGGCTCTTGGAAGCTTTGCCTCTGCCATCAGGTTCGCCTGCAGCAGCATTGGTCGGCCCGCCGCTGCCTCCCGTCGGGGGTCCACTAGGCGGACCACCAGGCAATACCTCAGGAGACTGAGAGCCGGCAGGCTGCTGCCAACTAGCCAACTTGGGTGCGGAGCACCCAGCTGCAAACAGCATGGCAAAGTGCCGGCAAACGCCATGAGCAAACGGCGTGGCATCGACAGCAAGGTCGGTGTCGGCAGCTGCGCCCACAGCCGTCGAGAGCAGCTGCTTAAGGACATGACGCTCTGCCAGGAGCTGCGTTTTGGTTTTGACGCCGCCGTCGCTGCCAGTGGGCTCAATGTGAGGGTGGTCATGGTCCCCGAACAGCATCTCCACCAGCTTGTCTAGCTGGCTGCCGGGCAGCTGACTGTCGTCTGGGGATCGAAGGTTGAGAACGCTGGCCAAGCACACATGCAGGAACAGCAGTGCCTGCTTCCGCGTGTAGATGTCAACACCTTTTCCTGCAGTTGGCGCAACTCTCAGTGACTGTGCAAACGCATTGGTATCAACTGGCAAAACGACGACTGCGAGTGGAGGCTGATGAAGTGCCTGTGCCAGACAGCATGACTAACGACACAAGGACACTGACCCCTGTAGCTGAGACACAGGCAATGAAAGCAGAACGACAGTTTGTGAAATCAAGAAGTAGCATGCACCTGTACCAGTGCCATTCACAGCTGCCCTACAGAGCGCTATGCTCCTGTCAAGCGGCACCAGAAAGGAAGTAGAAGGCTGGAAGGTCAGGATCAGGCGCAAGCCATGCTCTGGATTCTCCTTGTACTCCAGCTCAGCAGGTGACCTGAGGAAGCGCCTGTTGCGGCCACCCATCTTGCCCAAAAGGTTCAGTACCCGGGGTCCAAAAGGGTTGTTCTGGGGCTTGAGGTGTCCCCAGAGTGTGCTCATCAGATCCCCAATCACTTCTTGCATTGCTGGCTCCAGGAACTCTGGGTTCAAGCTGTAAGAGAGAGAGCATTACTGGTGAGATAACAAAGTGTTTGGTATGCAATATGATGTGTGCAGACGCCAAGCATTTGCAACAGCATGGTTGCTTTATCAGCAGAAGTGCAACAGCGCAGCAATGATGGCATGTCTCCCCAGATTGTCAGACTCCTTGCATGTGCCAGGTACCTAGTCTGCCCCATATGCAGACAGTAATGACAAAATTGCCCCAACGCCAAATCTGGAGGCAGTCATACCTGTCTACCCAGTACTCCAGGGTGCGCAGGCCCAGCCCTACCAGTTCCTGCCCCTCCTGAAGGGCCATTACCAGCGGCCTCATCAGGCTTGTGAGCACTACCAGCAGGTCTGACAAGCGAGCAGGAATGCTGAGGATGAGCTCGATGAGCATGTTGCGAGCCTCAGGAGTGTTGGGACCCTCCAGCATGGACCTGCAGACATTCCCTTATCAGCTAGCTATGCTTGAATCTCTTCAGGTACAGCTGTTCTCAATCTCTCCTGTATTGCTTGTGGTTCTGTTGTTCACTACAGCTGTTTTCACTACCTGCTGTACTGCTTGTGCTGCTGTTGTTTGTAACAGCTGTGGATGAGCAACATGTGCTGGAGTGTCAGGGACATCGGTTTCACATCATCGCAGCTTCAGGTTTGTTGGTCAAACAAGAAAGTGGACAGTTACGGTCTGTTGCAACACCAACAACCTGTCAGGATGGCTGCTGACATCTAAGTGCACAAACAGAGCAGACCCATTGCTTGCCACATGCATCCTGACAGAGGGCATCAGGCCTTTTCAATCCCAACGTCTATTCTTGTTCAGAAACGCCATCCCTGCACTGGATATCCAAACTCAGAAACGTCTGGGGACAGCAAAAACGAGTTTCTACATTGTGTAGATGTTTTAGGCCTTTGATAGGCAACGGCAGTTAGTGTGTCAGAGGACAACTTACTTGAAGGTGGTCAACATTGGTACCAACAAGGCTGGGTTGCCAAAGACATTCATCATCAGACCATGCTTGCCGTTGGTGGCCAACACACGGAACAGGGACAGAAACATCTTCAAGAACCCGAGGTGCTCCTGCAAAACAATTACATCTGTCTATTTGCTCTTGTCTGCAGACTTCAGAATATCCTTCTATTTTGATGCCCAAACTGCCAGTTGCAAGTCTGCGGCCTACTAACTTCAAAGCTGAGGTCACAAAGTCACCACAGTGTAACAGGACCACAGAAAGTGCAGGACATAAAGCTGTTGCTTTGAGTGCCTGCAAAAATCCATATTACATTTAGTGTGTTATGTGCCTTTGACTCAGACATACATGGGAGCATGGCCTCATACTGGTTGTGGAGTAGGGCAGTGAAGAGAGATGACTCACCTTTGAGTCAGACATGCTTTTCAGCATGGCCTCGATTTGCTTGTGGAAGTTGGGCACAAGCACCTGCTCCAGGGTCAGTATCTTATCCAGTGCATCAGCTAACAGCTGGAAGCATTTCAGCACCAAAATGCCCTCCTGCAAGGCTCAGTATATTAAGGATCTGTGACATGGTACAACCAAAAAATGGTGCACGAGCACCTGCTCCAGGGTCAGTATTCTATCCAGTGCATCAGCTAATAGCTGGAAGCACTTTAGTACCAGAATGCCCTCCTGCAAGGTTCAGCATGATATGGATTTGGAGTGTGGTACTGCTAAGAAATGGCATGACACTCAGTGATGAATACATTTGAGCTCTGGATGCAATCCGGGGTTAGCCAGATACTGCTGCAAGACATGCAGATCCGAAGATTTGGGCAACAAAGGAAAAAGAATTTTGCCAGACTGGGCAGAAGAATGCTGTTGACATGGCAATGATGACACAGCCTGACTTGCTGCTGTGAATCTTGCAGACAGCGTTGCGCGCTTGCTGCGGCAAACGCTCAAGGAATTGATAGGCTTCACAGCTCAGCAGTGAGTCCACCCTCTGCGCATTAACGCTTGCGACTGGGGACAAAAGAAAACGCTCAAGGAAGGATGCGTACATAGAATCTTACAACATGCCAGTGACAGGTGCATCAGAGATCCCTGCCAGCTGTGCATGCTAGCAAGCAGTAAGCAATGCACATTTATCACACACCTTGGAGCTGGGTTGCTGCAAGTCTGTGAGCCTGTGCTCGACCAGGTACTGAAGAAGAATGGGGGCGACGTGGCGGCTAACAGCAGATGATACTGGTGCTGGTCCTGCTGGAATGAGCAGCTGCTGCAGCAGGTGTACCAGTGCAGGGTCGGCCAACAAGGCATCAAACAGAAACGGCATCCGGCCTGTAAAGATCTCCACCATGTCTCTGGCATCCTGCAGCAGCAATGACATTGCCATGATAGACCTGTGGGAGGCAGAGCATGCAACTCTTTTTGATCCTGACACGTCTATTTGAGTCAAAGACGTCAACCTTGCACTGGAAATCTAAATTCAGAAACGTCTGGGGACCGTAAAACTGCGATTCTTCATTGTGGGGACATTTTAAATCTCTTGCTAGCATTGTGAACTTTTCCTTTACCGTTGATGATTGACAGCCATGTGCACACAATGCACAGAGTCTGTCGAAGCGGAGAAACCAACCTGCAATACACCCTGATGAAGATGGCGATTATGTCCCAAGGCCTCATTGGGCAGTGGGCACAAATACTAGGTGACTATGTGATCATAATGTGCAAAGGCTTGATGACTGTGATCATGAACTGATGAGTGCATGGTCATGAAGCGGATTGACTGCAGCCATCACAGCCAATGACATATACACAAAGCTGTACACAGTATGTTCTGTGACACAATAATCAGACCATACTTACTAACATAGCTCACAATCAGACGAGAAGCAAATGCTAGCACAGGGTCTGGAATCTCACCGAAAGCACATTAAACACATCTGCAAAATTGTTGATCCCACTGGTGATGCCGTCCTTGGTCTCACTGGTCTCAGTGTAAAGCCTCAAGCATGCCACTCCACATGTGAGAAACCTAGTTGTCAGCCGTACTTCATCTTCTCTGAGGCCAATGGAGGGGAGGGGGGTCTGGATTGGGGTGCGGGAGGGGAGCTGGCGGGTGGTGTTGCCGAAGTTGACCATGCTGTACAGGAGATGCTTGAACCCAGTGACAAGGGTGTTCAAGAGCACCTTGGCATCTTGCACCTATGTAACATACATGCAGTCAGCTGACAACCAGTTCTCTAGCAGTTTTGACATCAGTATTTGTGTTTTACCCTTGTTTCATGGATCAAATGTGCTGAGCTCTTCCTCATGCATTTGCACATTCGCCTATTCATTCATTCATTCATGCGCTCATGCATGCAATTGTGCATTCGTACATTTGTTCATTCACTCACTGATGTCACATGTCTTCCCTTAAGTCTGAGTACTTTCAAGCCTTCATAGATCCTTGTATGAGGTCCAAGTTTGGCTGAGTGCTCACTGCAGCTGGATTTCCCTTAAACTAAGGACTGGCAGCAGACTATCAATGTTTACAGCGCAGCATGCATACCAAGACAGCAGAATCTCACACCAAGGCAAGATGACAACTTGGGTGGTCAGGTCTGGCCGCAAGCAAACGTGTGAAGACATATTGTGAGGAAAACACTACAGCTGCTCACAAAAAGCAAGCACCCTTTGGCCAGCATCGCACCAAAAAGACAGCTCTTTCTCGTCTGTGTGATAAAAAACTACATACAGGCAGGCTTGCTTGAAACGCGCGAGGAGTCTCACCTCCTTGGCCTTGTCTGCAATACCCTGATGTGACCTGGCTGCAAAGGCGATGCCACCAGAGACTGCTGAAGGAGACAAAGCAGCTCTGGCAGCCGTGGAAGAGGAAGAGGTGGGCTCAGCTACAGTATCCTGACTAGGTGGCTGCTGCTGCTGTTGTTGCTGTTGCTGGCCTTTGGATGCAGCTGCGTCCTTCTGTGCTTTGAGCTCCTCTTCCTCTTTCTTGGCTGCAGTGCAGGGAGGGACACGGGTGATACTATGAAGCAAAAGTCTTGACATTGCAATAGACTAGTACAAAGCAACAATGCACAGGCTTCATTAGTAAGCTCTCTGTGCAAAGGAAGCTGCCATGATGCATGCGCATTGATAGTTGCAGATCCTGGCGTCCATGGATGGTGCTGAGCAATTGATTGCAGAGACACTGCAAAAGGTGGCTTGACTACTGACAAGCCAAAATGGTTTTGTTGCTAAGCAGACTCAGGCTTTGCACAGGCCACAAATATGCTCAAACCCAGATGAGGGACAGCATTTGGGCACAGCAACAAAAAAGAGTTAGCAAGCATTGACCTGCAGCCAGCAGCTTGGGAATCTGGCTCTTCATGAAGCTGAGCTTGCTGACAAAGACGTCCAGAATCCTGCCCAGCTGCAGGCGGTAGGAGTCGGCTGTGGTGCGGTCTGCATGGCGCGCAAACATGACCTCCACCACACTGTGCAGCAGCTTGATGCTGGTGCCCTGTGTTGACACCGGCGCATTGGGGTCCTGCAGATTCCTGCATGGCCACCAAACACACTATTGTGGAAAGTCCCTGGGAAAGGATGTGCGTCTTCTTGCTGGTCTCTTATTTTGATTTGTAGAAAATTGCAATAGAACTGTTTATATAAACAACGTGTCATCCCATGCCAAACTTTGATACTGCTGCGCAGAGGTCCTGCAGGTTCCGGCATGGCCCCAGCAGCAGCGTTGTATTGGCCCTAAGCCCTCAGGGCAACCCATGAACACATCCACTTGTCAGTGAATGCAATGCTGGTGCTAACCTTCACCAATGGCGCATGCAAATTGCAAAATAGTTGCGGAGATGGGAGAGGTGTCTGCGCCTGACGGACAGCATGGACTTGCTTGTGCACAGCACATACTGAGAAAACACAGCCAGACAAAACGCACATGTGCACTGGGGATGTTGGCATAAGGGGAAGCAAAAGGGCAGGAGTGTGTTGCAATTGCCCTGAACTGACACAGACATGTTTGGACCCTGTAGGTTGCTGCAAAGTCAATAAAAACAGCTGGTCCGCTTGTACAGTTTTTTAGATGACTGGCGCTAGACATGGACTCACAATACATTGGCTGTTCTTGCAGTGCTGGCCACATCACTGCCAGGTGGGCTTCAGTTGCATGCATGCCCTGTAGGTGACGCAGAGCATATGCTATACTGCCTCAGCATCCGGTCAATGATCCTGGGTTGTGCGTCATCTAAATCATGTGCCCAAAAAGCATGTAGGCAGTGCAGCATCTGCCTTATGCAAGCCTTCAATGTTGACCATGAGGATCACTACCCTGTTGTGATTTCAGTTGCAGCAAGAGCTTGCCTTGAGAACATGTACACGATACGCTGGATCTGCTGCAGTGTGAGCTCTGAGCGGACATGCACAATCAACTCAGCGAGCGTGGAGGCTGCAGGGGGTCTGAGCGTCTCCTGGCAGGCTCTGCTCTTGCCAATCAGCACATCCTCATTCAACAGGATGTCCAGCTTACTGTAAAACCTGCATGCATGCGACAGTAAGCTGATGTCAATATGCGTGCAACCGATACTGTCAGCGCAATTCAATCAACTCTGCGCTGATGAAGAGCAAAGGCTGATTTGCCCCTGGTTCACAGACCAGTAGGCTTCCTCAGTATAAGACACATGTGCTGCCAGTACAAGCAGCATATGTGTCTGAGCTAGCATACCCGCTTGGCACGTCCTCATGCTATTCAACAGACAGCCAAGTCAGGTGCACTTGCTTGCAGTGAACCTGTCACCAGATCCACTTGAGAGAATTTTGACCAGTTCTGCCTGCTGTTAAACAGACCATATGCAAACAACAGGCATTCTGTTTGCACACGGCAGCAATCCCTGGGGAATGTGCGCATCAGCAACAGCTTTACACGGTCAGGTGTCCTGTAACCCACCAGGGCAAGTGGCAGGGCACCTGACAGCGTACAGCTGTTGCTGATGCACACATTCCCACAGGTTGCTGTTGTGTGCAAAATGACAAGTGGAACTCACCCTCTGTGATTGTTGCCAAAGGTGTGGCGTGCTGTCACGAGAAGCTCCTTGCGCATGGCAGGAATGTCTGGGCATGTGCGCATGAGCTGCACAAGTGCATCTGACAGCTGCTGCAGGTGAGGCGCCACAAGCTGAGGAAAGGTTCTGAGCAGGTATGTCAGGAAGGAGATTGTCTTGATCTGTGACAGCTTGAAGTCCATGAAGACGTGCCTGCTTTGATCCGTCACTTGCTCTGGCTCGATGCCTGCAATTTGCAAGACAGGAATAATGCATGCAAGATGCAAGAGGATTCTGCATGCTGCCTGAAAGGCATTGCATGATAAATGTTAAGCTATGCACAATGGGAAATGAGCGATAGTGCATGCAAGCAGGAAGCACATGCAATGCTCAGTCATAGCAGCCTGTTTAGTATGGCAGTGCTGCAGCCAGTTTAGTATGGCAGTATAACAAAGCATGGCAGTACAGCAGCCTGCTCTCACTTGCTGAGCATTGGGCAGCAATGTGGCGGGAACCTGTCACCAAGCGCCTCAAATCAATGGAAGCTTACGGATGGTTCAAACATCCTTACAGAATGTAACAGCTTGGTGTGAAAGAGCAGCTCACCCTTGAGGCTTGCTGTGTCTACCATGCAGGGTATCAGGTGTGGCACATACTCCCTAGTGTAGTTCTGGTGGAAGTTGAAGATGTACATCACTGCAAGCAGCAGGGCACAAGATCACAATTGACCTAGATTGCTGCAAGATCAACTTTGAACTGATCCTGGTTATCTTGAGCTGCCTTGTTTTGCAACCATCTTAATGCGGAAGCCAGGTGCAGGTATGAAAGACACAACCGCACATCCTTCTTGAAAGACATGTGCAGATGGGTCATGAACAGCATGCAAGGGTAGTGCAGAAGCAGAGCAATGGCTCACGCCATAACACTGCTTGATACGTATGCAGGAGTGGCAAAGATCAGGGCACAGCTGCACTAGGGGGCCTGCACTACTGCATTTCAGGCAGGCAGGCAGGCAGGCGGGCGGGCAGGCAACAGCATATGCTTCGGGTGAAGCCATCATAGAACTGACCTATTACAGGGCACTCAGCCACAATCTTGAAGGACCTGTTGCTAGGATGGTGCCCAGTCACCAGCTTCTGGTTAGAGCGTGGCAGCAGGAACTCAAACCAGTGCTTGTAAGTTGCCGCAAACTCCTTGTACAGCTGCAGCACATTGTACCATTGATGAAATGTCCTGATGAATACTGCAGCAAGCCTGGCCGTCATCGGTGTGTGGAAGCAGTGTAAACATCTGCCTCAGCAGGCAGTCAGCATACTTACCCCTTTGACAAACTCCAAAAACTGGACAGCAGAGTCAGGATCTTGGGGCTTGTGCGTCCGGAAGACGTCTGAGAAGATGTGCATGCAAATGAGGGCGTTCTCCTCGTTGTCGCTCTTGATCACTTGCAGTGCCTGGCGAAGCAGGTCATGTATGTAAGGCTTGATGGTCTCATTCTGTGGCAGGCGTTGTAGC
>JAABUS010007871.1_pt1 | contig 11964 bp, 12 predicted proteins | sample 5560161 | NCBI WGS metagenome assembly JAABUS01 (sample SAMN10711885, study PRJNA513376) | rock metagenome | isolation source: Antarctica rocks | place: Antarctica: Victoria Land, Trio Nunatak nord | collected 2016-01-04 | reverse complement strand
GCCTTCCTAGCTTTATACCTTTGTTCTCATGATGCATCTGTTTTTTATGGGTGTAATTATCTGCTTGATGGCTGCTTTATAGAAATGCACGTACAAAAGGAGTTCTACCCATTACCTTCTTTTAAAATATTGGCTTGCTTCATCTCTAATCCCGCTTCAAGTGTCATAAACTGCGATAAGCAATGAACAAAGGGCACCAACATAAGCTTTCTTCCCTAATTAAAGGATTGGAAGTCAAAAGCAGAAGTGTGTGTAGGCATAAGCTGTCTGTTGGGCAACAGATAATACCATTTTTGTTCTTTATTTCATGGTGTGGTTAAAAGAAATAATATTGGAAGGACGTATTAAAACAAGCTAATTAAACGGAATTCTAGGTTCGATGCAGGATTTTACCCTTTGCTTCCAATAACGGTAGTGCGTCCGGCTAATGAACACCAAGTCATTGCACACCTTATTTTGTGTTTCTATTAATACTGCATCTATATTGGTAGGGGCTTTGTCCGTAATGATCCTTAAAAATCTTACAAAAATGCGAACTGGACTGATACCCATTTGCATTAGCAATATCCGAAATGGATTTCTCGGAGGAGGACTGAATCAATAATTCACATGCATGTGCCATCCGAAGATCTTCCAGGTATTGGGAGAAATTCATTTTAATCCTGTTCTTAAAAAAGCGACAAAAAGATTGTTCCGTCATACAGGCAATCTCAGCTACCTGTTTCAAAGAAATACGTTGATCAAGATTAGCTTTAACAAACTTGATTACATCTATCAGGCGGTCAGAATCAAACCGGTCAAATATGTTGTTCTCATCATTAACAATATAACTCTTATCCTCTGATATAGATATCAGGTGCATGATTTGTAAAAATCCGTCAACTTTTTCAAACCCTGTTTTAGAAGATAGTGCAATAAGTTTTTTTGCAATACTATTTCTTGTTTTTCCTAATATCCTAATGCCTCTGGAAGCTTGCCGGATCATTTCTTTAATATTGTCAAACTCAATTACAGCATTAAAAAACTGCTGAAATACTGTGGGATTAAAATATGTAATAATTACTGTTGAATGCAGGTGTGAATTTTCCTCATAAAAAGAGGTATTACTCAGCCAAACATGCGGAACATTAGAGCCGATAAACACCATGTCGCCTGATTCAAAAGGTTCTACTATGTTGCCAATGATTCTTTTTCCAAAGCCTTGTACTATAAATACAAGCTCCAGTTCGGGATGGGCATGAAGGGATGATTGCGTATGCGGAGAAGACAGAAACGGTTGATTTCTTAGATCAATATGTAAAAAGTCATTAATTAGTGGAGTTATTTCAGTATGTAAAAGCTTCATTTGTAAAGTATGACAACAATAAATTGATTTAACCAAGTCAGCTTACCATGAATTAAGATGCAATCTTTAGTGATATAAAAGTAAGGTTAATTTATTTCTTTAGCATATTTTTTTAGGTTTTTGGTTAACCCAGATAAGATAAAATTTTCACCTTCTATAAATTTCTTTTCCCTTTGTCAAGAGGTAATAAATTAAAATTATGTAAGAGGGAGAATGACATCTACCCAGATATGGAATATCATCACTGCTTATTACGATATATTGGATGTTCATTATGCAGGATTGGTTCAAGCAATAGACTCCATGGACGAGGCATTATGAAGTCGTGTCGCCCTTATTTATACAGCCAGGTATAGAAAGCTGCCGTCTGAGAGGGCAATGTAAGTGATGTCCTACCCACACTTCATCAGGTCTGAGCCGAAAGCTGCGTTCTGCAAGCAGGTTTGCATTAACCGGGTAAGGGTGACGGCTGCCGGTTGTCTGTGGAACAAAGCTACGGGACTGAATAGCTTTCAAACTATGCTTTTTAAGTACTTTACGTACCTTGTAAGCGCTCCCCTTAGCTGCTCTTGCCTTTAGTTCTGCTGCCACTCTTCGCACTCCATAGCGCCAGCGGTGCTCCTTAAAAATGCTGATAACATTTTGCTCCATTTCTTTTTTCTTTTCACTGGCACCATTAAACTTCTTCTGTATCCAGCTATAATAAGCGCTGCGACTCACTTTGAGCAGGCGGAACTGTACCTTTACAGGGTAACAATATGCATGAACCTCAATAAAACCATACAATTGCTTTATGTTTGCCAGCTGAAAATGCCCAAGGCTTTTTTTTAAATCTCAAGTTCCTTAATGCGCCTGTACAAAGACTGCTGTTCTTCTGTGCCAGCAATGTGAGCAGTGCTGGATGCCGGGACTGCTCGCTGCTTTTGATAACGGCTCTTCCAGCGGTAAATCAGGTTTTCTCCGATACCCAAACTCTGAGCAACCTCGCTTACCGCACGACCATTTAAAAACCATTTTTAATACTTCTTCTTTAAACAAAGCATCATATTGCGACGCCTGACACCTGTACTTTTTTCTTTTATTTGAATTGCTAATTTAGGCAACTCAACTGTCCGTATTTATTGAAGCATCTCCTGATCTCATAAAAAATTGAAAGTGTACGCAATAAACCCTTATAGTTTGTTCAGTAGCTTCAATAAATATAAAAAACTTTGGAATCCTCTTCACTACTCTTATTCTATTAATAATTGAAATTAATGGTGACATTTCAATTGTTTATACTTAAATTTGAAGATATTGCAGTATTCTCAAAGTGGTGAGTAATTTGGTGAGTCAGAAATTTAATCAACACATAAGATATTTAAAAAGAAGGAGTTAAGGAAGGGTGTTAAAGTCCCGTCCGATCCGCGATAGTGCATAACAAAATTAGTTAAAAGCCTACAAATCAAATGATTTCTGGGCTTTTTAGTTGTTGAACCACATTAAAATCCACATAATTACTCTAAAAACTGGTGAGTAATTCGGTGAGTCAAAACGAGCCGTGAAATTTTACTCACCGAAATTCCCTGAAACCTTTACCAGTCAACTCTTTCAGCTATTAAACATGCTGTTTTTTCCGGGTTTTCTCGTATCTACATTTTATTTACTGTTTTGATTTAAAAAGGGATAACGTGGACGTGAAAAGTTTGATGTTGACTGCAAAGAGAAACAAAGCGGCTAATCGAGTTGACAGATTCATCAATTGTAAGTAATGAGGAAATTATAAGGATTTAAGGATTAGCGCATCTACTAATATTTGTTGGAAGGCGATAAAAAGCAGCAATTGAAATCAATACTTTAATAATCAATTCAACTCCCCTTTTTGCAAAAAATTTGGCATTTTTCCTTAACGACAAAGCCATTAAATGATCAAAGGTTTTTTGTCGTCGGTATCCCCTATTATCAGGGAGGGTTCTTTAGTATCCGTAGCTGGTTTTTTACCTGTTAACGGTCTGTCAAACCATGAGTTTAGTATCGTACGATCATTAAAAAAACCTCCGTTTCTCAGGTAAAATAAATTATTCATCAATCCACCGGCGTAATCAACCCTGCATCCTTTTGGTTATTAAACAATGCCTTTCTCTCAAGATTTCATTGTTCCGGTTCAAAGTTTTTTAAAAAGAATGCAAATGTTTTAAGTAAGTATTAGTTTTTGGACGTTTAAAGCTTACAATCAACATCCATTTTGCTTTTTCGGGTGCGTAAAAGTAAGCGCTATAAGTTGTATGATCTGTACTGTCAGGAACTGCATGAAGTAAGAACTTGTAAGTATTACCCGCCTTCCAGTTATACCTTAAATAGCTTTGCCCGCCGAAGCCTTCGTTTCCAAATCACCCGTAAATACATCTTCCCCTTTTTCTAAAAGCTTAATTTTTTGATCTTCAAGAACACTTTTTGGATCGTCTGTGTTAAAAGGACTCCAAACAGAAAATAATATACGCCTTCAGCAGGAGAGTTTACTTGTATACCAAAGTAACCTTCATTAAAACCATCAGCCATAAAGTAAGAACCAATAATATCGTCACCTTCAGGAACAGTCACTTCATTATAAAACCACTCAACAGTTATGTTTTCAGGATCTGCATAATTTAAATGAACAGAAGGTCCTCATCTGCCCCAATGAAAAAAGTTCGCTTCATTATTTTTTCCGTAAGCAGTTTTATTATATCTATTTTCGGAACGGTTCCCTCCCTATCGTGACCTTTTCACCGTGGGGAGTCCGATTGCAGTTGCAGCTCAGTCAAAATGTAAATAATTTTCCTGACCCAAGTGTGAATATAGACGCCACTATTTCTTTTTGACAACCCATTGCATCTTTGGTAACAATACAACCTTTTAGCACCAGTATATCTAAAAGTTCTCATGGCTGTTATTTCATTGCTCTTGTCATCTACTTTATACTTTAGTTTGAGCTAATACCATCTGGTTTGCATTGCTCCAGGCACTTACCATGTGAACAATACTCTTTTTACCTTCAGTACCCGAACCCCGCAATCTTTTGCCATCAATGCTTACTACCTGACCTTCTGTAATAACGGCAACACTATGTACCCATGATAAAAAGCATTTTTGTAACTCCCCGAAATCAAGACTGGCAAATACCCGGTTAAAAGTATCATGAGAAGGTATCTCTTAGGGTAATTCTAAAAAGGTTCTTAGCCACTCTTCTTTACTATGACCATATAATTCAATCTCATTCCAGTCATCACACCCACTTAAAACAGCGGCAATAGTAATTACAAGTATATCAATAAGCTTGTGACGACGGTTTCTGTTAATACGGGGATCAGGTAACAAACCAAAAAAATTAATGAAGGATGGCATAAAAGAATTTTCATAGAAATCTCTTACTATTATCCGTCTATCCTTCACTCAAAGGATAACTTCTATACTTTTCTCATCTTACTAACATCTTCGTTAATTATTTAGATGCGTTTGCCCTGACAAAACAATATGTCTGTTCGTGGTATTTATAAAAAATATGTATCTTTATGTTATGCCACAGGTTAAGATAAAAACTGGAGAAAGGGAGACAACAATTAGTCGTAATACCGTTCGCAATGTTATTATATCAATTAAAGAAAGTGGTCGTCTCACAGAAGGTAGCAGGAGCGGTTCCGTAGCAAAGAGCACTAAAAATGGGAAGAGTAACCACAACAGAAGAAAGAAATAAATTGAGATATTTTATATATGTCATCTATCTATAATGACAATGTCTTTATCAATTGTCCTTTCGATTAAGAATATTTTTTAATCCTTCAATCTATTGTTTTTACTGTTTATCGGTGTGGTTTTTATCCTGTCATTTTAATTTTTACACGTCTTCTGGATGCTTTTTGTAATCACATGTAATTAATTTTAATTTTAGAATTTAAAAAGGCAGAGCTTCTTGCCCTGCCTTTCACATCGGGGATTAATTTAACCCAATAGGTTAAATTGTTGCCCTCAACTTTGGTCTTTGTACTTCTATAACCTGTAATGGTTGTTCTGGAACGTATTGATAGGTGTGAGCTAATTTAACCACTTCACCAGTTTCTGGCATTGTGTAATCATAAGGCTCACATTTCACTCTTTCGATAGTTCCCGGCATTTTGCTTCCTACTAATCCCTTGCCAACCCCTTCTTCAAAAGTGGAAGGCATGGAACATCGTTTTGCAGTTGCATAAAACTTACCTGTGTTCGTCGATTGAACCATTTCAACATCTCCCTGAAGCTGTAGAGAGATAAAGTGTTTTCCATCATTGCTTTTACGTAAAGCATAACCTGTGATTGTAATCATGTTGTTTATTTGATTTAATTGTGAAAAAAAGACGGGGGAATCAATGGAGTCCCTCAAGCCCTAAGAGGGGTTTAAGGGTAAAACTATCTAAATCTCTGCATATGAAAAATACACTTTTAGAAGGGAAATTCTCCAAAATTTTCCGTTAAGAAATAACAATGTATTAGTTCTTTAAAAGGCAAAAAATTTCCTAGGGGGATCGAAAAACAAAGACTTTAAAAACTGAAAAAATGGGCTTGAAGAATTTTAAAAAAAAAAAAAATTTTCTCAGAGGAGATAGAAATAAACCAACCTTTTAGTCATGTAATGTTCAATAAATACAGAGTAAGACAATGAAAAGTAGTGGATAGAGAAATCTGTAGGGTTATAGTACTTATAATCTTCTTATTTACCAAAATCTTCTTGCCTCACGGTAATAATCTAAAAATGCATAAGACTAAAAATACAGGTATGGGGATAGTAACACCGAATTACGGGTGGGTGTAGGGATATGGGTCTTTGGTTGAAACTAATACATATCCAAAAATAAATTGCGCACATTTTATTCCTATTGCAAATTTTTAAAGAGTATCATTTGGAAATAACAGTATAAAAGCTGCACCTTCACCTTCCTTGCTTTCAGCTTTTATGAAACCCTTATGGCGTTCCATTGTATTTTTACAAATTGATAATCCAATACCAGTTCCTTCAAAATGCGATTTGGGGTTTAGGCGAGTAAATGTTTTAAAGATTTCAGAAGCATATTGTTGATTAAATCCTATTCCATTATCCTGTATTTTAACTTCAAAAAATGAAGTTGATTGCTCCTGTAATTCAGGATATTTTACTTTTTCGCATGTTATTTCAATTAAGGGTTGAAGTTTAGGTTTAGAAAATTTCAAGGAGTTGTTTATAAGGTTATAGAATAACTGATATATAAGAAAGTAAATGCCCTGCAAAGCAGGCAAATTATAATATTTAATAATAGCTAATTTTTCTTGAATAGCCACCTCTAAATCATTTTCAATGTTTTTTATAATCCAATTTAAATCAATTAATTCAAAAGCCTCATCAATGCTACTAACTGTAGCGTAGTTTAAAACACCTTCCACCATATTTTTTAATCGTTCAGCTGAATTTCTGACTTTACTTAAATAACTCTTTCCTTTCTCCGTTACTTCACTACCTAATTCTTTTTCCAATCTTTCAATAAATATCATTATTTTTCTAACCGGTTCTTTCATATCATGACTGGCAACATGTGCAAATTGTTCCAATTGCTGATTTGAAAGTTCCAGTTCTTTACTCTTTTTTTCTAAATCTACTTCATTCTTTTTTTGGTTCCTTATATCGCGTATAAAAGCAATAAAAGCGGGTTTTCCATTTTGACTGGTAGTAGATATGGTAAGTGAAATAAAAAATTCATTGCTTTTTTTATCAATAGCCGTTATTTCAATTGTTTTATTTAATACAGGAGCTTCCCCTGTAGCCAAATATCTTTTCATTCCTCTCTCATGAGCCTCCCTATATTGTTGAGGAATTATTTTGTCATATAAAGGTTGGTTAATTACTTCACCTGCAGTCCAGCCAAAGATTTTTTCTGCTTGCGGGTTCCAGAATGTTACCATGCTTTCTTGATCGATTACAATTACGGCATCTGGAGCATTTAAAAGTAACTGTTGCAGGTAATATTCCCTTTCTTTTAGTTTTGCCTCGTCTTCTAATTTAGAAGTTATATCTCGAAAAATTCCTCTTGTATAATAAGGAAGATTATTTTTTTTCCTTAATGAACTAAACCCTTCTAAACTTACTTTTTTTCCACTTTTTGTATTAAACCTGATAATAATTTCTTTATCATGAGAGTTGCCGTTTATTATTTTATTCTTATAGTCAATAAATTTTTGTCTGTCAAACTCTTCCACAAATAAATAAATAGATTTCCCTTGAATTTCCTCTAATGAATATTCTAAAACCGTTGTCCATGCTTTATTTGCATAAATAACATTTCCATCTAAACCTACTATCTGAATTAGGTCATGAGCAGTATCAAATAAATCTTTATAGCTTTCTTCATTTAAGACTTCTGTTATAGTGGTATTATCCAAACTCTGTAATTTAAAAATAATTAAAAAGCTATTACTGTTTGTAATGTGAGAAAACGTAGAAAGTTATCAAATATTATTAAAAAGTCTCTATTTAAATAAATTTTATAATTAAATTGGTATGTCCTTCATATTTTATTCGGAAAAACATTTTATGGCAGAAAAAAAGTCATAAACAGATGACGGGATAAGAAGAATATTTTGTTATTTGTTCAGTCAAGCTTTTATGTCTCTTTTTCGTTATGTATTTAAAATAATTATAAATTCAGCCCCTTCCCTTCCTTTGTTTCCATCCTTAATTCTCCACCATGAGCTTTTATAATATCATAACTTAATGATAAACCCAATCCTGTCCCCTGCCCGATTGGTTTGGTTGTAAAGAATGGCTGAAAGATTTTATCAACTGCTTTTTGAGGAATACCAACACCATTGTCTTTAACTCTAATCTCTATCTTATCATTTAATCTTTTTGTACTGACAGAAACGATTGGCTCATAATTTTCTCCCTTTAGGGTTGGGGTTTTCTTCTTTTCTGTTACAGCATAAAATGCATTATTAAATAAATTAAGTAATACTCTTCCTATATCTTGTGGAATGACTTCTATTTTTCCAATGCTTTCATCAAAACTTGTTTCAATAGTGGCATTAAAATCTTTATCTTTTGCTCTTAAACCATGATAAGCTAATCGTAAATGTTCATCTGCAAGTGCATTGATATCAGTAAGCTCTTTTTTGCCTGTGCTTGCTCTTGAGTGTTCAAGCATCCCTTTTACAATAGCATCGGCACGTTTACCATGATGATTAATCTTTTGCTCGTTTTCTTTGATATCATCTGCTAATAGAAGTGCTTCTTCTTTATTGTCTGTCTGAAGTTCTTTTTTCATCTCTTCAATTAGTTCTGTATTTACCTCGGAAAAATTATTGACAAAGTTTAACGGGTTATGTATCTCGTGTGCTATGCCTGCAGTTAGTTCACCAAGGGAAGCCATTTTTTCCGATTGAACCAGTTGGGCTTGTGTAGCTTTAAGCTCTGAAAGTGCTATTTCTGCTTTTGCCCTTTGCTTGTCGATCTCTATATTTTTTTGTTGCAGGATTGCATTTGCATTTTGCTTTTGCTGATTATTTCTATAAAGCATAAAAGCGACCAACAACAATACAAATATTCCGGTTATAAAACCATACGTTTTTATTCTTGTTTGATATACTTGTTGTGCTTCGCGTCTTTCCTGTTGCAACTGCTTCTGACGCAGGGTTTTATTGAACTCAAGGTTTTGTACCTGTTTTACTTTTTCCTCGCTGAACAAACTGTCTTTAAGAGCACTGGCAATAGTTAAATACTTGTACGCACTATCAATTTGGCCTTCTTTTGCATATAAATCATTTAAAAAAGAAGCTACATAAAGCTCCAAACGAGGATCCTTTTTGTTGAGCGTAGTTAATGAAAGCCTGCCATAATATAAAGCAGAATCACGCTGATTTTTTTCCTCGAATATTGTTGCTAAAGTTCCATAGGCTGCTGCAATTCTGTCAATGCGCACGCCTGCATTATTCGAGTATGATATAGCCTCCTTAGCGTAATAAAAGGCGTTATTATAATTCTTTGTGTTTTCTATATTGATTGGCAAGGTTGAGGGTAGTGAGTGCCAGGGCATCATTATTTTTTAGATAAAGTGCTGTTTGGTAAGCAAGCTTTCTATAGTAAAGAGCCGAATCCAATTGGTTTAATCCATCAAAGGCATTACTCCGTATATTGATATAGCCGATAAGACTATAAAACTTTGAATCCTTTTCATTCTTAAAATATCCTGAATGTACAAGCTGCATATTCTTCATCGTATAGTGTAAAACCATCGCATTATTCTTCACTGTTGCGTAAGCTCCGGAAAGGCCACGGGTAGTCCAAAAGATAAGCAGCGTATCCTTCGTCTGCTCGGCCTGTTGTAAATTTTGCAAAGCAAGTTTAACCGCGGCAGCATAATTGCCGCTTCGCTGTAACCACTCCACGAGCCATAAACGAGCTGCAATATTCCTTTTACATAGTTTGTTTTCTGACTTAACTCCAGAGCCTGCCTAGAATAATATGCTAAAGAATTATTTTTATTTATTTGGTAATATGCCTTGGCAAGTAAATTCAGCAAATCCACCAGATAAGTATTTGTTTTGGCCTCCGCGAATTTATTATGCAGGCTGTCAATAGTTTTTACTTCAGCCTCATTGCCCTGTGAAAAATCTGGAAATTGCCCTTGTGCGAAAGCAACATAAGCAAACTGAAAAATAATAAACAGGGAATTTCTCATAACAGTCGTTTACAGGTAATAAAAAATATACAGTGCCATACCTTTTCATCGAAATATTTAATCCATTGTAGGTAATATAACAATAAAAGTTGATCCTTTCGCCTCTTTTGTATCTACCTTTATCTCACCGCCATGTGCTTTAATAATATCATAACTTAATGATAATCCCAATCCTGTTCCCTGCCCTGGTGGCTTAGTTGTGAAGAAGGGTTGAAAAATTTTATCTACTGCTTTTTGAGGTATACCAAATCCGTTATCCGGACAACAATTATTACCTTGTCATTTTCTTTTTTCGTGCTTACCCAGACTATTGGCTCATAGTTTTCTCCCTTTAGAGCCGGGGCTTTTTTTTTTCGTTTACAGAGTAAAATGCATTATTGAATAAGTTTAATAACACTCTTCCTATATCTTGTGGAATAACTTCTATTTTTCCAATGCTTTCATCAAAATCTGTTTGCATTGTTGCATTGAAAGATTTGTCTTTGGATCTTAATCCATGATAACTTAACCGTAAATATTTATCAGCTAAAGCATTAATGTATGTTGGCTCTTTTTTACCAGTGTTTGTTCGTGAATGTTGCAGCATGCCTTTTACACTAGCATCTGCACGTTTGCCATGATGATTAATTTTTACTTCATTTGCTTCAATATCATTTGCAATTGCTTTCAAATCATTAATATTTGCCTTATCAATTTCTTCTTTCATTTCTGAAATCAATTCTCTATTTACCTCAGAAAAGTTATTTATAAAATTTAAAGGGTTTTGTATTTCATGAGCTATACCCGCAGTAAGTTCATCCATTGAAGTAAGCTTAACCTTCAGAATAAGTGGTCCCTGCGTTGTTTTCAATTCAATAAGTGCAGTTTTAAGTTCTTCTTTTTGTTGTTTTAATTCTGACGTTCTTTATGCAACAATTTCTTCCATTTCTGCTTTTCGCTGAGCCATTTTGATTTTTTGTTCCTCTTCTTCCTGTGTTTTCATACGCTCCTTCTCCAGGGCTTTTTGCTGTTTCCGCGAAACCATTAACATGGCTACCATGAATATTATTAAGAATAATGTGGCAATACTCAAATAATTGTCTATTACCATATAGCTGTTAAAAGCTAATAGTTTATTTACATCGATAACGACTGACAAAAGAGCAAAAGGCAAAACAGCAAGCAGTATTGTTCTTGCAGGAAAAAAGGCTGAATTAAAGTAGGTTATTGCAAGGATGCTACAAAGAAGCAAATGCCAACTCCATTTGGTTACTTCTTTTACTGATGAAAATATTTTCAATAAGAAATAATCCTACAACGACATACATTGCAAGTTTTATTTTTTTATCCACGGTTGGAATAGGAGAAGTCTTATGCAGAATTTTTTTTAAATCCCATAAAAGAAAAGAAGTAATTATAGGTTCGAAAGTCATGCTGCTTCTCTTTTATCTTTATACGCACGCAACTTAATTCAGTAAATAATCACAATAAAGGAAGTAAGAATCTTAAAACTTCCTAAACATTGGTTTAAATTTATATCCCTTTTATAATGTCACTAAAATAGACCTTAAATATAATTTTATTTTACAGGATAAGCAATAGATTATTCGTAGTAGGGTGAAATATAAAAATAAATATAGATATATTGTGTGAATCACCCTTTATTTACTCTTTTGAAAAAGGGGAATAGTTAAAAGGTAAATTCTCTTGCAGGCAAATAGAGATAATAAAATGAAAATATTCTTTTAAAAACAGTATAATCACTAAGTTTAAGAAAAATTTCTGTGAACATTGATTTCATTACTTAAGAGGTAAGTTAAGTTAAGATAAGCTATTATTTTAACGTGAGTTCGATATAAGATGCGGTCAAAATTACAGAGATAATTGTAAGGTTGGGGATAGATCTGCTTCAAAGTGTGAAGCGATGGAAGGTTTTTTAGGCAG
>JAABUS010007870.1_pt1 | contig 11969 bp, 9 predicted proteins | sample 5560161 | NCBI WGS metagenome assembly JAABUS01 (sample SAMN10711885, study PRJNA513376) | rock metagenome | isolation source: Antarctica rocks | place: Antarctica: Victoria Land, Trio Nunatak nord | collected 2016-01-04 | reverse complement strand
TCCCCAGCCCCCCATCGCAACCACCAAGCCCATACCCACAACCCTCAAACCCCCACCTCAACACCAAAACCACAGCCCCTCCCCTCCCCACCAAAAGCCAAAACCCCCAAACCAAACCAAAACCCCAAAGATTGTGCGCGCAAGGGGAAGCGGAACAGCGATCGAAGGGTGCGAGGAATTCATGGAGATGGGTATTGGGTATTGTGACGGGATCCGAATTGAGTGTCGGGGGTTGGTAGTTGCGGTGTGTGTGGGTTCCCCGAAGATCCAGGCTCTCCGCCACTTCGGCTTCGCGTCCGGCATCGCTAGCGATAGACACACGCTCTGAGAACCGAACGATGACTGGGGGTTTTGGGGTGGGGTGGGGTGGAGAGGTGTGAGTAGGTGGGGTGGGTTATTGGGATTTGGATTGCTCGTGCTGGAAAGGGGTTCCTTCTCTGCTACGGATGTGTTCCGCATCTTCTGGATGCCCGGTATGGATATCCATCTCTCCCTCACTTCTTCTCCAACGGCTTGTGCTGCCTCTACGCCCGCCCCTCGCCCTCATCGCCGCCGTTGCTACTCCTACTACTGCTACTGCTGCAAGGCCCATGCTTCGACACCCCCCACCGCGCATGTGAACCGATGATGAAGAATCTGGGACGAGATCTTCCTGCTAAAACAACTCTGACGAACTGCTCGACAAGATCGCTGTAGAAGACCGAGGCCGCTACCGAAGGGGATACAACCTCCGATACGGACGATCCGTATCTCACGAAGACAAGAATACAGAAGCAACGCCATGGATACCTCAATCTCCCACGAAGAGGAACCCCTCATAGAATTGCCAGCTTGGAAAAATAGAGAGGGTTGGAAGACCTGGGGAACGTGACTTGGCATTGTGGAAAACAAAGTAATAGCGCTCCCGATGTGTTATGGGAAGGAGCTCGCTTGAGCGGGGGGTGGCGGGTAAGCGATGGCGGGAGCGGGGGGTAGGAAGGAGAAGGGATGGGATGGTCAGGTGGCGGAGCAGGAGGAGAAAGAGGAGGACTGGGAGAGGTAAGGTTTGGGAGAGAGGAAGGAGGAGGGGGATGATCGGAGGGAGAAGAAGAAAGGGGGTGGGAGGAATGATGGTGCTGAGGGGAGGCTCGTGGCTCTTTCTCGTCGGCGCTGGAGTAATGGCCAGAAGTCAGGGGAAGAGAGGGGGGGCATGGGATAGGAAGAGCGGGAAGGGCTGTGTGGAGCAGGGTTTAGATTGTAACGCGTGATATCGCAAGGGGTGACGAAGCCTGGAGGCACTTGCTGTGCTGGTAAATCAGTCGGACGTGGGACTGCTCTGGACGGGGAGGACGCTACAATTCCTGTCGACGAACAAATGATAGGATTCCGACGAGGGGAAAATAATGGGAGGAACAATACATGCGTCCAGTGGATGAAGAAGCTGGAGACGCTTCAGCATCTGACTTTCTGGACCTCAATGCCACGAAGTTTTTGGGACATGATATGATATAAAACTGGTAAAACATTGCTAATTGCTGACTATTAGATGACCCTCTGGCCAAGGCTGGTACATCGAGCGGCATACATCGAGCGTTCCGTAACAGTTCTGACGAACCTACAGGACGAAAAAAACAGTGTGCATGCGTACATTTTTTTTTACTATCTCCTGCTGATGACGATTGCTTTCTTTCGGAGGTGATGATCGTGAAGCGTGACAGGTTTATGTGTATCGTGAAATGGGTATCGGGCGATGCTTGCTTTTCCAAGGCGGCGACAAGCGAAGGATGCCGTTTGCGATATCGAAAGAGAGACATGGAGATTTTAGATCTGATAGTGGCCAAACTGACAAAAAGACTCGGATACTGCGGAGGAAATCCAGGGCCCATATGCGTCAAAGATCCTAAAGAGAAAGGGTTGCCCCGGGGGAGTAGTAGCTCTAGTGGTCGTATCATCGTCCATCATAAATCATGGGTCTGGCTGTATCCGGTTCGCCAATGGATAGGAATACCCTGTCGTTACTCCACAATGATCTCCACTCCAGATGATGAACGCATCTCGTCGCTACCACGTGACTGGTGACCGTTCGTGCGGCCTCGACCGAACCCGGGGCCACGCTCGGCTGGGCCGCGTGGTTGGCGCAGTGGAAGGTTCCCGGAACGATCTCGGGATTGATCGTCGAAATTCACGCCGAAGGCACGATTACTGCCGATTGGGCCGGTGTTTGACTGCTGAGTATCTTCCCATGAAAACATGCCGCGCAGGCGTCTGGGACTGCCGCTGCTAGGACCTCCAGGGCCAAAGGCACCGTTCGAGGGGCCAGTACTCTGTGCTCCACTAGCGGCGAGCGACATACCTGCGAAACCGTTGATAAGGGTGTTCTCTTCACGATGTTGACCAATGGCTGTACTCGATGCAGTAGAGTTCAGACTAGGTGTCATGTTGGCGGCACTGCCAGGCCCATACTCCTGCTGCTGAAATCTAGCGGCGTTTGATTGGAGAGCAGCGGGGAAGCTGGCTGTCGAAGCGACAGGTGAAGGCGTGTACGAGCGGAGATCGGCAAAAGACTTCGCTGCCCGGAGGTTCTGTTGAGCACCGAAGCCGCCGGGCGAATCGGGGATGCCGAGGAAGCCCGAAGATTGCTGGCCGCGCAGAGTGTTGTACACGCCGTTTCCTGTATTCCTCACTTCGTTGAAGTCGATGGTTGCGGCCCGGTTAAGGGCTCGACGGGAGTCGGCGCCATGGATCGCTGCAACCTGTGGAGTAGGCGGACTAAGGTTGCTGCCCTGAGGCGCTCGGAAAACGTGGACCTGCCGGCGGTCGTTCTCCCCATTCGAGATATGCGCAAGACCCATGTGATGCGCCAATGTATGGATGATACGGCGTTGTGCCGGTGTCACGCTTGTTGGGAATATCAATGCTTCTCTAGTAGGATCTTTGTTGAACAGGAGGAGCTCGGTGTAAAAGCCGAGTGTAGTACCATCGTTAAGATCTACCTCTGCAACCACCTGATTAGCAACATATTCAAGCTTTGCCAAGCCCAGCCTACCTGGTTTGCTGCCATCTCGAGCGGACAGTGGCGAGGGCGAATTCGCATGCATATGCGACGACATTGAAGAGATCGAGGGTTGGCTGTGGAGCAAGTTTCCACCGGTGGGTCGATGTTGTTCCTCAAGCTGGCCACGACGCTCTCTCTTCTCCCGTTCGATGCGCTCGCGTTCTTGCAATGGCAACATTTTCTTATACTCCACGCGCAGCTTACGGCCCTGGAGCTCAAAGTGATTGAGACCTTCGATGACCTGAGCTGTCTCATCCGCTGATGTGAAATTGGCGAACGCGAGTCCACGGAAGACACCGTTGTCAAAGTGGTAGTTGAACGCGTAAGGAAGGGGAAGCCCCATCTGTGTCATAATGTCCACTAGCTGCTCCTTCTTCACCGCGAATGGGATGTTCTTGATGACGATTGCAGTAGGTATAAGCTCATCATCGGGGTCCGTAGCGTATTGCTCTTGGCGAAGCTGAGAACCTCCAATATGTGATCCACCGAAACCGGGAAAGAGGTTTGATGAGGACATCTGTTGTTGATCCATCCAAGTCTAGATTCCTATGTCAGCCGGGTGCCGGATCTTTTAACGCTTAAAAGACTTACCGGAGGAAGAGCGCTTCGCCCTCGAGGCTGTGCTTTCATCCGACCAGTCGCACCGAAATGCGAGAACTGGTGATTCCCACCACCAAAAGCGCTCGGGTTCCAGGTCTGTGCTCCTGGAATTTCATACCCATATGCGCCATTTTGGAGGCCTGGGCTCATTCTCTCAAATCTATGGTTATCGTATCGCATCGTATGATCCTCCTGTCCATAGACGTTGTTCGGCATTGGCCCATAAGCGTCAAATTGACGCGAGGGTTGCCGGTGCAGGGTCTGTTGTTGGTGGCGGTGAGCTCCTGGGGAGCGCGAAGAAGCTGGATCATAAAACATGTCGTGGTGGAGGTGTTGATTATTCATAGTTGCTGAACGTAGCCTTGCCAAAGATACCGGTAGATCAGGTCAGCTGAGATAGGGTTCTGACTCCAGCGACGATGAGTCGAAGCCCCGCAGATATCAGCTTTGCAGAGTTGCTCTTTTCGAAGATGATTCGATTATCCTTTTCTGGTATCGAAACAGTCTGAAGAAGTTTTGATAAGACAAAGGTAGGTATATTATGAGGCGCACGTCGATCGTCGTGGATATTGGCAGTGATGATCGTGAGCGTGACAGCCGTGGAATTCGTTGAATCAGCGAGGGAAAAAGAATGTGGGAAGCCCTGAAGTTTCAGCCTGCTACTGAAATCCGGATGGTGGTCTTGGGGGAACAATCAAAGCTACCTCAGAGACGAGCTTGAGCTGTCCGAAAGCTGAGCTGCTCGCTGAAGGATTCTTAGCGATCCAAGCGGGTCAGATGACCAAGGCAACAGAGGATGGGATTAAAGTGGAGTAGCCATGTACGCTGAACTGGCGCAAGAAGATAAAGACAACAGACGATGGCAACCATACAAAGGAGTCGAACACTGGGAGTCTGGACAGAGAACAGGAGGTAGAAGTTGGCAGATGAGATGAGGATAACGAGGATACAAACAGGCTAGCGGGAGTCAGTCTTGGCGTTGTAATAAGGTGCTCGCTAATAAGATTGGGACAACGTGGGACCCTGGTCTCTTCCTTAGAGTATCGACTAGAGGAAAAGGGGAGCTCGAGGAGCAATTCGGGCACACATCGTTGTCACTACTTTATACAGGGTGGTCCGAACATCATCTTGTAATTATATGTGCGCTCAGCAATTGTTTCATCTGGAAAATGTGAAGTACGCCGTCACTCTCTCGTAAAGGAGCCGCACTGGTAGGGATTTTCTCCACCATACGGAGCTTTCAGCCTCCACACTGGCGTTTGATTGGAGCGCTGGCATTCACTCTCACACTACCTACCTTATGAAGGCATTTCGGACGTACATGGTTAGTCCCTCCCGCCAACCTTCGAGAAGGACCGCAGTGCGATGACTCGACCAAGGGAGCCGGGGCTGTCCCCCATTTGAAAGGCGGGAGCCATGCTCTAGGGGCCGACCACTTGGGATGGCTCCCATGCCCGTCGTGGGACACTGATCGCTCCACTTGTGGATCCGCTGCTTGTATCGACTCTTCAGGAGTCAGATGCTGTGGACTAACGAAATGCAAAGGAAAAGTATGTTCGGATCCTTTGTCAAAACCGCCATCAGTATCAGCTGTCATGTCTGAAATGAGGGAGCTGCCGGTTGTGGCGAGCTGCAGCAACTCGTCCGCTTTGGCGTGCAGAACCCCGCGCTCGTTATAAGGTGAAGTGGTTATACTTCGTGGTCTAATATGTGATCATGCGCCATTCTAAAGAATTCTCCTCAACCGCAAGGCATAGAGACGATCTACTGCTGGAAAGTAATATGTGGAACCAAAGTGACTAATTCATGAAGTCGTCATCTGCGCCCGCAAGACTGCCAGTCAACTCAACGGCCGTGCTTCAGCTTCGCGCAATAGCCTGCAGACGCCATGGAAGAGCTTCTTTCCCGATTCAACTAGTCCGCGGCGTATCATGTAGCATCCCATCGTTCTGGCTGGTCAAGAGCAGCCTCGGTGTCTGATCGCCAACGTTCCAATGTTCCAATGCAGACGATGCTGCATGCCTCGCTGCACAATCACGCGGATCGTCGGGGGCGTTTGCGGTCATGTGACTTGATGGCGGGTTGGAAGCAGATGCGGCTCTTTGCTCACAAAGGAGTAAAGTATCCAATTTCAAGTCCTCATTCCGCGCAACCCCAATGATGTGGTCGCGTCAATCCGACTACAAGTACAAAGGTATGTTGTAGCAATTACCTTATCCGCACCTGATCATGCATTCGTTACCTCTTCTCAAGCCTGCGTTCCAACGCCTTGCCTTGATGTTATGCCATTGCATTGACCTACATGATCGCGCACTCACCCTTCTTGGCAGCTTCATCTGCCGCCAGCCCTGGGTTGTCGTTGCGTCGATACAGGCCAGGTGCTCCCTCCACTCCACCGAGACCTCCTCTTCCAGGGCCCGAGTTTCTAAAACTGTTCCGTCTCCGCGAAGGGGATGTAAGAGATGGTGAATTGGCGAAAGGCGGGCTCATCGGGCTCGACGCTACGGGAGAGTCCCCTATCGTCGTCGCGTTCTGTGTGTACGCGCTCGAATGCCTCTGCCGACCTTGCGGACGAGACGCCGTTCCCTGGCTGGAATTAGAGGCGTTGGGATGTGCGGGATGGTTTGGTGGAGGGTGGTAAGCCGGGCCACGAGCTGCCTGCTCGTATGAGGGCGGTGGGGTATCCTCATTCTCAGCGGTCCTTGCTGGCGTTGTCCTGCTGTTACTGGTAGTCGCTACAGCGGGACGGCTTTCAAGTCCACTTCTTGAACCAGCTGCGCGGGGGTTACGTCCTGGAGGAGGGAGTGACGGATGGCTTTCAGGTCTGGTCTTCCCACCGCGTCCCCTCGTAGCCGGTTGCGATTCCAGAAATGCTTGCGAAAGCTCATTCTCTCGTTTCCGAGCAGCAATCTCCTGTCTCTCGCGTTCTTCCTCTTCCTCTTGAAGTTGCAATGCGAGAGCCAAATCGTGGTCTTCCTGCTCCGTATTTGGTGATTTCGGATTATCTTCGAAATCCTGCAGTGACAGCGCTGACAAGTCTGGAACGGCATTGTCTTGATCTTGCGGCCCCCCAAGTTCTGCTTCATTAATCCCTGCAGGTCTCCTCGGCCTTCCGCCAGCGCCCGGTCTTGTTACCATTGTCCAACCAGGGTCGTTACCAGAGGGTGTACGACTGGACTGAGTATGATTATTGCCCACTGGTCGAAAGTCGCCCGCAAAGAACTCGCAGCCCTCTCCACTCACGTCGACTAAGCTTTCCCAGGCGACCTCATCGTGTCCGGCATAGCCCATATCTGTAACAAGGGTGAAAAGCTGACCTGATCGAGGATGTCTGTACAGCGTGCTGAAGTGGTCGTTTCGAAAGAGTATTGCTATCTGACCAGGGGCAAGCGACTCTGTGATGCTGTCGAGGCCATAGCCAGTGAGCTGGGTTGCGGACGAGGATAGGAAGTATTTGATAGTAGCAATGTCCTCTAGGAGCAATTGCTCGCTCGGGTCAAGACCTTGGTGTGAAAGCTTGTCTTCCAGTTCTTCTTCGGCGAACATGAGGTTCTGTGCTTCTTCGTAGGAATTCGCTGATCGGCTTAAGGCCGCAAATGCTGGATGGTTTCGTGGTGGCACCCAACCGTGAATCAAAGGTACTGCGAATGTACTGTAGAGTTGCATTTCCGTGGTATCTTCGAAACCTCCAGCAAATCTTACCCCTGATGGATTGCCATGCGAAGATGATTCATGAATTGGTGCATCCATCAGATTTACAGGGTGCTGTTCGGGTGGTATGAATCTGGGATTCACGTTCATACCAGTATGGAGATTAACCAAGAAAGCGTAAAGCTCACTGACATCAGGGAGATTCTGCGCTGCATCACCCCTTCGACCAGACATAAGCTCGTCGATCACCGCGTCCAGCAGTAAACCTAGGCTTACTTGTTCGCGCCTTTCTAACGTGTCTAAAAGAGCTGTCTCAAGCCCTGCCGGTGTTGAAAGTACGAGTGCATTCACAAGTGCAAGCAACGGACATGGCCCATTTGCATTCTGTACCATTATAGGACTCCTTCGAGGATTTGTACGTGAGAAGGCATCGAACCAATTGACTAGCCTTATCTGATACGTTTCGCTCCTTTGTTTCTTGCTTCTACCTTCGTCCACCTCTGGTTGCGATTGAATTGCAATAGCGCCCCGTCCATTGACTGAGGTGTCGATCCAAGGCTGCAGCGGACTAGGTGCCAAAGCACCATTCTGTTGAGGCCCTGTCTGGGCTGGCTGTGACGGGTCTATGTGACCGCTAACGAGAGGTAATGATGGGAGGTCTTTACTATCATTGTAAGTCTGGCGTATCTCGGACTTGTCAACCGGGCCAGATCCTCTGTCTTGCCATGCTGCTCCTAGCTTTTGGGTTCCACAATATTGAGACCCAGAGTGATCTGGCTCCACCACTGGCTCATGATGGTCATATGGGGCGTTATGCCCTTTGTTTTCGTACCATGCCTCTGACTTTTCCGAGGCCCAGACCGCCTCTTCGCCGATACCATTGCCAATGTAGGATGGTTGCTGCAGCACCTGAGAGTTCGTGAGGCCCATGTATGGCTCGTCTAACAGCGCGCGACATACTGGAGAGCATCCATTGTCTGAGATCATTGGCCCCACAACTGGAGCATCTACTAGATGCAGTCAGTACATCCGTTCGCCACGCTTCTCGAGAAGAGGGGGAAGGCGGACCTGGATGTTGCTCCATGTGTATGTTTGCATCAAGGGCTGTCTGTTCATCGGCCCAGATATCGACACTACTCGATTCGCTGATCAAATTTGTTGTGGGTAGAGAACTATTCTGTGAATTGCGTAAAAAGGGGTTGTCCGAACTTGATGTGGCTCTTGACTGCCCTTGTGGAGGGTCGCCCAAATCACGCTCAAGGATTCCTGATGATCCGGTAGGTATAGAAGGATGACTTTCGAAGGAGGAGCTTGGAGTTACAAGAGGTTGCGGTATCTGGAGGGAAGGCGGCAGGATATTGGAATGAGATTTGATTTGGCTGTCCAATTCGCCTCCATCCTCCTCGAAAATGCGAGGTGAATGATCGGCGGTCAAGCCTTTAGGGGATAGTCCTCGAGGACTCTGGACATCTTGCCTCTGATCTTGCCGTTCATCGTCGTTCGGTACGAAGGTTGCCTTACTACCGGATAGCTCGAGGCCTGGAGACTGAGACACCGGTTTTATGGGTGAGGAAGACGTCGCTGGATAGAGTATAGCAACAGACCCTTGTGCTCCGCCACCGTACGTTGGCTTTCGTAAGGTCATGGTGCCCGTTCAGTAAAGTAGGCTTCAGTATGGAGGACAAGTGAGGGGTATCTCGAGGCTTCGCATATTGGGAAGATCGTAAATTCCCTACACTTCTCCTCGCAGTAGTCGCTACTGTCTTAGAGTAGCTTCAAAGTCGTGCGGAAAGTTGTTTCAGGCTTTGCGAGGCGAACTCATAGGCTCTTCAACTCCCGGAAACGGGCTTTGCCCAATGGCAATGCTAGTGAGTATTTATGGGTAGCTTGTTGTAGTCTTCTCACTTCGACGTCGTGTCTTGCGTGATTCCGAACTTCAACTCCGCGAATGTCCAGTTGACCGTTCGATGTGCTTTGTAGGTTGTAGGTAAATAGTTCAACAAGGCCACATCTATGAAGTTCCGCCCGTTCCAGGTTGGTGCCTGGTAATCGATAAGCGACAAGCTAGTAATCTAAGCTATATTTAGAGTATTCACAACCGAGGACTTCCAGGTTGAATGTGGATATTCAGTACGAAGTAAAAGGCAATACATTGTAAAGACTTCAAAGGCTCGAGATGAGACCCGGCCTCGTGCAAATTAATACTTACATTGCCTTACAGCTACCATCTGATCGAATTCAAGTCGTCCAGGTTGTGCCCAACACGTACGTTACATAGCTTCAGTGAGCAAATCACACAGCCCATAGCAAGAAAGCGCAAGGCTGATTGGTGAAGTACCATTTCCATTGGTAAAAATGGAAGCTTTCAAGCCAATGATATCATCGGTCGTCCATTCCATCTTACCTACGAACTCCACGACAAAGGAGAGTCTACGTCCCAATCTGGATTACGGGTAGTAAGTGCAGGAGAGCTGTATGCAGATATCGACGAAGAAGAAGCCTTGACACCAGCCGAGGAAGTAAGTGTCCGAGCTTCTACTACCATGGATGGACCGGAGTACGAAGTGGTTGGTGAGAATGGGGAAGTTGTATTGCGAACCAACCGTGGAACTGTCGATGATCCCAACAGCCAAACAATGACCATGGCCGAGATCGAAGACTTAAAGGCTCAAGGGACTAGATCTGGAAAGGACCTCATTGCCAGAATCCTCGATTCGCATGTGGCACTCGATCAGAAGACTGCGTATGCGCTTGCTAAGTATACTTTGCGAAAGACCAAGAAATTCTTGAGAAGGTTTACAGTTCTACCCCTGGATATACCATTGATGGTTAGATGGATGCTGAATGACAAAGACCCGATGAAGATTATGGAGATCAGGGAGGAAACCTTGGCCATGATAGGAAGCCTCTCAAACGTCCACTGCACGCTGAGAGAGGCTGTAGAGCAGCCTGATGGTACCTTCACTGAGTCAAGCAGTGGGCGATGGCTTGTTGTTGATGAGACCGGAGGACTACTAGTCGCTAACATGGCTGAACAAATGGGCATTCTACATGCTTCGGATTCCGAGTCTCAAAACTCAGGACAAGGAATTCACAATGGAACCGCTGCGACCCACGAAATCTATCAAGAGAACCTTTCGAAACAAGAACAGCCAGAGACAGTTGAGCATCCGAGACCGATACACAAGTTTCCGAAGCTTGCAGATACCAATACTATCACTCTAATTCATGCCAATTCTCAACCAAACCTCTCCTTACTTAAGTACTTCGGCTTCGATGCTGGGAACCCATCACCATATCATCCGCTATACAAATATCTAAGAACTCTCTCCTGGCTACAGCTTGTTGCGCCCCAAGACGATCTAGGCTACTTGGAGCCAGAGAAATTACCTGAAGAAGTCGTCCAGACATTCAAAAGTAGCAGGAAAGGCAACTTTTACCGCAAGCAACGGAGATGGGAACGCATCAAAAAGATCGTCGACGAGACCCGGCAAGGCGGCTTCGATGGTCTGATCATCGCAACTGTCATGGACCATACAGCGATCCTGCGGCACACTATCCCTCTGCTACGTGGCGCGGCGCAAGTCGTGATTTACTCACCGACTATCGAGCCGCTTACTGAACTGGCGGATCTCTACTCGTCAGGAAGACGAAGCGTCTTTATAACTGATCCACCCGATCCGACCTCAATGCCTACCAAAGACTTTCCCTTGGACCCTACCTTATTACTATCGACCACCATTCAGACGATTCGATGTAAGCCTTGGCAAGTGCTGCCGGGGAGAACGCATCCGCTCATGACTGGCCGAGGAGGCTCAGAAGGATACATATTTAGTGCAACACGAGTGTTACCGGCCTCTGGCAAAGTCGAAGCAAGAGGTAAGTACAAGAGGCGAAAGACAATTCAAGGCGATAGTCCGAGAGTTTCGGAAGCCAGGGAACGCTCGCCTGAAAGTCCACAGCCAATAATGGGCCCTGCACAGGCGAGCGCGTGAAACGAAAGCGACGATAGTAGCATGCAAGTCGAGGAGATCTTGTGATCCACAGTTGTCTCCATCATACCAATCATAAAGACTTCCCCATGAATTTACGCTTCGTGAAGCTCAACCAGAACTGTATATGCGTCAGTAAACAGCTTGCCGGCGTCGCGCAAATACCGCAAGTATACTTTACCTTCGAAGGAACATTGCCATCAGCATACACCCGCGCAAGCAGCCTGATTGCCAACTCCTGCCTCACTTGTGACAAATATCTAAAAGACATCAGTGAAAAACAACCCCATGCGTGTGCAGTATACGCACTGCCTCAGTGTCTCCGCATCCTGCCTATCTCTCGGTGCCTCAAAAGCCTGATTCAGTGGGAAACTCGCATCTCCCGGGATAGCGAACTGATCCAGTGCCGTATTCAGTAATGCCTATTCCCCGCTACGCATCAGCAACCATCCCTTTGCCTTCCCCAGCTTTCCACACGCGTACCTTCTCCGCCTCCTTCCTCCCCACCCCCTGCTTCACCTTCCCCAAACACTCGCTCACAAAGAGTATCCCATAGATCAGCAACCGATCTGCAGGGCCCTTGATCTCGAAGTTGCAAAAGAAGGTGTTGGCGCGAAAGAGGGAGAGGATCTCGTCAAGGGGGTCGTAGGACTCGTCGTTGCCGTCAATGTCAAGTTCGGAGGTATTAGCGG
>JAABUS010007867.1_pt1 | contig 11975 bp, 10 predicted proteins | sample 5560161 | NCBI WGS metagenome assembly JAABUS01 (sample SAMN10711885, study PRJNA513376) | rock metagenome | isolation source: Antarctica rocks | place: Antarctica: Victoria Land, Trio Nunatak nord | collected 2016-01-04 | reverse complement strand
GAGGACTCAAGGGTTGAGGGCGACAAGGGGGGGGGGAGGTGGAGGAGGCCTGGTGGTTCATGTTACTGCTGCCCAGTTAGCTATTGCTGTGGGTGTGTGAGTAGCAGGTCACCACCATGGTAGATTCATCAACTGAATGAGCATTTGGATGGGTGGGAGGGATGGGAAAGGGGGTGATGGGGGGCATCAGGGGGCATATGAGAGGTGGAGTACTGAGCAAGGAGCTGTACAATCACACTCAAAGGCAATGCATTGCTTATTATTGCGAATAGTCAAACTTCAAATAATGAACAATTCAAGACTCTTGCACAAAACCTTATCATGAAAAAGAAAATCCTACGCATTTTGGCAGTACACTGGTTGTTACCTGGCAAATAACATCTGTTAGGGGTAACAGTCAGGTGATGATCTGCATTGAGCAAACATCCACAAACAGTGGCCAGTTGAGAAGACTCACATTGAATGCTTTTCTGAGCTGAGCAATGACTGAGTCCTGAGTAGGTGACTTCTCACAGGCAATGGCCAACCGTTCTTCTGCTTCAAGCTCCAGCAGACCCCTCTGACCCCAAGCCTTCACCGCAGCCTGTACCACAACTTAGGGTTTAGAATTGAGAGTTCAAACCTGAAATTGTTCCAAGAGATTACTGATGGTTGGATGCTGGCCTACAGCTTTCCTACTTTTGACAAACTCGCTGTGCGTACTGCTGCACAAACCACAGCAAGAACAAGAACAACGATAATTATAACAGCGGCTAGAAAACTCGATGTCAAAAATCAAAATGTAAGATCAAAATACAGGAAAACAAAGCATGCGGCCAGTCACCAGGGCTGTTGCAGATGTCCTTGCTACAATACTCCTAAGCGTTTATTTGCTTAGGCCACATGCAGTCTCAATTGCAGCCCCCCTTACCTGAACTGCCTCATCAGCTTCTTTCTGAAGTTCTTTGGGAAGCTCACAAGGGAACAAGTCTGGGTTGACTTTCCAGCTTCTATACCCGCCGTTCTTCTTCGCGGTCCTGACATTAGGGTTGCTGCCCTCCACCTGACTCACCACTTCCGGCATCAGCAGCTCCCTAAGCTTTAACCTGCATGTGCAGGTTACAAACTGGAGGGTGTGCAAGGAGTTAACATGGGTGAAATAATCTTGGCGGTCTTGACATTAGAGTTGCTAACCTCCACCTAACTCACCACTTTCAGCATCAGCAGCTCCCTCAGCTTTAACCTGCATGTGCAGGTTACAAACTAGTGACAAGAGGGTGTGCAAGGGGTTAGAAGGGGTGAATAGATATAGGCTTTCCTGACATTAGGGTTGCTGCCCTCCACCTGACTCACCGCTTCTGGCATCAGGAGCTCCCTCACCTTTAACCTGCACAGGCAAGGTTGAGCACTTATGACAGAAGGGATTGCGAGGGGTTAGGGTGGGTAACTTCGGGTTTGCAAGGGTTGCAAAGGGTGACTTTGGGTGTGCAAGGGTTGCAGTGGTTGACTTTGGGTTTGCCAAGAATTAGAAAGGGTGACTTTGGGTTTGTCAGGGTCACAGTGAAAGGCTTTGGGTTTGCAAGGGGTTAGAAAGGGTGACTTTGGATTTGCAAGGTATTACAACACATGACCTTACTCTTGGCAGTCCTGACATTCAGACATTGCTGGTCAGGCAGCTGCAGCTCCCTTCACTGCAACCTGTACAGCGTGGGTTAGAACGTGGGTTGGAGGAAGACCTGCTAAAGGGTTAGCAATATTAACAGTATTGGTTTCACCCTGAATTGGCCGTGGTGGAGGTGGCTGATGTTGCTGCCTGGAAGGCAATTCATGGCACTGAGAGCTCTGAAGGTGATACAAATTTGAAAGGCAAGCAAAGGCCCAGCAGCCTCATGATAGCTTGTGCTGCCTTTGTCACAGAAAGCCAGAGATGCCTGATTGCAGACACCACTGTGAGTGGCTGAAAGGCACTCACGGCATGAAAGGCAGTAGAAGGCCCAACAGCAGTGTCTGAAAAGCATTCACAACATGACAGGCAACAAAAAGCCCAACAAGGCTGAAAGGCAGCAACAGTTTGAAGGGCAATGAAAAGCCCAACAAGGTTGAAAGGCAGTGACAGTTTGAAAGGCAATGAAAGGCCTGATGAGGCTGAAGGCAGCAAAATTTTGAAAGGCAATGACAGGCCTGACAAGGCTGAAGGCAGCAACATTTGGAAAGGCAATGAAAGGCCTGACAAGGCTGAAAGGCAGCAATAGTTTGGAAGGCATGGAAAAGTAGAGCATGCAAGTACTACAGGGCTTCAGACTCAGCCAAACTGCAGAGTGCGTGCGTGCGTGCATGCGTGTGCGTACCTAGCCATGTACTCAGGGTTCCCTCCCAGAATGATATCAGTGCCTCTTCCCGCCATGTTGGTGGCAATGGTGACGGCCTTGCTGCGCCCACTCTGAGCCACAATCTCAGATTCCCTCTCCACATTCTCAGGTTTGGCATTCAGCAACTGCAACACAAATCCAAAAATAGCAGAACTGCCATCAACCCTGCTGTTGGTGTCTTTGCATGGCAGCAGAGACATCACTGCACCTGGCATTTGCTCCTCTGAGCACGTCAGCCAGCATCTCAGAACTCTCAACACTGGTAGAGCAACAGTAAGATCAGCACAAAGACAGTCCAGCACAAGGGAACAAAAACTATCCCCACACCTGGCATATGATCTCAGCTTCTCTGAGCATGCCAGCCAGCATCTTGAACTCTTGACACAGGTAGAGCAGAACAGAACAACAGATCAAAGGCCATCAGCGCAGCTGGCTTTTGATGTCGGCTTCTCTGAGCATGCCAGCCAGCATCTCAGAACTGTCAACACCGATAGAGCCACAGCAACCCATAAGAAGGAAACAAAAGCTACCAGCGCACCTGGCATTTGATGTCTGCTTCTCTGAGCATGCCAGCCAGCATCTCAGAACTCTCAACACTAGTAGAGCAACAGCAAGATCAGCACAAAGACATCCCAGTACAAGGGAGTGAATCCATCACCACACCTGGCATGTGATGTCTGCTTCTCTGAGCATGCCAGCCAGCATCTCTGACCTTTCCACACTGGTGGTGCCCACCAAAACAGGCCGCCCTGTCTTCACCATGCGCTTTATCTCTGTCACCACTGCCGACCACTTGCCTGCATCCAGTCAGCCAGTCTGTCAGTCAGGCAGTCCGTCAGTCAGTCAGTCAGTCAGTCAGTCAGTCAGTCAGTCAGTCAGTCAGTCAGTCAGTCAGTCAGTCAGCCAGCCCGTCTGTCACTTAGTCACTCAGTCCTTCAAGACAGTCAGTCCCACAGTCAGTCGGCCCATCAGTCAGTCAGTCAGTCACACAGTCAGGCAGTCAGTTGATTTGTCAGTCAGTCAGCAACTTTACATGCTTCCAAGATGCATGCCCAATACATTATTGTACCTTCTTCTGTCCTGAAGACCACATCTGACTCATCAGTCCTCCTGACCTTCTGGTTGGTGGGAACCACTGTCACAGGTAGGTTGTAAATGTTCTGGAACTCCGAGCTCTCAGTCTCGGCTGTTCCTGTCATGCCTGCCAGCTTCTTGTAGCTTCTGAAGAAATTCTGCAGTCCAACACCAACCACAGTGACCACTCCAGTTACGACTCTAGATTTTTGTAGCCTTTTGCACCAAAAAAAAAGAGAAACGTGCCAAATGTGAGGCCTGCTCATCAGTCAAAGCCATTCTGGTCTGATCATCAATGTCTGGTCACAGAATACTCCATATCAATTTATAGTTCCAGCTGAGTACCAAGTAATGAAATCAGGGCTTTTCCTGTCTATCCCCTTCTCATTTCTTGCACGTGACTGACTGGCATGCCAATCAGATTTTGCCCATCAGCATACAGCTAGGCAGGCTTTTGTGCAGCTTTCATGTCCTTCAGATTACAAAGCCGCCCCTTTGTTTTCATTTGGATACAAAAGCTACCACTTCTTGATACAAAGGGCAACATAAGGCATAGAAGGCAGGACAAGACAAGTGATTTTTGCGAAACCTCGATATGCAATGGCCAAATTAGAAAATGGAGTTACCTGGTAAGAGATGGAAGCCAGAGTGATGGTTTCATTCTGGATTGGCAGCTGCTCCTTAGCTTCAACAGCTTGGTGCAGCCCTTCTCCCCACCTGTCACATGCACTCATGTCAACACCTGGCTTACTCATACCAACACCTGGCTTACTTATACCAACACCTGACGTGGTTGCAGTGTTTGAAAACCCTAGTTGCAACTTGTCATGTGAATCTTGGTTGCAACCGGTCACAAAAAGCCTGGTTGTGAATAGTCATGAAGGTCCTGACTGCAATGTGTGCATGAAGAGCACAAATTCACCAGAGCATGATGCTCAGGGAGCAGAAATATTTCCTAGACCCTAGGGCATGTGTACAGACATGCACTTGCTGCCTTAGGCATGACATACTTCTGCCAGTCTAGCTAAAACTGAACCGCCACACCCAACTCCCAAACCTGAAGCCCTGCACTCCCACACCTGGACCCCAAACCTAAAGCCCCGCACCCCCAAACCCTAAGCCTGTTGCACCTGGAATCTTCTACAAACTTTACTGCTGCCACAACAGAAACCCCTTTTGTAATGCTCAACCCTACAGCCAGGTTGCAACAGCCACTGACAAGCTAACCCTACAAAACCCTAAAGCTAGGGCTGTACCTTCTGCCAGGCATGGTTCTGCCGGTGAACTCGTCCACAATGATGACCTCTTCACCGCGAACAATGTAGTTCACGTCGCGGATCTGCAACTCCTTGGCCTTCAGGGCATTTGTCAAGTAGCTGGCCCACTGCTCTCTAGGGTCATACAAGTCTTGAGTCTGCATACCAAATCAACCTGGCTTGCTACAACAGATGTCAACCATGCCTTGACAGAACTATCTCTGATAAGTTTAAAGCCATTGGTCAAGTAGCTGGCCCACTGCTCTCTAGGGTCATACAAATCTTGAGCCTGCACACCACCCAACACTATCTGGCGTGCTAAGAAAGACACATATCTTAATGGCAATGTAGAAACCCTGCAGGGCATTTGCCAAGTAGCTGGCCCACTGCTCTCTAGGGTCGTACAAGTCTTGAGTCTGCACACCACTCAACACTACTCGGCGTGCTGAAAAAGACAGTGTTTCTGCACTGCAGTGCATTGGTCAAGTAGCTGGCCCACTGCTCTCTAGGGTCGTACAAGTCTTGAGTCTGCATACCACTCAACACTACTTGGCGTGCTGCAAAAGACATTTGGATGTCACCCATATCTTGATGGCAGTGTCACTACACTTCAGTGTCTTGTTACTAGTACAAGTCTTGAGTCTGCATACGACTCAACACTACTTGGCGTGCTGAAAAGACGGTGTTTCTGCATTGCAGTGCATTGGTCAAGTAGCTGGCCCACTGCTCTCAAGGGTCGTACAAATCTTGAGTCTGCATACCACTCAACACTACTTGGCGTGCTGAAAAGACGGTGTTTCTGCTTTGCAACGCATTTGTCAAGTAGCTGGCCCACTGCTCTCTAGGGTCATACAAGTCTTGAGTCTGCACACCAGCTGAAAACAGTGGCATTGACTCATTCAGTAACTTGGATTAAATGATGGATAATCAAACTCTGATGTCAGACGTTTGTGCAGCACCAACTTCCATGCTGATATCTATACTTCTGTCAAAACATTGCTGTCCTTGGCACAGATCCAGAAGGAGATGAGATTAGTAGATGCACAGACCCTAAGGCAACCCATACCTCCAGCACGTCCTCAGCATCCTCATAGCCTTGCTCGGTCAGCAGCACGCTCTTCTGCTTCTCATCCACAGTGTAGTGGTGCTCGCGCTGCAGGGCTTCTGCAAGCTTGGCTGCCTTGTAATACCTGTCGCACCCAGGCAGGCAAAGTCGTTGTGAAGGCAGCGAAAGGCAGATCAGCCAAAGACAAAAGGCACCAGCGAAGGGCAAGCAGCAAAGGGCACAAGGTAAAAGCGAAAGGGAAGCAGTGATGGGCAAAAGGCAACAGCACAAGGCAAGCAGAGAAGGCAGAAATTTGACAACAGAAGGCGCACAGCGACAGGCAATACTGCCAAGTAAGACAATGCGCAGGTTGTGCAATGCATTGCGTATGCATGCAAGACAAAATGCCCGCTTAACAGATGCCTGCCGTGCTTGGGCAAAATATAAGCTCAAACCAGTTCTGCAGCCCTTTGCTGGTCTCCCTTGACACTGCAACCAGGGGCTTCCTGGTCTGGCATTGTGTGATGCTTGGCAACAAACTCTGTTCAACCTGTCACTTTGGGTGTACGCACATACTCACTTTTCTGAGGGCTTTTCTGCGGACCCTGAAATGATGAGGGGGGTTCTGGCCTCATCAATCAGGATGGAGTCCACCTCATCAATCACACAATAGTTTGCCTCACGCAGAACCAGATCCTCTCCACGCTGCAGCAAACATATATATACATTATGGCCATGATGACTAACAAATCACACTCATCCATGACACAATAGTTTGCCTCACGCAGCACCAGGTCCTCCCCACGCTGCATCAAATATATACCCATTATGGCCATGATGAGTACAACGATTTACATACAGCAGTGACACAATACAGTTTGCGTCACTCAGCACAATGTTTTCCTCTCGCTGCAGCAAACATGGGCTCATCATGGCCCTGATGCATATGACATGTTACATACAACAGCGACGCAACACAGTTTGCGTCACTCGGCATAAGTCCTTCCCCACGCCGCAGCAAATATTTACGCAGTATGACCAGGCTGTCGCAGCAGTGACATGCCGCAGTGCCTCAACTAGCTTAAGACTTGACCAGCACGGGACCCACTGCTGTTTTGGTATGTGCAGCTGTTTGCAGACAATGTTGTTTGCCAGCTTGCCCAGCACTTGACTAGACTGCTCTGCACTGCAAAACCTAAGTTCTAAACCCTACATCCAAGCCCTGCACTGCATAATCTAAGTTCTAAACCCTACACCCAAGCCCAGCACTGCCAAACCTAAGTTCTAAACCCCACATCCAAGCCCTGCACTGCAAAACCTAAGTTCTAAACCCTACACCTAAGCCCAGCACTGTGCATGGCAGAGTACAGGTGTCAGCTTTGCAACTGACCTGTGCGAGATTGTCCCTCAGGAAATCAAACCCCAGCTCACTGTTGGTGACATACGTCACATCTGCATTGTACGCCGCACGCCGATCAGCCTCCTGTCACAGCAATGATTGAGAATTAGTTCCAGCACGAAAAGCACCATACTAGACATTACACATCATTACTGTTGGTGGCGTACGTCACGTCTGCATTATATGCTGCGCGGCAATCAGCCTCCTGTCACAGCAAAGACTGAGAATCAGTTCCAGCATGACAAGCACCATATTGAACATCACAGAATTAGGCCAAGCAGTGCTGGATCTACATTCACAGATGTGAAGCAACACATAGAAGCAGAGCAAAGAAAGGAAGTTGGATGAGGTCTGGGTCAGGAATCTCACATCAAGGCCCTGCTGAACCAGCCCCACTTGCAGCCCTAGGAAGCGATGGACCTGGCCTACCCACTCACTGTCACGCCGCGCCAGGTAGTCATTCACTGTCACCACCTGCATGCAAAATGCACTTCCCTTTATCACACAAGTTGCAACAAAAGACAAAGTTTTGTCAGAATCTCGCTTTGCAAAGCAAAACATTAGCTTGTCTCAGATTTGTTCATTTTCCTATTAGGCTTTTCAGAAATCCATTCATACAATGAAGCGGAAGGAAAAGAAGCTGTGCCCCTCTGCCTGATGTCTTTGGCAATCCCATAAGATGCCTTGGGACGCAGTCTGTGCTCTACCCCTGAGACCCCTGTCTCTGGCAGTGAAGATGTGATTACTGAACTGGCATGAAATTTGTGCAGACGAGCTGCATTTAGGGGCTTGTCTGTGATGCTGCCTTCTGTGCATTGACACATGCAGCATAGACAGCATGCTGCTGTGGTAATGTGCGGAGTGCCTCTGGCAGTGGCAGTGATGGAGTGTGTTATGGTGCATCAGCGCTGCATTCAGAGCAGAGGCAGCATGAGATTGCATCTCAGCACAATGCAATTGTGCCCAAGTGCTTGGTCACAATACAGAGTAACTTTGCGACGGCTTTGCTCTGCCAAACAAGGTCAGGTTTTGATGCAGATGCAATGACACAATCATGTGATGTGCGGAGGGTGTTTTGGAACATGCATGATGAAGCTGCAGCACTGCAACATCAAGACAAAGCTTGTATTTGACCATTTGGTTTATGCATGCAAGGATGCACCCACCTGTACACCTTTACCAGCCAGTGCATTCAGATAGGCAGGCAGAACTGCCACCAGGGTCTTTCCCTCTCCTGTCCGCATCTCTGCAATCTCACCATTGTGCAGGATCATGCCACCAATGAGCTGCACATCAAATGGCCGCAAACCCAAGACACGTTTTGAGCCCTCACGAACGACCTGCTCACCGCACAGCAGGCAATATGATGAGAACTGGTGTGTTCCTAAGGCCTGCTTGTGACTAATGCATGTATGGTGCTATCTTTTTTGAGATTCAATGCAGGGGGACTGGTGCAAGAAGCTTACTTGCACACATGAAGACAGCAACAGGACCTACCGCAAAAGCTTCAACCAGGAGGTCATCCACTCCCCCATTCTTCTGTGCCTTTTGTTTCAAGTCCTGCGTCTTGTTTGCCAACTCTTCATCGGATAGCTTTTGCATCTGTGGTTCCAACCGGTTGATGGCATCGACCTGTGCTTGATACTTCTTGCGCGTTTTTTCTGCAGCGTCTCCTCTCAAGAAGCCAAAGATAGCGCTCGTCTGCACTGCCGAGCGCTGCTTGACATGCCGAATGTTTCTGCCGCATGTTTCCCCTGCTTTCAAACCTGCCGTGTGCCCAAAAAAGGCACTTCGCGATCCTTCCGGAAGTTTGCAAGACCGTGCTTGAACGGGGTGTGCAAAAGTACGTTGCCGAGGGCCTTTGTGAACATGGCCAATGTCGACGTGACCGCAGTGCAAGTGCACACCGGTTTGGGTTTGCATGATGGGTTGAAAAAAGTCGAGAACGCGGTAAGCGCAGCGTCACTAGACACCTAGACACACAAGCGTGATCAGGGGAGATGAACCGGTTTTCCTGACAGGGTTTCAAGATTTGGTTTCGAATCCTGTGACATATCAACAGCGCACCTCGGCTTTTGACTTGAGTGAGGCGCGTGTGCCAGCCAGTCGCTGAACCAGGTCTTTGATCACTCAGACATGTCAAGTTGCGCCACTGTGTAAACGAGAGTCGTAGGAATCATGTTGCCAGCTGCTGCCGTAGCCAGGTTTCTTCTGATCTGTGTACGTATGTCCGCCCAAGCGGAAGCTACGTAGGCTCAGTGAGCATGGTGCTCTAATGGTGACGAGCACTATTTTTTCATTGCTGCAGATCGGGTTGTGGCACGTCAGCGCGGATCTAGTGTTCGAACCAGGCACACAGCAGAATCTCGTGCTGGCAGCGAACCAAAGCGAGATTGTCCACACTTCCTTGCGCCTGAAGAATAACGGCGAGTCACCATTTGATATTCGCTTACAGGCGCAATGCGACAACAACTTGAGGTAAACTCTTCTGTTGGAACAGGGCAAACAATATTTGCCAGCTCAGCATGCTCACATGCTCTTGCGCAACACCAAAGACCTCGTTCTGCAGCCCACATCAAAGTCCATGGATGATGCTCTCAGTAGAGAACTTCACTCTTGGTCCTTCAGCAGAGCAAGATTTTGATGTCAACTTCACTGCTGCGTCGCTGCTGCAAGGAGTGTACTCAACTCGCATTTGTGCCTACAACCAGACAGAAACAGGTGCTTTCCTCCACATCCTCATACCAGAGGCGCCATCGCACAGCAACTGAAATCAAATTTGTTTTCTAAATTATGTTATGGCACAACCTCATAACGTTCCAGCGCAGCTGGGCCCATTAACTGTGAGGCTCCCTGTATCAGTTCCTGTTTGAGCAATCACTGCACGATGATTGCACAAGGTCTTTGCTGCGCTGATCTGGTCTAGCCCAGACTGGACTAGTGACTGGACTAGTGACTGGACAAGTGAATGGACCAGTGTTGTGCAGACACTAGCTCTGGCTTGATGCCCGAGCCTTTGGCTCAGATCCCAGTGCAAGCCACAGTGCTATGCAGCCGCCTTGCCAACTCGGCTGCTGGCCAGTCAGACTGCTCTCTCAATGTGACACAGTTAGCACTGCTGAAGGCTCAAGATCAGCCCACATTGGTTTATTTTGAAGCCAGCGTGACGTTTGATACATACCCATGGCCTGCGTGGAGCAGTGCATCTGATAGTTTGGTTGTGGACCAAGGTACGTCTTTTCAAACCTTTCCAATCCTCCTCAAAACTTCACAGATGTCCTCAGTCTTTACCTAAAGTTCTCAAATGCAGTCATGTATTGTCCCGCCTCCTCAATTCTTCTCGGCTCTTCTCAGTCTGCCTTTCAAAGCAAGCTTTGCTGCACGTGCAACCTGTAGCAAGGCATCAGCTGTCACAGGTGATGTGAGTATGCGGCAAGTTCACTTTGACTGGGCAGACCGGACAGCGTTTCTTATGTGATGCTGAATGTAGGTTGATGGCTGCAGGGCAAGGGAGCATATACAACCTGACTCTGTGGCCACCGGGAAACAGCTGTGGCACATATCTCCTGAGAGGAACTACACCGGTGGCCACAGCTGGGGCCACCACCAACTCCACTCATCTGCTGCGCATCAGCAGCAATGCCACAGCTGATGTGACATCAGGGGCAAATGCAACAGGGGCAATGGTAGCGGTAAGCCCAGCAAATGTACAGAAGTCATGCCTGAGCATTTGCACATATGTATGGCTTACATTGCAGGTGAGAACTTGCATAATCACTGACGCTCAGACGCTGTCACCACTGCCTGATGATTAACAAACAAATGATCATGCAAATCAGATCTTAACATAGGCCCGACAGCATCATACAAGAATAGTACAGAAGACAACAGCTCAAACAGAAAACTTTTCAGTCAAGCTGCATGTTCTGGAAGCCCATGTGGTATGAATTTGCCAAGCTGATGTTGCAGTCAACTTTACATGCTTCTTCCATGCTGTCACGCCGGTCTCAAAGTACCAGAAGCCCTTGGCCCCAATGAGTTTGTGTAGCAGACAAGATGCTGATATCACAAACAGTATGTCTGATTTTGGACCAATCGGAAGACCCTGGAAGCTGTAAATGTTGCGGATAACATTGACAGCATTTTTGCTCTTCACTAGCTACTGATCAGAGCAAGACCATCTAAAGACGCGTGCAGCACCAATTTGACAACCTGCAAAGATCTGAAATGCCGCTGTTGCATTGACGCTATGCCTGACCTCCCAAGAAATCAGGTGCATGTTCAGTGAAATGCATATCTTCTGTACCAAGTCCTTCTGCATTTTCATGACCAGTTTGATGAAACCCAACCTTGAGGGCAATACCAGAGTAATGACACAGTCATTGTTAACTTACAATGAAGTCCATACCCTTGGATCCAACACCTCTCTGTCATGAAACCAGATACTCCATAACTAAAAGGTTAAGTTGTAGTGGCTGTGAAATTGCTAGGAATCATTCCATTTGAATTGGCATAAAGATGACAAAAGAAACGTTGCTCTCCCGACAGATATCCTTTGAAACGCTGGCTTCTTATTGTGCCTTCTTATTGTGACGCTGACCAGAACAATGAAGCCAAACATGCTCAACAAAGTTGCCTACATCAAAGCCTCCAGAACATCAATCATGCAACATTGAAAACAGTGAGTGAAGGCAATGTTGCCCCTGAATGTTGTCCCTGAAAGCTGCCCCTGAATGTTGCCCCTGCCCTTGCCCCTGAATGTTGCCCCTGCCCTTGCCCCTGAAAGCTGCCCCTGAATGTTGCCCCTGAATGTTGCCCCTGAAAGCTGCCCCTGAATGTTGCCCCTGAATGTT
>JAABUS010007866.1_pt1 | contig 11978 bp, 10 predicted proteins | sample 5560161 | NCBI WGS metagenome assembly JAABUS01 (sample SAMN10711885, study PRJNA513376) | rock metagenome | isolation source: Antarctica rocks | place: Antarctica: Victoria Land, Trio Nunatak nord | collected 2016-01-04 | reverse complement strand
AAAGCGGATCTGGTTCGCCGAGCCCTTGATCTCCGCCACGGCGGACGAGGTGCGGCGCCTGATCGCCAAGGCCAGGGGATGGGCCGAATCGTTGGACAAGCCGGTGGCCCTCTGGTTGTCCGACAAGCAGGACGCATTCGTGACGGGGATCGCCGCGGAGTTCCCCGACGTGCCCCATCGCTACTGCGACAACCACTTCCTCCGCGATGTGGCCAAGCCCGTCCTGGAGGCCGATAGTCACGCCAAGGTCCGGATGCGCCGCAAGGTCCGCGGCCTGCGGGCGGTCGAACAAGCCGTGCTCGAGCGGCGGAAGGCCGAGGCGAGGGAAGGCCTCGGGCCAGACGAGCCTGAAGCCACCGTCACGGCGACCGCGGGACCGGCGAACCTGCCTCCGCCTCCTGCCGTGGTCGATCCCGCCGGCGCCGTAGTGCTCGAGTATTGCGCGGCGGTGCGTGGGATCCTCAACGACGATCAAGGTGGCCCCCTGCATCCCCCCGGCGTGCGGATGGCCGAGGCGCTGGGCGAGGTCGGCGAGTCGATCCGACGGGACTTGGGCGCGAAAAAAGGGGGTTCGCGGAGGCGCAACTCGGCCGATTAGCCGGATGCATCCAGGGCGGCCTGGACGAAGTCAAGGAGCAGCAAGAGATAATCCGAGGATACGTGGAGGTCATCGCGGCGGTGGCCGCGACCCTCGAACCCGGGGCCGTAGATTGCACGGATCGCCAGGAGGAGTTCGAGGGGTTGATCGACCGATTCGAGGAGACCGAGGATCCGATCCGTCACCACATGGCCACGGTGATGATCAGCTTCCTTGCCGGCCTGTTCGTCGGCGAGGACGAGTATGAAGGGATCAGGGATAATCCGGACCTGGAGCGTTGGTTTCGCTTGCCGAAGGGCCACGAGCGGCGGATCCACGGCCGTCGCCACGCGGGGGTCCGGATCGTCCAGGAGGGCCCGACGTTGGTGCATGCCCTGGACGCCCATGCCGCGCATCCGGGGCCCTTTACGGTGGACGACCTGTCCCCGTATCGGACGGCCCGCGAGCCGCCATGCCAGACTCAGGCGTTGGAGCGCCGCAAGATCATGAGGAAGGCACGATCGAAGAAGCAACGCCCGGCACTGCTTGCCGACCTGGAGCGGCGCTACCGAGAATCGCCGTCATCTTAGCTCTGTTGCGGATCGTTGAATAAATACCCTATCCCCGCGCATGCGATTTGTGGGGAAGTCCACGTGCTGCTTCCTCCTTACCAGAGCCCCGGCACGAGCCGATACCGTACCCGCCGGGCGTAACCGGAATAGCCGTCCAGCCCCTCGTGCAGGAAGCGGTCCTCCATCGCCGTGCGCCACAGGAACATCCCGACGAAGGGGGCCAGGGGCACCAGCGACCACCACGAGCCCAGCGCCACGCCGCCGCACACCGAGCCAATGATCAGGCCGGTGTAGCCGGGGTGCCGCAGGTAGCCGTAGGGCCCGTCGGTGACGAGGTGGTGGCCCCGCTCGACCTGGATACGGACAACCGGCGAGAAGAAGCGGTTGGCGATCATGGCCCACAATGACAGGCCCATCCCGGCGGCATAGCCACCCAGGGCCGCGGCCTGCACGACGAGGGGGATGGGGCCGGACCAGCCGAAGCGGCCGACATCCATCCCTGCCACGACGACGTGTGCAAGGACCATCGGCAAGGCGAACAAGCGTACCTGGCGGCTCCGTCCTCCCGGCCCGGGCCGTAATCGTTCCTCACGAAGATCGGGGTCGATGAACGAGATGGCGGCCAGTAAGCAGGACGCGTGGAGGGCGAGGACGGCCCAGAACCAAGGCAGGTCCATTCGCCCTGCCGACGAGAATAGGGTCGCCGCCAGGATGCTTTCCGTGATGAGCACTCGCAAGATCATCCCCATCGCGTCACCGCCTCTCGATTCCTATTGTTTCCACACCAAAATATTATGTCTCGCCATTATGATAATCGGCATCTCGATCATGTCAATCTATTTTTTTGGTTGACCAAAATTATAATTTTGTTAGCCTTCTCGCATGACTCGTGAGGCTGCCATCTCAAATGCACGATCGGCGGAAACGAGGGAGTGCGCCCTGAAACCGGGCTTACAGAGCCATCAGGCCCGGTATCCTCGTCACGGCGCTTCCTCCCCGAGCATTCCCCAGACGATCGATGTATGGGGACGCTCGTGCGGCATCGTCGAAGTCATCTCGGTGAATCTTTGCGGCTCTCTCCGCGAGGTGGTACGATGACCAGCCTCGCCGTGATATCCACGCGCAACCCGATGGCAACGCATTCCGGAGGGAGTTACGCCGATGAAGCTCCGCCTCTTGATCTTCGTCGGCTTCCTCTGCCTGGGGGGCCCGCTCGCGAAGGCCGACGACCCGGTGTACTCGGGACCCCAGCCGGGCGAGACGCTGACGCCTTTCCGGGTGCGGGCCTTCTCGGGCCCCGGAGCCGGTGAGGAGGTCGAATGGCCCGCCCCGACCCGGGGAGAGCCGACGGTCCTGGTCTTCGTCCACGAGATCACCCGCCCGGCGCTTCAACTCATCCGGCCGATTGACCATTTCGGGGCAAAGTGGGCGGAGTTCGGGCTGGCCACTCGCGTCGTCTGGCTCGCGGCCGACCCGGCCGAGGCCGAGGCGTTCCTCGCCCGCGCCAAGGATTCGCTCAGGCTCAAGTCCCCGGTGGTCATCGCGCTGGACGGGGCCGAGGGGCCGGGCAACTACGGGCTGAACCGCAAGGTGACCGTGACGATCCTGGTCGCGCAAGGCGACAAGGTCGCGGCCAACTTCGCGATCGTGCAGCCTAACGAGACCGACGCGCCGAAGGTGCTGGCAGAGGTCGCGAAGTTAGTGGGGCGGCCCGCTCCCACATTGAAGGACATCCAGTCCGAGATCGGGCAGGGCCGGACGATGGGCCGGCCGGAGACGCCCCGCGCGGCGGCACCTCGGGGTACATCAAGCCCACCCGACATCTCGGGGCGGATCGCGGCCCTGGAGGCGCAGGTCGCCGCGCTGACCGAGGCGCTGGACGAGGCGCGGGCTCGGATCGCCAAGCTCGAAGGGGCGCCGCCCCCCGCCCCGATCCAAGCGCGGCCGCCGGCGCAGGACGGGGATCATTCCCGCAACCCCGAACTGAAGGGTCTGATGCGTCGGCTCATCCGGCCCATGGCCGAAGCGGAGGAGGTTCGAGGCATCGCCGAGGAGATGGACCGCTGGGCGGGCGACGACCCCCGCAAGAAGGCCGAGCTCGCTCGCTACGGCAAGCTGGTGCTGGGGCTCGGCTACGGGACCGAGGCGGCCAAAGACGCCCTCAAGCGCCTGGCGGGGGACTGAGCCATGCCATCCGGCCGATGGTGCACCTCGCTCGGCCTGGCGACGCTGCTCGGCGCCGGCGCGGTCGCCCGAGCGGCCGAGCCGCCGGACTTCACGACCCGGGTGGTCCCCGCCCTGACCAAGGCCGGCTGCAACGCCGGGTCGTGTCACGGGGCGGCCCTCGGGCGCGGAGGCTTCCACCTCTCGTTGATGGGCTACGACCCCGGGGCGGATTATGACAGCCTGGTCCGCGAGTACGAGGGACGGCGCGTCGACCTGGCCCGCCCCGGGAAGAGCCTGGTCCTGCGCAAGCCGGCCGGCGAGCTGGACCACGAGGGCGGTCTTCGCCTGTCGTCCGGGGGCGAGGGGTACAAGACTCTCTGCGACTGGATCGCGGCCGGCGCGCCGCGAGGCCCGGACCGGACGGTCCGGGCGCTGGAGGTCGCGCCCGACGCCGCGACGCTGGCCGCGACGGGCGAATCCGTCGCCCTCCGTGTCGTCGCCCACTACGACGATGGCACGAGCGAAGACGTCACGCGGCTGGCCACATATACGCCCGCCGACCCGGGCTCGTCGTCCTGCTCGCCCCGCGGCGAGGTGACCGCCCTGCGGCGCGGGCGGGCCGCGGTGACTGTCCGCTTCCTGGGCGGGGTCGGCTGTGCCACCGTCACCGTCCCGCTGTCCGATGCGCCCCGCGGGGGCGTCCCGCGCCCGAGTGCCAACTTCATCGACGACCACGTCAACCGGACACTGGACGAGCTGCGGCTTGATCACGCCCCGCGTGCCGACGACGCCTCCTTCCTCCGCCGCGCAAGGCTCGACCTGACGGGGCGGCTGCCAGATCCCGAGGAGGTCGACGGCTTCGTGGCCGACCCCGTGCCGGACAAGCACGCCCGCCTGATCGATCGGCTCCTGTCCCGCCCCGAGTTCGTCGACCACTGGTCGTACAAGTGGGGCGACCTGCTGCGGATCGAGTCCGGCCGCCTCGGGCCCGCGGGAGCACAAGCGTTCCACGCCTGGGTCCGTGACCAGGTCGCCCGCAACACGCCCCTGGACCGCATGGCGAGGGAGGTGCTGCTGGCCCTCGGCGACGGCGAACGGGCGGGGCCGGCAAACTTCAGCCGCGTGCCCGGGGACGCGCGGGCGCAGGCCGAGTACGTCAGCCAGGTCTTCCTGGGCGTGCGGCTGCAGTGCGCCAACTGCCACGACCACCCGCTCGACCGCTGGACCCAGGACGACTATCACGGCCTGGCCGCCGTCTTCGCCCGCCTCGAACGCGGCCGCGAGGTCCGGCTCCGGCCGCGCGGCGAGGTCATTCATCCCAGGACCGGTCGGGCCGCCGCGCCCCGCATCCCGGGCGTGCGGACCCTCGACGGCGAGTCGGACCCGCGCGAGGCCTTCGCGCGCTGGTTGACGACGCCGGACAACCCGCATTTCGCCCGCGCGGCGGTCAACCGAGTCTGGCGAGAGCTGATGGGCCGCGGCCTGGTGGAGCCGGTCGACGACCACCGCGTGACGAACCCGGCCACACACCCGGCGCTCCTGGACGAGCTGGCGCGCGACTTCGCCGCGCATGGCTTCGACGTCCGGCACGCGATCCGGACGATCGCCGCCTCTGAGGCGTACCGGCGGTCGCCGCGGGCGACGGCCGGCAGCCCCCCCGACGATCGCTTCCTGTCGCATGCCCAGGACCGCCCACTGCCCCCGCACGTGCTGGTCGACGCCGTCGCCCGGGTGACGGGCGTGCCCGAGCCGCTCGGCGACCGGCCGCCCGGCACGACGGCGGTCTCGCTGGGCGACTCGCGGGTCCCCTCGCCCACCCTCGACCTGCTGGGCCGCTGCCCCCGCGAGGCCGGTTGCGCGGCCGACGTCTCGGGCCCGGGTTCACTCGCCGTGTCGCTCCACGCGATCAACGGCCCCTGGCTCAACGCCAAGATCGCGCGACCGGAGGGCCGCCTGCACCGGGTGCTCGATGAGGGGCGGTCGGACGCGGAGATCATCACGGTGTTCTACCGGGTGGCCCTCGGCCGCGAGCCCGGTGGCGACGAACGCGCGCACTGGAAAGGCGCGATGGCCGCGGCGGGGCTCGAGGGGAGAACCGCGGCGTTCGAAGATTTCGTCTGGGCCCTCCTCGGCTCGGCCGAGTTCACGCATAACCACTGACCTGACCGCGAGGGAGCTTCCATCATGAGACGGTGCGACGGGGTCAGTCGGCGGGAGGTCCTCCGCCTCGGGACTCTTTCGGCCCTGGGCCTGGGGCTGTCCGACGCCCTTCGCCTGGGTGCCCTCGCAGGGGGGTCGGGACCCGGTCCGAAGAAGGCGATCCTGATCTGGCTCGACGGAGGCCCGAGCCATCTCGAGACCTTTGACCTCAAGCCCGACGCCCCGGTCGAGGTCCGCGGCCCCTACCGCCCGATCGCCACCAACGTGCCCGGGCTGGCGATCGGCGAGCACTTCGTCCGCCTGGCCCGCCAGATGGACAAGGTCTGCCTCGTCCGGTCGATGACCTCCGAGCTGGGCGAGCATAATTTCGGCCGCCGATACCTGATGACCGGCTACAAGCCGTCGCCCGCGCTCGACTACCCCGGCCTTGGCGCGGTCGTCGCGCGCTGTCGAGGGGGGCGGCCGGCGGTGCCGTCCCACGTCGCCGTGCCGGACGCCCCACCGGAGGCGGGGCCGGGATACCTGCCGGCGGCCTTCGGCCCGTTCATCGTCGGGGGCGACCCCAGCAAGCCCGACTTCCGCGTCCGCGACCTGGAGCCGTCCTCGGAGCTGGCGGGCCGCCTCGACCGCAGGCGTCAGTTCCTGGCCGACTTCGACCTGCTCGGCCGACGGGTCGAGGAGGAACCTTCGAGCATCGGACGCGACGCCCACTTCGAGCAGGCGTACCGACTCATCGGCTCGCCCGCGGCGAAGGGGGCCTTCGACCTGACGCACGAGCAGGCCGCCGTGCGCGAGCGGTACGGGATGCATCGCGTGGGCCAGTCGTGCCTGCTGGCCCGCCGGCTGGTGGAGGCCGGCTGCCCATTCGTCACCGTCACCGACGCAGGCTGGGACACCCATGTGCAGATCGACCGCGCCCTGCGCGAGGGCTATGTGGGAGGCCATGCCGGGATGATTCCGAAGCTCGACCAGGCCCTGGCGGCGCTGCTGGCCGACCTCGAGGGACGTGGGCTGCTCGACGAGACGCTGGTGGTGGTCATGGGCGAGTTCGGCCGGACGCCGAAGCTGAACTCCGCCGGGGGCCGGGACCACTGGCCCCGCGCCTTCAGCGTCCTCCTGGCCGGCGCCGGCGTTCGGGGCGGCCAGGCGGTCGGCCGGACCGACGCGCGCGGGGAGAGCCCGGCCGACCGGCCGGTCTCGCCCTCGGACCTGGCCCGGACGGTCTTCACGCTGCTGGGGATCGACCCCGACCGCGAGTTCCAGACGGCCGACGGCCGCCCCGTCCGGGTCGCGGCCGGCGCCTTGATACCCGAGTGTCTGGCCTGAGATCCACCTCGCGAGGGAGCCGCCGATGTTGCCCCTTCTGGCCCTCTGCTACGCGTGGTCTCTGGCGGCGGTCCCGAACGCGGGGGACGACGGGACGGCTCCCGCAGGCGACCGGCCGGACCGGAAGGCGCCTGGGATCGCCGCCCTGGCCCCCGCACCGGACGGCTCGGGGTGGCTCCAGGGCTCGCAGACCGGCGTGCTCTTCCGGCCCTTCCGCGACGCCCCCAAGCGGCCGATCCCGACGGGCCTGGACCACGTCCACGCCCTGACCTTTTCCCCCGATGGGTCTGCCCTGGCCGTCGCCGGCGGCAGCCCCGGCGAGTCCGGGGCGGTCGAACTGCTCTCGTGGCCGGGAGGGGACCTCCTGGGCCGTCTGGACGGGCAGGAGGATGTCGTTTACGACGTGACCTGGCTCGACGGGGGCAAGATGCTTGCCACCGCGGGGGCGGATCAGGTCGTACGGGTCTGGGACGCCCGGACGCGCCGCGAGGTGGCCGCACTGGAGGGGCATTCCGGGCCGGTCCTGGCGCTGGCCGTCTCTCCCGAAGGCAGGTGGCTCTGCTCGGGCGGGGCCGATGGCACGATCCGGGTGTGGGAGCCTGGGCCCTGGCGGCTCGCACGCACGCTGACCAATCACCTCGGCCCGGTGCACGCCCTGGCCTTCCGGCCCTCCCAGCCCGGGGGACGCCCCGCGACCCTCGCGTCGGCGGGAGCGGACGGGACCGTGCGCGTCTGGCAGCCGGCGACCGGCCGCATGGTCCGCATCGTCCGCCACCCGACGGCGGTCCTCTGCGTCGCCTGGGAAGGCGACGGGTCGCACCTCGTCACGGGTGCGAAGGACGGACGACTGCGGATCTTGGACGGGGACGGCGTCGCCGTCCTGGCCGATCGGCATCTCTCACGGGACTGGATCACCGGCCTGGCCCTGCTCCCCGGAGGCTCACCGCGCCTGGCGGGCGACTCAGGAGGCTCGGTCCATACGTGGGAGGACGAGATCCCGGGTAGATCAACGAGGGCTCGATGAGTCGCGTGACGATGCCCGCCACTTCACGCACCTCGCCGGCCCCGGTGCCATGCATCGCCGTCCGCCCGGGGGCGATCATGTCGATTGCCGCGTCGGCCAGTACCCGGCCCGCCTCGGGGGCCATCAGGCTCGGCGGTCCGAAGGTGCATTCGTAGCCGCCCCGGCGGAATGCCTCCTCGTGCGGCAGGTAGCCGAGCATGCCGTTGGCGTAGCAGACGACGAACGTCCGGGTCGGCCAGGTCGCCTCCTTGATCCTCAGGCCGTGCTCGACGAACGATTCGGAGGGCTGCGCGGCGAGGGCGGCGTCGCCCAGCCGGATGACCTGCACTTCCGCCTCCACCTCCTTCTTCTCGCGGATCATCGCCACCAGCGGCGGGATCGTCCGGTCGTAGTAGCCCGGCTCACCGAACCGCTGCGCCCCTCGGGCCGTGCCACGGATGTCCTCGGCCGTCACGTCGCGGTAGCGAATGCGCACCATCTTCGTCGCGACGGAAACCGCCTCCGGCGTCGTCCAGGACGGCTTTGCGAGTGCCCTCATGGCGTCCTCGGCCAGGATGCGGCCCATCTCCTCCATGGTCTTCGACGGCCGGCCCCGAGGGTCGTCGTAGGCGATGTTCCCGGCCGCCCCCTGGAGGAAGAGTGTCACGGGGACGCCCCGCGCCTTCAGCTCGCGGGCGATGACACCGGGATAGCCGGCGCTGAACACGGGGTCGCCGCCGTGGTGCGTCGGGTGGCAGGCGAAGTTCACGATCGCGCCGCGGATTGCCCCGTCGCGGCCCCGGAAGGCGAGGACACCCACCTCGGGGTCGATCGGCCCCTCGAACCCCAGCGCCGCCGGGTCCTTGAATGAACCGTGCGTCCGCACCGTCCCGTCCCGCATCAGCACCCGGCGATTGGTCGCCACGTCGAACTCGAAGGCGGTGCCGACCGCCATCTCGGCCAACTCCCGAGCGGCCAGGGCCTTGCCCACAGCGTCCGAGGAGGCCTCGATCATCCGCTTGATGTATCCCTCGTCCCTCGGCAACGCCTCGTCGATCATGGCCGGGCCGGAGTGGTTGTGCGTCGCCGTCACCATCACACGGTCGCCCGGGATTCCGTGCTCCTCCCGGACCCGCTCCCGGAAGGCGGCCGTGTCCGCCGCGCTCACCAAGGCGACATCGAGCTGGATGATGACGACCGGCCCGGCGTCACCCCGCTCGAAGACCGCGGCTCGGGCGAAGAGGGGATCGAGGGCCGATTCGCCGACGAGCTTCGAGTTCCAACCCTGCCGGGGAGTCCCCCTGGGCGGTGTGATGTCCACCTCGCCGAAGCCCGCCCGGAAGTCTGCCGCCGCCGCCTGTCCTGCCAGTGCCAGGGCCACCCCAACCATCCACACGAGCTTACTCATAGACTTCTCACCGGATCGCGTGACGGCGTATCGCTCGCTTCGAGCATCGCACGATGGCGATGGCCCCGCAAGCTGCCGGGTTGGCCGTGAGGTTCGGGTACTCATCAACCATGTCCCCGCGCAAGATCCGAGTCAACTCTATCAACCCGGGCATGGTGGAGACGGAAGGCGTTCATGCCGCGGGGATCGCCGACGGCGAGATGCGCAGGCAGACCGAGGCGACGACCCCGCTCGGCCGCATCGGACAGCCACAGGACATCGCACCCGCCGTCGTCTTCCTCGCTTCGGCGGACTCCTCATGGATCACAGGCGAGACCCTCTTCATCTCGGGTGGGCTTCGTTAATTCGCGGGACATTCCTGGTCTATAGCCTTCTCCCGCGAGGGAGTCGATGATGTCCGTGACGCCGCATGTGGAGATGACAGAGCAACCTGCTTCGCGATGGGCGGGGGCGTGGGTAGCATTCGAGGGCGAGATGATGACCGAACGAACTCTGGGTAAGGGCGGCCTCCGCGTATCGGCGGTCGGCCTGGGATGCATGGGGATGAGCGAGTTCTACGACCCGAAGCAGATGGACGATGCGGAGTCGATCCGCGTCATCCATCGCTATCTCGACGCGGGCGGGAACCTCCTCGACACGGCCGACATGTACGGCGTGGGGCGGAATGAGGCCCTCGTCGGCCGGGCGATCCGCGACCGACGCGATCGGGTGGTGCTGGCGACGAAGTTCGGCAACGTCCGCGGCCCGGACGGCGAGTTCCTCGGGGTCCGGGGCGATCCGCAGTACGTCCGGGAGAGCTGCGACGCCAGCCTCAAGCGACTGGGCGTCGACGTGATCGACCTGTACTATCAGCATCGGGTCGACCCGAGCACGCCCATCGAGGAGACGGTCGGGGCGATGGCCGAGCTCGTGAGGGCCGGGAAAGTGCGTTACCTCGGGCTGTCCGAGGCCGCCCCGGCGACGATCCGCCGGGCCGCGAGCGTGCACCCGATCGCCGCGCTGCAGACGGAGTACTCGCTCTGGAGCCGAGAGGCGGAGGACGAGGTCCTGCCGACCGTCCGGGAGCTGGGGATCGGCTTCGTGGCCTACAGCCCCCTGGGCCGGGGGTTCCTCACCGGTCAATTCAAGTCGCTCGATGACCTGCCGGCGGACGACTACCGCCGCAACGCCCCCCGGTTCCAGGGCGACAACTTCCGAAAGAACCTGGAGCTGGTCGAGAAAATCCAGGGTCTGGCCGCGTCGAAGGGCTGCACGCCGAGCCAGCTCGCCCTGGCGTGGGTCCTGGCCCGTGGGGAGGAGATCGTTCCGATCCCCGGGACAAAACGGTTGAAATACCTCGAAGAGAACCTCGGTGCGGTCGAGTTTCGCCTGACTCCGGAAGAACTCCGGCAGATCGACGCCATCCTTCCGTCGGGGGTCGCCTCGGGCGATCGATATCCCGCCCATGCGATGCGGTCGATCGATCGGTAGTCGCGACGGGGACGTGGCCGATCCGCATGTCGGCGTCGAGTCCCTCGCGCCGGTATGATCGACCACGTCCCCCGGAGGCCGCAGAACGTGACTGGACGGGTTTGCTTGGCGACTGCACGAGCGATTCGACGACGAACTCCGGAATGGGAGAGCGGACATGCAGAGGTACGAATACAAGCCCGACGGCGGGGCCTTCCGACTGGAACTCTCCAAACAGCCGACTCGGACGCCAGGGCCGGGCGAGGTCCGGGTCCGGGTCCGGGCCACGTCGCTGAACTACCGCGACCTGATCACGCTGAAGAAGATGGCCGGCCGCGAGGTCGAGGGCATCGTCCCGCTCTCCGACGGGGCCGGCGAGGTCGCCGCCGTCGGCGAGGGGGTGACCCATTGGAGGGTCGGCGACCGGGTGGCGGGGTGCTTCTTCCAGGGGTGGGCTTCGGGCCCGTTCGAGCTGTCGTATCACAAGGCCGACCTGGGCGGCTCCCTCGACGGCATGCTCGCCGAGGAGGTCGTGCTCGCCGAGGGAGGGCTGGTACGCATCCCCGACCACTTGTCTTTCGCGGAGGCGGCCTGCCTGCCGTGCGCCGGGCTGACGGCGTGGTACGCGATGACCACTCGGGGCGGCTTCAAGCGGGGCGATACGCTCCTCGCGCTGGGCACGGGCGGGGTCTCGATCTTCGCCCTCCAGTTCGCCGTCGCCCTGGGCGGGACGGCCATCGTGACCTCCTCGAGCGACGAGAAGCTCGAGCGGGCCCGCGCCCTGGGGGCGACCCACACGATCAATTACCGGACGATCCCCGACTGGGGCCGGGAGGTCTGGCGTCTGACCGGCAAGCGGGGGGTGGACCACGTCATGGAGGTCGGCGGGCCGGGGACGCTGGAGAAGTCCCTGAATAGCGTCGCCGCGGGCGGTCACATCGCCCTGATCGGGGTCCTCACCGGATTCGGGGCCCCGCAGTCGAGCCTCTTCCCGCTCGTCACCCGGAATGCGCGCATGAGCGGCATCTACGTCGGCCCGCGCGAGGATCTCGAGGCGATGAACGACTTCCTCACCCGGACCCAGCTCCGGCCCGTCGTCGACCGGGTCTTCCCGTTCGAGGAGGCCGCGGCCGCGTTCGACTACCTGGAGAGCGGGAACCACCTCGGCAAGGTGGTCATCAAACACCCCGCCTGATGGAGAAATCCGGGGCAACGAGCCCAGGGCAGATGCATCACGGCAGGGATCCGGTCGTTTTATGCGGTCATCGTACAGGACCTGGACCGAGGACGAGGAGGAAGACGTGGGTAAATGATCCG
>JAABUS010007865.1_pt1 | contig 11979 bp, 11 predicted proteins | sample 5560161 | NCBI WGS metagenome assembly JAABUS01 (sample SAMN10711885, study PRJNA513376) | rock metagenome | isolation source: Antarctica rocks | place: Antarctica: Victoria Land, Trio Nunatak nord | collected 2016-01-04 | reverse complement strand
AAACCCCGAGCATCCGACACATGAACTGGACAGGGAAGCTCGTCTTCTCCGCCTCAATGAGCTTGTAGTTACTCACCGAGTCCCATCCTCCCTCGCGAAGAAGACGGCCGCTTTTTTCAGGAACTCTTTTTCTTGTCTGAGGGTTTTGTTCTCCCGACGGAGACGACGCAGCTCCTCACGTTCGTCGGTCGAAAGACCTTCGCGCTTACCCTCGTCGATCTCGTGCTGCTTCACCCACCTTCTGAGCGACTCGGTGGACACTCCCAACTCTTTGGAGGTTCTGGAGATGGACTCTCCCGAGGAGCGGTAGAGCTGGACAGCCTCCCGCTTGAACTCCGATGGATAGTGTGGAGTTGGACCTGGCACCTGAAACTCCTTCTTGAGGATCTTATCTCCTCATCTTCAGGTGTCCGTCCTAAAGGGTCAATCCCACCGAAAGCCTCACCCCGCCCACGCTCCTCAGGAAGGCGGCACGCTCCCATGCGGCGGCGTAGGGGCGCCTGTTTACATCTTCTTCGAGCAGGCTCTCGATGGTGGCGTTCACCTTTGGAGGTCTGCCACCGCCGCCCTTGCGAGGGGCGAGGTTCTCCCCGCGGACTGCGATTGTGCAGTAGCGCTTGACCGAAGAGAGGCTGACGCCGAACACCCGAGCAGCCTCGGATTTGGATATGCCACCCTCAACGGCGGCGACGATCCTGGTGCGTAGGTCTTCAGAGTAGGGTTTCATGGGTTGTGTCCCTAAACTTCTGTAAATTGGTGGCCCGCTAGAAAGAAGGGCCATCGTCCTCCAAGGTGGTTGGTATTCGAAGTCAACCGATCGAAACGGAGTGACGATGGCTAAAGATCATCGTAGGGTGGACGCGGAGTTGGTGCAAGAGGTCCTGCTGGACGATCCCGGCTTCCTACGTGAGATCGTGGAGCGGGTGGTGCAGCAGGTCCTGGAGGCTGAGATGACCGAGCACATAGGAGCATCACCCTACGAGCGAACCGAGAGGCGCACCGGGCAGCGTAACGGCTACAAGCCGAGGACCTTGAGAACCAGGGTGGGCACCCTCAACCTGCTCGTCCCCCAGGACAGAGAAGGGACCTTCTCCACGAGGCTCTTCTCCCGCTACCAGAGAAACGAGAAGGCACTTGTGTTGGCGCTCATGGAGATGTACGTGGAGGGAATCTCCACCAGGAAGGTCAAGGAAGTGACCGAAGAGCTCTGTGGGACCTCCTTCTCCAAGAGCCTGGTTTCTTCGCTGGCCGGCGAGCTGGATGCCGAACTCGAGGCATGGAGGAACCGCGGGCTTGAAGCGAAAGCTTACCCCTACCTGTTCGTGGACGCCCGCTACGAGAAGGTGAGGGTGGACAGTCGAGTGGTCAGCCAGGGTGTGCTCATCGCCTCAGGGGTGAGGGACGACGGCATGCGGGAGATACTCGCCGTGGAGGTTGCAGACACTGAGAGCGAGGCCACCTACCAGGAGCTGTTCCGCTCCCTGAGGAGCCGGGGCCTTTCGGGCGTCGAGCTGGTTGTCTCAGACGACCACGAGGGCCTCAAAGCGGCCATCTCTCGACACTTCCAAGGGGCTGCTCACCAGAGGTGCCAGGTCCACTACGCGAGGAACCTCCTCGGGATGGTCGGCCACGCAAAGCGCAAGGAGCTTGGGGCGGACCTGCGTGGGATCTTCGCCGCACCCGACAGGGAGCAGGCCCTCGGGATCGCTTCGACCGTGGCCGAGAAATGGCATAAGAAGGGCCATGAGAAGGTCGCCTGCCACCTCGAAGAGCACATCGAGGAGTGCCTCACTTGCCTGGCCTTCCCGGAGTCTCACCGCAGACGCATCCGCACTACCAACGGGCTTGAGCGTCTCAACCAGGAGATAAAGCGGCGCAGTAGGGTGGTGAGGATCTTCCCCAACAGAGGATCTTGCTTGCGGTTGGTGACGGCTTTGGCGGTCGAGCAATCGGAGGAGTGGGTGACGGGCAGGCGCTACCTGGACATGGGAGAGCTTGAGGAGCACCGTCGGGCACAGCAACAAACAAAGGAGGTGATGCTTATGGAGCGCTAGAGGTGAATTCCTTCTTGGAGGAAATTACAGAAACATTAGGACTTGACCGTTTCATGCCGAGCATGATCGCTGCTGGAGGACTTTAGGTCAACAGTTGTGAAATGCGCTGTAGGATAACAATACGCCCAAATTCTAGTAGCCTTTACTCGCGAGGTAGGCATTCTCATTGGCGTAAGAGTTTACGTAATGACCGCCACCGGTGTCAGGACCCCTATATGTATCGAAGTAGTGGTGCGTAGAGTACATGTGGTTATTCGCTGGATCTTTGATCCACTTTGTAGGATGAGTCTTCGACCAGCTCCGCGGCCCGCTCATACCTTCCACCACGATGAGTTTGTTGTCACCGCCGTTACGGAGGGTCCACACGCAGCGCCGAGAGTAAACCTCCCATGCCTTCACGTCGCTGCCGAATCCGCCAGCTCCCATTCCGCCCCGATTATCCGGCTCGTTCATCAAATCGTAGGCTATTACGGTAGAGTTGCTCTTGAACTGGAGGGACAGCGCACGCCAGATATTGTAGAAGTACTTCTCCGAGAGATCCAGGGTGCCAAGCTTAAGCTTATAAGGAGCACCGTTTCTGGACGCCCAGTAGCCCCCGTAATTCTGCAAGCTCAGTATCACCTGAAGCCCCGCATTACCGGCGCGGCTAACGCAGGCTTTGAGATTCTGGAGCTCTGTCGGGTTCAGCGTACCACCGAGGCTAGGCTGCAATCGCTCCCATCTGAAGGGCAATCGGATAATGTCCGTACCCTTGCTTTTGAGATAATTCATCGTCTCCTGGGAAGCGTACCAGTAATCTTTGTCATACACGCCGGGGCTGACGTTACTGTTGATGTCGTCCTTCCACTTCTGGGCTCCGGCTACTTGGAGACCGTTGCGGAACACGCCCTTGACTCTACCGCTGGAAGGGTACCGTTCGTAAACTTGCGCCTGGCTATTTGGCTGGCTTATGGGTCGTGTTTTGTCTCCAGGCGACACATAGCTGGTAAGCCAGAACCCTCCCCACAACTGAGTCTCGTCGACACAGTGCATTGTCGTCCAGAGCCCTGCCCTCTTTGCCCAACTGTACCATCGGGCTCCCAGTGTGTTCCACTGCGCCTCGTCGCCGGAGTTCCGCTGGAGATCGTTGGGCCAGTTTATCTCTCCTATAAAGCCCTTAGCACCTTCCCGCGCCAGCCAGTCAGTGTAGTTCTTGAGACTGAGGTATGTGTAGCGCGTTATGGAGTCGCTCGTCGCCCCGAAGGCCATCTGGGGCAGGATGCCAAAACCTCCAGCCGCTCCGATACTCACAGCCGCCAGTCCTTTCAAAAAGTCTCGACGGCTCAGCCCCTTCGTGGCGGACACGATATTTTCATACTCAGGTCCTCTTGTCTTCACAGTACACTCCCTTCAGCAGCCGGCTGCCTGCTTGAGGCCCCTGGCTTTGCGTCTCCGCCTCACGACGGGTTTGCTTTTTTCGGTCTGTAAAGGTTATCGGCACAGGCGGAAAAAACCTTTAGCCACGCGAACGCCCACAACGTTTGAGGTGTCAAAAGGGTAGTGTCCGCGTGAGTGTGTAAAAGCTGGGGCCGTTGACGAAGACGGCCACCGTGTGGTTCCTTTCGGAAGAGACCAATCAACCGAGAAGGAGACATCATCACGATGGCCGATGAGCTGAGGATAGGACTTCAGGAGTTGTTGCGCAAGGCCAGGATCGAGCACGACGCGGACTTGCTTAAGGAGGGTGTGTGGGTGCTCTCTCAAGCGCTCATGGAGATGGAGGTCGAAGAACACGTAGGAGCTGCGCGTCACGAGCGCAACCCCGGGCGCACAGGACAGCGTAACGGCTACCGTGAGCGCTCCTGGGACACGAGGGTTGGGACCGTGGAACTGAAGGTGCCGAGGGTAAGGGATGGCGGCTACTTTCCCTCGCTCCTCGAGCCCAGAAGGCGGGCTGAGAGAGCCTTGGCGGCAGTCGTTCAGGAAGCCTACGTTCACGGTGTCTCTACCCGCAAGGTGGATGAGTTGGTGAAGGCTTTAGGGATGAGCGGCATCTCCAAGAGCCGGGTCTCCGAGCTGTGCGAGGAGCTCGATGAGGAGGTTGAGCGTTTCAGAGGCCGCCCCCTCGAAGGCTCCTACCCTTACGTCTGGGTCGACGCAACTTACGTCAAGGCTCGCCAAGACGGCAGGGTAGTCTCCACAGCGGTGGTCATAGCCGTGGGGGTGAAGGCGGATACTGGCGAGAGGGAGGTGTTGGGCTTGGATGTGGGCCCCAGCGAAGATGGGGCATTCTGGACATCTTTTCTACGCTCGTTGGTCGCTAGGGGGCTCTCGGGGGTGAGGCTGGTCACCAGCGACTCTCACCGAGGCTTGAAAAGCGCCGTCGAAGCCGTCTTGCAAGGAGTCTCGTGGCAGAGGTGCAGGGTGCACTTCATGAGGAACGCTCTCTCGCTGGTGCCCAAGGCAGCTCAGCAGATGGTGGGGGCGACTATCCGCACCGTCTTCGCCCAACCCGACGCACAAAGTGCCCGCCAGCAGTGGCGCAGGGTCACGGACGGCTTCCGCTCCCGATTCCCCAGGCTTGCGGACCTGATGGACGAAGCCGAGGAGGACGTGCTCTCCTACGCCGCTTTCCCAGCCTAACATTGGCGGAAGATATGGTCGAACAACCCGCTCGAGCGGCTCAACAAGGAGGTCAAGAGGAGGACTAACGTGGTGGGCATCTTCCCCAACGAAGCGGCGGTAGTCCGGCTGGTGGGAGCGGTGCTCTGTGAGCAGCACGATGAGTGGCAAGTCTCCAAACGCTACTTCAGCGCTGGATCTCTGGTGGAGCTGGAGCGAAGAGAAGAGGAGGTGAGGGTTGAGCAGCCAGAGTTGATAGCGGGATAGGATTCATGGAGCTGCACGGGGCGATTTACACACTTGACAGGACACATACGTCAAAAAAAGCTTCTACGATATTAGTGAAGCGACTGTCTGACCTCCGTTAGGTACAAAAGAGGAGATAGGATTCGCAAGAATCCTCCTTAGAGCATCCGACCATACTATACGCTGCCTTCCTATAACTGCTGAGAAAGTCGTTGAGGTTGAGACGGCAGCGGAGACAGCGAATATGAGTACTTGGAGTTAGGATGCACCTACTGATGATGTGGCACCTCAGATAATTCGGTATGCGAGCAGCACTAGGAAAACGGTCAGAGGTTAGCTGGAAGTGATGGTCCATCCGCCCCACCGGCGATTGAAGAATCGCTTAGGGAAGATTATCATTACGCGTTGTGATCTCTCGTAGCAAACACTCAAGTTGAGCGCCCCTCCCGAGAAAGAGCAGTACGATGTTTACATTGGGAAGGTAGCCCGCGGAGCAGGCATAAGTTCTTTGGGTCAGGGGATGGGTCGGCTCCTGAGTTACGCTACGCAGGTTGCTATAGCCCGGATGTACGGACCTGCCCAGTTGGGATTCTACGTGTTGGGTACGACCGTAGTTTATATGGTCAGCATCCTGGCTCAGGTGGGGATGGACAACGGCGTGGTACGTTACGTGGCGCATTATCGCGCAGAAGGAGATGTTTCTAGGATTCGAGGAACCATCTTGCTGGCGCTCTCGATAACGCTCGCTTCGAGTGTTGGACTCGCCAGCTTGATGTTCTTCAGTGCGGGTTTTCTTGGCAACACCGTCTTCCATGAACCTTTTCTGGAAACCGTGTTCAAGGCTTTCGCGGTCTCCCTTCCCCTGTTTACGACGATGAACATGGTTCTCTATGCTACGCAGGGATTTCAGAACGTAGGGTACACGACCTTCGTAAGGCAGATCCTACAGCCCCTGACCAACCTTGTGCTGATAGTTATCTTCTACTTCTTGGGAGCCAAAATACTCGGATCTGCCGCTTCTTATAGTTTGTCCATGGCCGCCGGACTCATTCTCTCTTTGTACTACCTGAAGCGAGTGTTCCCTGAAATACTAGATCGTGGAGTCCCAACCAAGCTCGAGCCCCGTACTCTGTTCAGCGCATCGGCGCCCATGATCGTGGCTAACGTCATGCCGTATGTAAGCACCTGGGCGGCAATAACCGTACTGGGGATAGTCGGCACCTCCGCAGAGGTGGGTATCTACAACGCAGCGGCCCGCACGGGAACACTCTCCGCCCTCGTGCTCTTCGCGTTCTCTGGCATATTCTCTCCCATGGCATCTGATCTCTTCAAGAGAAACTCACTGGGCCATCTAGGCTATCTGTACAAAGATATCTCCCGCTGGGCTTTCACCGGCAGCTTGGCTTTCTTCTTGCTTACGGTGCTTCTGGCTGGAGACATAATGGCGGTGTTCGGAGACAAGTTCGCCTCCGGTGAGTCGGCGATGATCGTGATCGCCGGAGCCCAGTTATTCAGCTCTTCAGTAGGTCTCACGGCGCGGGTTCTAGCGATGACCGGTCGCCAAAAGGTGGTCATGATAGCTACGGTCGGCTCCACAGTCGTGGGCGCGGCCGTAACCGTTCCACTTATTCCCGCTTACGGCATGCTGGGGGCGGCAGTAGCCGAAGCTGCTGCCATAGTCATCTCGAACGCGATAACGCTTTTAGCGGTCCAGAGATTACTCGGATTTTGGCCTTACGATGCATCTTATCTGAAAGCAATCGCCGCCGGAACTATCGCCGCTGTGGGAACTTATCTGGCGAACCTGTCTTTTCCCCTCTCCTCTGGCATTCCTACTATTTTGGTCTTCGCTCCCGTTTTTCTAATCAGCTTTGCAATTCTGCTCTCAGTCCTGGGCTTAAACTCCAGCGACCGGCAGTTTCTTAAGACCTTCTGGATGGTAGCTCAGAACGCAATCAAGCGTGATGCGCGAACCGCATCGAAATAATCGGTAGTGAAGAGTGGGGCAATCTTTTGTACGGAGGTATTCCTGTCTGGTCTTCGGCCGATCCTTCTAGCCGATACGAGGCTTTACGATTCTTAAGTTTTAGCCTTGTGTATAGCTAGAATAATAATAGTCGCCTTTGGAGGCTTCGACGTTGTTCATGACCGTACCGAGGATATTGGCTCCAACGGTGTTCAGACTACGCACTACCTGCCGTATGGCTGCCTTACGGGTGCTTTGCGCGTCCAAAACGATCAAAGTCCCGTCAGCCTGCGTGGCGAGAATGGCAGCATCCGAGAAAAGGTAGACGGGTGGGGCATCCAACAGAACGTAGTCGAATTCCTGGCGCACCTGGCCTACGAACTCAGCGAAACGTTTGGAGCTCAGGAGTTCGGCCGGGTTGGGTGGAATAGGGCCTACGGTGAGCACCGTCAAGTGTCGCAGCGGCGTCTGTTGCCACACCTCTTGCAAGCTATACTCTCCAGCCAAAAAGTTCACTATCCCGCGAAGGTTACGTAGTCCGAAGACCTTGTGCAAAACAGGCCGACGAAGATCGCAATCTACGATCAGGGTACGCTTCTCTGCCTGCGCGAGCACCACGCCCAGGTTGGCGCAGGTGGTGCTCTTGCCTTCTGCAGAGCTGTGGCTCGTCAGCGCAATCACCTTAAGAGGAAGGTCGACATACGAATATAGCAAGTTGGTTCGCAAGGTACGATAGGCTTCGGAGGCCTTGCTCGAAGGCTCCAGAAGCGTTATCAGTCTTTGGGAAAGATCCGCGCCCTTGGACTCCTTTTGGGCCCGGCGTTTCAGTCGAGCGCGAATCACGCCAGTCCCTCTTCCAAGCTCTTGTCTTTTGGGACTTTGAACTCTGGTACGACACCGAATGTAGGTACCCCGGAGACTTGCTCCACTTCCTCCGGAGACCGCCAGCTATCGTCGAGTTGTTCTACCAGGAAGGCCAGACCTATACCTAATATAGTCCCCAGCATAAGCGCCAGTAGTCCGTTGCGCAGCGGTTTGGGGCTGACAGGTTCCTGTGGAGCCACCGCACTCTCCCACACCGTAGCGGTGACGGCACTCGGACTTATCTTGGAGATTTTTTTCGAAAACTCGTCCCCGATAGAGTTAGCAACCTTTTGGGCCGTCTCTGGGTCGGGGTCCCGGTACGATACTTCGATAAACTGGGTGCTGGGAATCTGCTTGGCGTTCAGGTCCTGGAGCAGATCTTCGGGTGCCATTGACAAATGCAGGCGCTTGATGACAGCTTCGGCCACCGAGCGGGTATTCACTGCCTGGGCCATCGTCAGGGTTATGTCCTGAAGACCCTGGACCTCGCCCCCGAGACTCGACGGTTGTTGATTAGCTCCGCTCTCCTGACCAATCAGTATCTTTATGGAGGCCTCGTACTTCGGCGTCTGCACCAAGAGGTTGTAGGCCAAAACAGCCCCCGCGATTACTAGCGCCGTCAACGCAACGACCCACATTCGGCGCCATATCACTTTGAGGAGATCGCTCAACGAGAGCACGTACTCTCCCTCGTGAGCATCTCGCTGGGGAGAGATCAGAGCCGAGCCAGTGCTCAAGTTCGAGCGACTTATGCCGTCGTTATGTCGATCCGCGTCATACAATACCTCAACCGCCTATCTCAATATCCCATATGTGCAAGATACAGACTTGTAATACGTGAATGGTATTTAGCCGAGATTCTACATCCATTTCATTCACTGTTCACGTCCGGCAGGTTTTTCAGGTTCATTTTGAGTCGAGCGCCGTATTCTTTACAGGCGTGTCTCGCAACGTATATCATGCGACTAGATATTGAGCGGCGCCAGATTCAGAAACAGATAGATTCGGCACACTACAGGAGGACACCTACTGAAACACTTCGATTGGATCCGCCCAAAAGGTCGCAGCCGTCTACCCGCGACCTTGTCTCTGGTTGCAGTCGTTCTCTTCGCCACTTGGATGGGCAGCAACAGCGGAGGCTATTTCACCGCTGATTGGACGCCACCCGCGCTCGTACTAGCCACACTAGTACTATTCGGCCTGGCGACCGGTGCGTTTCGGGGCGCGAAACTTCGGCTCGGCACATTAGCTTTCATCCTCTTCGGCATTTACACGGCATGGTCTTTTGTATCTATTCTATGGTCCCCGAACAAGGGAGACGCGTGGCTCGGCGCCAGCCTGACACTGCTGTACCTGTTGACGATGTGGGCCACCGGGGCTCTGGTAACCATGGGCGCCTCACGGCGTTGGGTACTAACCGCTTCGGCTCTCGGTCCGGCTGCCGTGGCGGCGTTTACGTTGTGGTCGCTAGATCCTCACCTCGGAGGTTTCTTTGCGGACAGTCGATTGATCGGGACGGTAGGTTACTACAATGGTGAGGCGGCCTTTCTTCTAGTGCCTTTCTGGGCGGCCATTTATCTCTCCGGCTCTCCGCGCGTCAACCTCGTGCTCCGCGGAGTGTTGCTCGCGGGAGCGGTACTTAGCGTCGATGTCGCTGTCCTTGCCCAGTCACGAGGAGCCTTGGTCGCGATGGCGGCTTCGCTCCCCGTCTTTTTCTTGCTCTCCGGTCAACGCCTGCGGGGCTTACTCGCCCTGACACCAGTTGCCGCCGCGCTGCTAGTCGCGTTCGCTAACTTAAACGATATATATCTGGCTTTCTTGAACCATACAGACCCGGCCGCAGCAATCTCCCGAGCGACACCGGCAGTATGGCTGACGGCCGCCGGAGCTGGTCTCTATGGCGTCTTGTGGGGAATCATCGACCGGAAGTGGACGCTACAAAGAGGCGTAACTCGCATCGCCGGTGCTGTTGCGTTGACCGTCTTAGTAATCACAGCCGTCGGCGGCACGTCTACCGTGATCGAGCGCGTCGGAGATCCCGTAACACTGGCACAACAAAAATGGGAAGCCTTCAAGACGAATGACACTACCGGAGAGAAACAGAGTCGCTATCTGAGCGCCTCCGGTCAAGGTCGCTACTATCTCTGGCAGATAGCGTGGAAGGACTTCACTTCCCATCCTGTTCTCGGCGTCGGGACTAACAACTACGAAGCCACTTACTACAAGCTGCGCGACCAGACACGTACAGGATCGGTCCGTCAACCGCATATGCTGCCGCTAGAGGTGCTGGGTGAGCGTGGCCTCGTCGGAGGCATCCTGTTCTTCGGCTTTTTGGCAACCTGCGTCATATCCGGCCTGCGGGAGCGGTTCAGACACCTTACATCGGAAGGTAAAGCACAGGTCGGCGCTCTGCTCGCTGCGGTCACCTACTGGTTCGTACACTCCAGCGCCGAATGGTTCTGGCAAATACCAGCCATCACGCTGCCCGCCATGGTCTACCTGGCAATGCTTGCGACCACTTGGCGGCAGAGTGAGACTTCGGCCCTCGGCTGGTCCTGGCGTCTTGCTGAATCCGGTCTGGCAATACTGGCGGTGCTAGCCATCTTTCCGCTTTACATTGCCGACCGCTACCTGACGCAAACCTACGAGACGACGGACCCAGGAGAAGGGCTGGTTGCCATAGAGCGGGCCGAGAGGTTCGATCCTCTGGACCAGTGGCTGTTCCGGCGCGAAGCCGAGCTGGCAATCAAGCTCGGTGACCGGAAGCGAGCCGAATCAGCGTACAGTGAGGCTATACGTCTGAACCCCGAGCACTACGCGCCCTACGCGGTTCTGGCGGCGTTCTACGACCAAAGGAAGGAGTTCGGAAAGGCTCTACCACTGTATCAGAAGGCCCTGGCACTCAACCCACTCGACGCCAATCTCAACCGGCAGGAGATCTCTCTACTAGCCCAGGTTCCCAGTAAAAATGTAGATGTTCGTTTCGTTAGTGGACAGATCAAACCTACTCACCTGAACCTTCAGGTGGCGCACAACACATCAAAGACCACTCATGGCCCACAAGCGACGCTGACCCTACCTTCAGGCATGGACGGCTTGCTCTTCGCCCGATCTACTAACACTACGACGCCATTCTCAGTGCGAGCGGTAACCAAACCTCTAGAAATCGCGTTTATCAACGACAACGGCGAGATTTTAGCTATCTCCTCGGTGAAACCCAACGAAGGTAGTACACGATCACCACATCCTTATCGTTTGGCGATCGTGACCAGCAAGGGTTTCTTCGAGAGGAACAGCATCAACTCAGGAGACCAGATTATCCTCGCAACTACCCCGTAAAGTGTCAGAAGGCGGCTTCAGCGAAGAGGAATGGGCTGCTCCTCTGGCATCGACCGTATGACATGATGGACTTCGTCAATGAAGTTACGGAGCGACATCTTCGGCTCTGCTGCAGAGCCGAAGATGTGAAGAGCTTAATACGGGATTTGATTTTCTAAGCTGGATTAATGTATAGCAAAGTTGGTCGTTAGCGCCGTCTGCCCGCGGAGCGAATCAACAACATGCCGCCGGTACCGGTCAACGCAAGCCCTCCAAGAGCGGAAAGGAAGAGCAACGAACCGCCTGTATCCGGTAACAAGCCTGTTATCCCTCCTGCGGGATCGGTCGGCCCAGATTGGGCCGACAGCGCCGCCGTACCCGTAGCGGACTGCGCCGCCGTACCCGTAGCGGACTGCGCCGCCGTACCCGTAGCGGACTGCGCCGCCGTACCCGTAGCGGACTGCGCCGCCGACAGCGCCGCCGTACCCGTAGCGGACTGCGCCGCTGTAGATGAGGCGTGTCCCGTAGCCGCACCCACTGACGAAGTTGGGGAACCATACTGAACATCCTGGGGTGCTGCGTTAGCAGTCGAAGACCAGACGAACATGAGAGCTACAGTTAGCGCGACAGCGGCGATCTTGTACCCGTTTATTTTGGTGAGTGTGTACATGCCTTTCCTTTCTAGCGTAATTGTTTACTTTGTGTAGCGTTTATCATAACCGTCGGTGAGTCCAAGTAAAGGACTTTCAGCGCAAATCAGGAGCAAAGGGCACTCGAAACAATCTAAAGTATGCACTGGTGTTGACTGGTGATAAGTACTAAAGCGTTAGTCAAAACGGTTGAACCATGGCCCGATACCCGCTGTGCTCGAAGAAGCCACGGGCGTCTGAGGGATTTACCGCTCCGAGAGCCTGGCCCATAGCTTCGATG
>JAABUS010007863.1_pt1 | contig 11983 bp, 8 predicted proteins | sample 5560161 | NCBI WGS metagenome assembly JAABUS01 (sample SAMN10711885, study PRJNA513376) | rock metagenome | isolation source: Antarctica rocks | place: Antarctica: Victoria Land, Trio Nunatak nord | collected 2016-01-04 | reverse complement strand
GGTGCTCTCGGGCAAGGCGGTGGCGATCGTCGGCTCCGGCCCCGCCGGCCTGGCCGCCGCGCAGCAACTGGCACGCGCCGGGCACTCGGTGACGGTCTTCGAGCGCGCCGACCGGATCGGCGGCCTCCTCCGCTACGGCATCCCCGACTTCAAGATGGAGAAGCGCCACCTCGACCGTCGGATGACGCAGATGGAGGCCGAGGGGGTCACCTTCCGCCCCGGCATGGACATCGGCGTCGACCTGGCGGCCGACCGCCTCCTGGCCGAGTTCGACGCCGTCTGCCTCTGCGGAGGCGCGACGGCCCCCCGGGACCTGACGATCCCCGGCCGGGACCTCGCCGGCGTCCATTTCGCCATGGACTTCCTCCCGCTCCAGAACAAGCGGGTCGCCGGCGACGCGATCGCCGACGCCGATTTCATCTCGGCGAAGGGCAAGCGCGTGATCATCATCGGCGGCGGCGACACCGGTGCCGACTGCCTGGGGACCGTCCACCGTCAGGGCTGCCTCAGCGTCCACCAGTTCGAGATCGTCCCCCGCCCCCCGGACTCCCGCGTCCCGCACAACCCCTGGCCGCAGTGGTCGAACGTCTTCCGCATCTCGTCCGCGCACGAAGAAGGGGGCGAGCGCGAATTCGCCATCAACACCAGGCGCTTCCTCGGCGAGTCCCGCGTCGAGGGCCTGGAGACCGTCCGGGTCGAGCTCAAGCTAGAGAACGGCCGGACCCAGTTCGTCGAGATGCCCGGGACCGATGCCATGTATCCCGCCGACCTCGTCCTGCTGGCCATGGGCTTCGCCGGCCCCGACCGCAAGGGGATGCTCGAGCAACTGGGCGTCGAGCTCGACGCGATGGGCAACGTCAAGGCCGACCCGAGCAAGCGGACGAGCGTCGAGAAGGTCTTCACCGCGGGTGACATGACCCGCGGCCAGAGCCTGATCGTCTGGGCGATCGCCGAGGGTCGTCACGCCGCCCACTCGATCGACGGCTACCTGACCGGCCACTCGCTACTGCCCAGCCCCCTCGACCGCGGCAACCATCTCCGGCCGTTTGCGTGATCACGGGGTGGGTTCGAAACCCGCCCCGACGACCCGACGAACGACTGGGCTTTCATGCCACGTCGAGGCGGGCCGGCGCGGGCGCATCGAGGTCATCGGGGGGCCCGACCAGGCTGACGATCCGCCGGAACTTGCCCGTCGCCGCGTCGGCCTCCAGGCGGGGGACGAGCCGGAGGTCGACCTCGACCAGGCCGTGGAATCCGTACATCACCAGCTGCCGGTTCAGCGCCCTCCACGCGTTCGGCTCGTCGAACGACGCGCCGGGGAGGAGCTCGAGTCGGACCGTGATCCGGTTCCGCGCGTGCTGGACCGCCTGCCACTCGCGGACCTCGCGGGTGTAGTCGAACGCATTTTTGAACACGCTGTTGATCATCTGACGATACCCCGACCCGTCGCGGATCCAGAAGGCGTCGGCCGACCGGCCTTCGATCCGCTCGACGCGAGGCAGGGTGCTCCCGCACCGGCAGGTCTCGGCGGCCATCGTCACCACGTCGCCGACCTCGTAGCGGAGGAACGGCTGCACGGTGTTGGCCAGGTTCGTGATCAGCACCTTCTTGCCGGGCTCGCCGTCGGGGACGGGGCGATAATGCTCGTCCACGACCTCCAGGATCGCCCAGTCGGCGTTGACGTGCGCGCCCAGGTCGGTGGTGCAGCCGTTGCTCAGGAAGGGGCATTCCCCGGTCGCATAGTTGTTCATGACCTTCTGATCAAAGGCCCGCTCGACCCGGATGCGAGCCCGGTCGGTCAGGACTTCGCTGTTGTTGACCACCTGGCCCAGCTCGGGGGCCAGCCGCAGTCGGCCCGCCTCGGCCTCGAGCGCCAGCATCTCGAGCACGCCGGCATACGCCGTCAGGATCGTGGGACGGAACGCGTTGAGCCGCTCGACCACATCCCGGTCGGTCTGCGAGAGCCGCAAGACCTTCAGGTAATGGCGTGCGACGGCGGGCATGTAATCGAAGGTCGAGGCCGAGGGATAGAAGCCCCCCTTCAGCGTGACCACCGCCAACCGCGCCGGGCGGAGGAGGCGGCGGATCGCCTCGGACGCGCAGGTCTTGCGCCCATTGCCGCGCGACATCTGGAGCGAGAACAGGAGCTCCAGCACCTTGGGCTCCTGCACCATCAACATCGGCTGCCCCTGGCTCCCCGACGTGTGGCTGGCCGCGAACCTCCCGAGGAAGAGCCGGCCCTCGTTGGAGGAGTCGTCGAGGAACCGCTCGAGCTCCGCCCGACGCACGGCGGGATCGGTCACGGCGTCGTCGAAGTGGCTCATCAACTCATTCTTGTTCGTGGGCGGCAAGTCCGCAAGCGCGAACCTCTCGGGGTCGATGCCGCGATACTTCTCGCGGTAGAACGGCGACCGTTCGATGGCGTGGCGCACCAGGGCGCGGAGTCGCCGCCGCTGGAGTTCCGCGAGTCGTTCGGGTTCCAGCCGCGAACTGCGTTTGAGTGCAAGCGTGCGCAACGAAAACCCAATCATGCCGTGGGCCCTCGCTTTCTCGCATGGCGGTCGGGCACAGGTCGGGATCCAGACATCCAGATGATGGGCACAGAGGCGGGCGATCGTGTCTATAGTCGATCGAGGATAGAAAAGGAACATGCAAACGACATGCCGTGGCGATGACGCACCGAGATCGGGCTTCCGCCTCGGGAGGCGGGAGGCACGGACCGGCGGGACCATACCACCGGCGACACGCCGTGCACGCGGCAGAGGATAACTCTTTGGAGGAACCTGGCAACACCAGAAGCGTTGGTGGTGCCCTGGAACTCTAGGTCGAGATCCCTGCATCGTCCGCGTCCGGGATCGAAAGAGGGCCGCCGACGCCCCCGCGGGGGGTGTCGACGGCCCTTCGATGGCGAATTGGGGCAGGACTCCGGGCCCGGCGAACGGGCCTCACTTGATGAAGAGCATCTCCTGGTACGTCGGCAGCGGCCAGAGGTCGTCGGCGACGATCGACTCGAGCTTATCGCCCGCGGCGCGGACGGCGTTCATCGCGGGGATGACCTCGTCGTGCGAGTGCCTGGCGTGCGCCAGGGTATCGCCGTCGAGGTGCTCGTCGGAGACCTTGGCCAACGCGGCGGTTCGGGTCTGCAGCTCGTCGATGGTCTGCGAGAGTTCGTCCAGCAGGGAGGCCTGCCCGCCCGGGACGCGGGCGCCTGCGGCCTTCAGGTTGGCGATCGACTCGGCGACCTGCGACTGATAACGCAACGCGGCGGGGAGGATCTGCCGGCTGGCCATCTGGAGGGTGATCTGCGACTCGATGTTGATGGTCTTCTTGTAATTCTCCAGGAGGATCTCGAACCGCGAATGGACCTCGCGCTCCGAGAAGACGCCGTACTTGCCGAAGAGCGCGATCGACTTGGGGGAGATCAGGTCGGGGAGGCTGTCGATCGTGCTCTTGCGGTTGGGCAGGCCGCGCCTCTCGGCCTCGGCGTGCCACTCCTCGGTGTAATTGTCGCCGTTGAAGATGACGTGCTTGCTCTCGGCGATGACCCTGGGCAGCAAGGCCTGGATCTCGGCGTTGAGGTCCTTGCCGGCGGCGACGGCATTCTCCAGCGGCGTCACGAGGTCGTCGATGCTCTCGGCGACGATCGTGTTCAGGACGACGTTGGGGCCGGCGATCGACTGGCTCGACCCGCAGGCGCGGAACTCGAACTTGTTGCCGGTGAAGGCGAAGGGGCTGGTCCGGTTGCGGTCGCCCGCGTCGCGGGGGAGCGACGGCAGGGTCGTCACGCCGATCTGCATCATGCCGCCCGACTTCGTGCTCTTGGCGCCCCCCTTCTCGATCTGATCGACGATGTCCTGGAGCATGTCGCCCAGGAAGATCGAGATGATCGCCGGCGGGGCCTCGTTGGCGCCGAGCCTGTGGTCGTTGCCCGCGTGCGCTACCGAGACGCGCAGCAGGTCGCCATGCCTGGAGACGGCGCGGATGACGGCGGCCAGGAACAGGAGGAACTGCGCGTTCTCGTGCGGCGTGTCCCCCGGCCTCAGCAGGTTGTTGCCCTGGTCGTCCGACATCGACCAGTTCACGTGCTTGCCCGACCCGTTGATCCCGGCGAACGGCTTCTCGTGCAGGAGCAGTTGCATCCCGTAGCGGTCGGCCACCCGCTTCATGGTCTCCATGACGAGCATGTTGTGATCGGTGGCGACGTTGGCGTTCTCGAACACCGGCGCGATCTCATACTGCGCCGGGGCGACCTCGTTGTGCCGCGTCTTGACCGGCACCCCGAGCTTGTAAAGCTCGAGCTCGGTCTCGAGCATGCAGGCCAGGACCCGCTCGGGGATGGCGCCGAAGTAGTGGTCCTCCATCTCCTGACCCTTGGGGGGCTTGGCGCCAAAGAGGGTCCGGCCGGCGTTGATCAGGTCGGGTCGGGCGTAATAGAAGTGCTTGTCAATGAGGAAGTATTCCTGCTCGGGGCCGGAGGTGGTGTACACCTTCGACGCGTCGGACCCGAACAGCTTGAGCATGCGCACGGCCTGCTTCGAGAGCGCCTCCATCGAGCGGAGCAGCGGCGTCTTCTTGTCGAGCGCCTCGCCCGTCCACGAGCAGAAGGCGGTGGGGATGCAGAGGGTCGTCCCGTTGGGGTTCTCGAGGATGAAGGCGGGGCTGGTCGCGTCCCAGGCCGTGTAACCTCGGGCCTCGAACGTGGCGCGGATGCCGCCGGAGGGGAAGCTGGAGGCGTCGGGCTCGCCTCGGACGAGCTCCTTGCCGCCGAACTCGGCGACCGCGGTCCCCGTGTCGGTCGGGTTCAGGAACGAGTCGTGCTTCTCGGCCGTCAGGCCGGTCATCGGCTGGAACCAGTGGGTGTAGTGGGTCGCCCCCCGCTCCATCGCCCACTCCTTCATCGCGGCGGCAACGACGTCGGCCACGTTCGGGTCGAGCGCGGCACCCTTCTTGATCGTGTTGCGCAGGGCCTTGTACACGTTCTCGGGCAGGCGGGACCGCATCACTTCATCGGAAAACACATTGGCGCCGAAGAGCTGGCGGACCGACAGGTCGTTGGGCAGGGCGCGTCGGCCGTCGAGCGACCACGAGGTGATCGCGGCGACGGCGCTCTGGCGGGCGCTAGGCTGAGCCATGAGGAAAATGCTCCAAAAAGTAGCGAATGACCGAGGACGTCAAGAGAGGAAGGCCCCGCCATTCCCCACCTACCTGTGACAAGGGAGGTCGGGGCGAGACCGCGGTGGTCCCCGCATGGGACGCGCGATCGTCCGGGACGATCTGACGGGCCCATGCCGGGTGCGGTCGCGAAAAAGCGGGGCCTGGGAACACCGAGTCCAATGGGAAAGCCGATTCGCCCATCCGTCAGATCGCCCTCGGGCGCAAGCCTCCCTCGGAGTGCCGAGGGAGATGGGAAAATGCCAGGGGGTCGAGGAGATCGGGGGGGAAGCGACCTGCGGGCCGGCTTTCGCCTCGGATACGTGCCAAGCTCGATGGAGAGTCGCCGCTCGGCCGTCACACGAAGCCAAACCGGACCGCCGCCTCGGCGGGAGAGACGCCGGTCCTACCTTTCGGTCGGGAATCGCACCGAGGGCCGGTACGATTCCCTGATCCCATTCTCGCTTTGGTGAAGATTCTAGCGGGACCGATCACGTTCTGCCAGCCCCTAGCCAAAGACTTTACGTCGACCGTCGCGGCGATTGCCCCGTAAGGACGGGGATTTCACCCGACCGCGCCGGCTTCACTTCTTCTTGAGTTTCGCGAGCACGGCGTCGGGGTCGCTCTTCACCTTGTCCTCACAACCGTCGCAGCAGAGGAAGAGCGTCTGTCCTTTGGCCGTTATCTTCATGGGCATCCCCATCGATCCCAGTTTACCGCCACTGACCGGGCAAACGACCTGCTTCAATGCGAGCGCCTGCTCGGCGGCGGGGAGCTCCTTGATCGCGTTGACCTGCTCCTCCGAGAGCGACACGGCGGCCGTCTTGGGCGCATCGCCCTTGGGGGTGTCCGCGGCCGGGGCGTCGACCTTGGGCGCGGGATCGCCTGCGGGGGCGTCGGGGGTGGGAGCGGCCTTCATCTCGCCCGCGGGGGGCGCGGTGGGGTCGGGCTGCATCTCGGCCGTCATTCCGCCTGAGGAGGGCGCGACCGTGGGCGACGGAGGGGCCACCGTGTCCACGGGGGCCGAATCTTCCGCGGTACAGCCCACGACGGCGGCCAGGACGAGCGCTGCCCACCAGGCTTGGCGAATGGAAGTCATCGACGAGGTCTCGCTCGGGGAATGGTCGTGTCTCTGCCCGATCCGAGACCGCGACCGGCCTCGGGAGGGATCCAGCCCATTGTAAACGGTCGAGCACGCACCGCCAATCGGCGGGACGGCGGATTACGGGGCCGGCGTCGTGGGAAGGTCATGCCGGGCTGGGTTCGCCCGCCAGCTCCTCGACGCCGACGCGGTGGCAGAAGTCGCCGAACGTCTCGTCGTGCCGCCGTTCCGCCTTGAAGCGGACGAAGACCGGGACGAGCTCGGGGACGATGCGGTCGAACGGGACGTAGTCCTTGAACTCGACGTTGAGTCGATCGCCGATCGTGCGGCCGCCGAGGAAGACCGTGTACGTGCCGGGGCCGGGGGAGCCGTCCTCGTTCCGGGTGGCGGAGCGGCCGACCAGGCCGATATCGGAGTTATACGGACGCGCGCAACCGTTGGGGCAGCCGGTCATCCGGACGGTCAGGACCTCGTCCTCGAGGCCGAGCCGGGCGAGCTCGGCCTCCAGCTCGTCGAGGACGGTGGGTAGAGCTCGCTCGGCCTCGGTGACCGCCAGGCCGCACGTCGGAGTCGCCGGGCAGGCCATGGACCACCGCCGGACCGTCGAGATGCGCTCGACCGTGGCGATGCCGTGCGCCTCCAGGACCGCTTCGATGTCCGCCCGCCAGGCCGGCTCCAGGTCGATCAGCAAGATCGACTGCTGGCAGGTCAGTCGGGCCGGGTTCCGATACGTTTCGAAGAGGGTGCGCAGGCCGCTGGCCAGGCGCATGGTCCCCTCGTCCTTGATCCGGCCATTCTCGACGGGGATGCCCAGGAAGAGCTTGCCGTCGCCCTGCTCGTGCCATCCGAGGTGGTCGTCGACGGCGGTGACGGCGATCGGTCTGGGGTCGGCCAGCGGCCCGCCGAGGTATTCTTCGACCTTGGCGCGGAAGGCGGGCATCCCCCAGTCGTGGATCACGTACTTGAGCCGGGCACGCTTGCGGTCGGAGCGGTTGCCGAAGTCGCGGTAGACCTTGAGCACGGCCTCGCCGACCTTGAGGATGTCGGCGCGATCGACGTAGGCCAGGTCGAACGCCAGCGCGGGGAAGGTCTTCTGGGCGCTCGGGGTCGTGCCGAGGCCGCCGCCGACGAGCACGTTGTAGCCGACGAGCTCTCCGTCCTCGACCACGGCGAGATAGCCCAGGTCGTTGGCCAGGACGTCGGTGCAGTTGTCCTCGGGCAGGGCGAAGGCCGTTTTGAACTTGCGCGGGAGGTACGCCTTGCCGTAGATCGGCTCGGTCGGGTCGTCGCCCGCGGTCGGGACCTCGATCGGGCCGGCCGGGGGCAGGAGCGGGTTCTCGAGCTTCTCGCCGTCGAGCCAGATGTCCCAGTAGCTCGACGCCCTGGGCGCGCAGTGCGAGGCGAAGCGGTCGGCGTCGTCCTGCATCGCGTCGCGGACCCCGTCGCGGATCGGGGCCGGGCAGCTCAGGACGTTCCGCTCGACGTCGCCGCAGGCGGCGATGGTCGTGAGCAGCATCTCGTTGATCTGGCGGATGGTCGTCGGCAGGTCGTCCTTGAGGATTCCGTGGAGCTGGAACTCCTGCCGCGTCGTGATCCGGAGCGTGCCGTTGCCGACCGACCACGCGAGGGCGTCGTTGGCCAGGTACTGAGCGGCGGTGATCTTGCCGCCGACGACGCGCACCCGGACCATGAACTGGAACGCCTTCTCGAGCCCCTCGCGCTTCAACTGGGTGCGTACGTCGCGGTCGTCTTGCTGATACGACCCGTGGAACTTCAGGACGGTGGCCGCGTCTTCGGTGAAGTGCGACAGGCCGTTGCGAGCCTCGTCGGCCACGTGGACGTGCAGATACCGGCTGGCGACCTTGATCGCCTCGACCTTGCTCGGCTTGCCGCCGGCGCCACCATTGCCACTAGGGACCATCGCGCTCGAGCTCCTCAGACCGACCCGTCCCCGCCGCCGGCCCTCGAGCCGAGAAAAGGTCAGTTCCCGCATCAAGTTTCCTTATTGCGTGATTGTAGCCGACGAGCCCCGGGAGATCAACTTCGGTCGCGGGCAGGTGGTCGTCTGTCCCGGATCGGGAAGGCCTCCGACCGTCCCTGCCATACTTGCCCGGGAGTGCGATACCGTCGACCCCTTGACGCGCGACGCACGGGGCGTCACATTGGCGGCCCGCGGACGCGGTCGGCCCGGGATTCCTACGTTTCGAGGCTGCATGAGGGCTCCTCCTCCTCCGCACCACATGGCGAGGGGAAGGCACGCCCGATGAGCCTCGCTCCCCCCGATCGCCTGGCACTCCCGGGACCTGCGGGGAACGCCCGGTACAAGGCGCTCGGCTTCTTCGCCGCCCTGGCGGCCATCACGTATCTCGATCGCATCTGCATGGCGCAGGCGGCCGACCCGATCAGCCGGGCGCTCGGCCTGGACAAGCGGCAGATGGGCTGGGTCTTCAGCGCCTTCACGCTGGCGTACACCCTGTTCGAGGTCCCGACCGGCTGGCTGGGCGACAGGATCGGGCCGCGGAAGGTCCTGGTGCGGGTGGTCCTCTGGTGGAGCGTCTTCACCGCCCTGACCGGATGGGCGGGGAGCCTGGCCGCCTTGCTGCTGATCCGGTTCGCGTTCGGCATGGGAGAGGCCGGGGCCTTCCCCAACATCGCGCGCGGGCTGACCCGCTGGTTCCCACGCGAGCAGCGGGGGAGGGCGCAAGGGGTCGTCTGGACGACTGCGAGGCTCGGCGGGGCGGTGGCACCACCCCTGACGGCGATCGTCATGGGCCTCATCGGCTGGCGCGCGACGTTCGTGGTCTACGCGAGTTTCGGCGTGGCCTGGGCCTGGTGGTTCTGGCACTGGTATCGCGACGAGCCCGCCGAGCACCCGGCCGTCTCCGCCGAGGAGCGTCTCTGGATGGCATCGTGGCAGGCGAAGGTGGACGAGTCCGTCGGCAAGGCCGCGGCCTCGTGGCGGAGCGTCCTGACCAACCGATCGATCTGGGGGATGGCGGGGGCGACCTTCTGCGTCTCGTTCGCCTGGTTCTTCAACGCGTCCTGGCTGCCGACCTACCTGAGCGAGGAACGTAAGATCGACCTGGGCCAGGCCTCGTGGTACGCCTCGCTGCCGTTCGTCTTCGGGATTGCGGGCTGCGCCCTCGGCGGCTGGGTCAGCGACGCGCTGGTCGAGGTGCTGGGGGGCGTGCGCTGGGCCAGGCGCGCGGTGGGCTTCGCGGGGTCGACCCTGGCCGGCGTCTTCTTCCTGCTCAGCCTGCGCGTGACCGACCCGCTCCAGGCGGTCCTGGTGATGGGCCTGGCGGCGTTCTTCAACGACATGACCCTGAGCAGCCTCTGGGCGGCCTGCATGGACATCGGCGAGCGCGACTCGGGGCGCGTCGCGGGGGTGGTCAACACCGCCAGCGGGCTGGGCGGCTTCCTCTCGCCGATCGTCTTCGGCGAGCTCCTGCAGCGGGGATTCGGCTGGTCCCCCGCGCTGAACCTGGCGGGGGCCTCCTTCCTCCTCGGCGGCCTCTGCTGGCTCGCGGTCGACCCGACCCGGACCGTCGCGGCACGGGACCTCGACGCACGATTTCCATGAGGACATGACCATGAGGACATGAGGAGAGTTTCACATCATTTCCCTCCCCGAGCCGTCGCCGTGCCATGCGAGCGTCGGGCCCTCCGCCCCTCGGATCGGCCCCCCGTCGCCGAGTATCCACGATCGAGACCCGGGAATTCGCCCGGAATCACTTGACATGACGCGCCTGGATTATCATCATCGAATCCGTGCGGCACTGCACCAATCCGACGGTGGGACGGAAGAGCTCACGAGGATCGCCCCTTCACGACGACCGTGACCCCCCCCCTTCTTCGGCATCGCGGCCCGCGCCGCCCGTCACCCGGCTCAGTTCCGCTCCTTCGCATCCATCGCCCCGGCCTCGGGACTCCCGACGATCGGCGTGTTCCACCCCGGCAAGGCCTGGCGGGCGATGTCGCCCCGCGTCCGGTTCTCGCCTCGAATACCACCCGGAACAGGGAGGCCCACCTTGAGCCCGCTCCACCCTTCACGCCCCTCGGGCCGGTATGAATCCTCGAAGAACTCCGCGCCACTGACCGTCGACTCCGACGCCCCTTGCATGCGGGACTTCGTGCTCCGACACGTGCTCAAGGGGACCATCCGGGTGATCCCCGCAGGCCGGGGGAAGCTCGCGATCATCCCCACGAGGGCCTGGCCCCCGGACGAGTTTCTGGCCCGGATGGTCGAGGCGGGGGGCGTCCCCGGTCCCATGCCCAGGATGGATCGGCCGGGCGAGGCGGGATCCCCGCAGTAGCCGTCGGTCGGGAGCCTCAGCGCGACGGCGACGGCTCGGGGGCCTGATCGCCCCATCGCCGGACGACCTCGGCGATGGTCGTCACCTCGGCCATGGCGCCGAGGCCGATGTCGCCGCAGGCCAGGCGCTTCGATTGGGGGGGGATGAGCACCAGGTTCGGGGCGTGGCGCGCGAAGACGTCGGCGGCCTCGTCGAGGCCCCACGCGGCTGCCGAACGGCCGTCGCCGTGGTCGGCGACGAGCCCGCGCAGGTGACGGACCGTCACGGGGCTCTGCCACATCAGGGTGTTCATGGCGGGGGCGAGGATCACCGGCTTGGAGAAGTCCCAGGCGCGGAAGACGCACGTCAGGAAATTGTCGGACAGGCCGAGGGAGAACTTGGCCAGGGTGTTGGCGTCGAGCGGGGCGACGATCAGCAAGTCGGCCCAGTGGCGAAACGAGATGTGCAGGACGGGGTCGTCGCGCCGATAGCGCGGGCCCGCCCATTCGTCGGCATCGCGGAAGAGGGGGCCCCCCCCGGGCCCGGCGGGGCCGAGGTCCTCCGGATCGAAGAAGTAGAGGGCGGGCTCGGTCGCGACCACGCGCACGTCGTGCCCGCCTTCGCGCAGCGCGGCGAACAGCGACGGGGTCCGGATGGCGGCCACGGAACCGGTGACGCCCAGGAGGATTCGGGCCATCGGCGACTCGGGTCTGGCGAGGGAGGGTGCCTGCGCCTCAGCGCCTCTCGGCCGAGAGGGGCTCGACGGACTTGTTGACCGCCTCGGTCAGGTTGTTCCAGAGGGTCCGCCGGAGGAGTTGCGACTCGCGACGGGTGAGCAAGAGGCGTTCGCCCGCCCGCTGGGTCAGGACGTTGACGACCGCCTTCAGGTCGGCCTGGAGCAGGCCGGTCAGGTCCTCGAACTCGTCGGGCAGCTCTAACGATCGGATCGGAGTCTCATGTCGGCAGGTGGCCATTCCTAACCCTCCTTGGCTGAGAGGAGCCGCTGGCGCGGGTTCCGTCCGCGCGGTCCAAGGCTAATCGGCGACTCCAGCCCAGTCAAGTGTGTTCTCGCTTCTCTTCGATCTGGACGCGGGGTGGGCCCAAAAAAATTGCACATCGTGATCGGTTGGCGCGCACACGATTGAGCAAATGACACGCCAATGGCCCTTGGAGACTCTAGGACACGAATCCCGTGCCGGCACCGTGATTTTCGGGGTCGATCGCCGGAGGCGGGGGAGAGTGATCAGAACCATACGGGTTCGGGCTCGCGCCGGGCGCCGGGGCCCATGGCGTCCTTGACGAGCTCGATCAGCCGGGGGCCGTCGATGAGCTCGATGGGGTGCTCGGCCACGAAGCGTTCGGCGGCGAGCGAGAAGGTCCGCGTGGTGACGAAGAAGCCCTTGTGGCTGCGCGTGTGATGGACCGTGCCCAGGAA
>JAABUS010007862.1_pt1 | contig 11983 bp, 11 predicted proteins | sample 5560161 | NCBI WGS metagenome assembly JAABUS01 (sample SAMN10711885, study PRJNA513376) | rock metagenome | isolation source: Antarctica rocks | place: Antarctica: Victoria Land, Trio Nunatak nord | collected 2016-01-04 | reverse complement strand
CGAGGCTGATGTGATCAGTCACACGAACGCCGGCTGGCAAGCCGGCAGGAACACGCGCCATCGCTGTCGATCCCAGAAAACCTAGTCAATGATATGGGGCTTCTGAACTTCTAAATGAACAGTATTGAGGCTAACCCATAATAGTCATTTCGACACGCATTCGCTCAATGAATGCGTTTGGCTATCGACGTTGCGGCGCAGCCAGACGGACACGATGACGTGGTCGCGAATGGGAGGACTGACCGTGGATTGGCCGCCGCAATTCTGCCTGCGCATGACATTCCACGAGGTGGACGGCGCACCGATGCAGCGCGTATCGCGGCACGCATCGTTGGGACCTGCCGCAACCTACGCCAAACGACTTCACTAAAAGGGCTCGAGATGAATGCTTTGCCAGACGTGCCTGATGCGGCGCGGTCGCCTCCCGAGATGACAGCGCAACTCGCCGTCCTTCTTGCCACGGCCTGCGGACTGATCGTCGCCAACCTGTATTATGCCCAGCCGCTCGCCGGCCTGATCGGCCCGGCGCTGGGCCTGTCGCCCGCAGCCGCCGGCCTCATCGTGACCTTGACCCAGCTCGGCTACGGCATGGGACTGCTGCTGATCGTGCCGCTCGGCGACCTTTACGAGAACCGGCGCCTCGTGCTGCTGCTCACCGGAAGCGGCATTCTCGCCCTGCTCGGCGCAGCACTTGCCGCGTCTCCGGCGCTGTTCCTGACGGCGTCGCTGTGCATCGGCCTCAGCTCCGTCTCGGTGCAGATCCTGGTGCCGTATGCGTCGCACCTGGCGCCCGAGGCCATGCGCGGACGGGTGGTCGGCAACATTATGAGCGGCCTGATGCTCGGCATCATGCTGGCGCGCCCCGTCGCCAGCCTCATCGCCTATCAGACCTCCTGGCGCGCGGTCTTCGTGCTGTCGGCGTCGATCCTGCTGGTGCTGAGCCTGGTCCTCACCCGCGCGCTGCCGAAGCGAAGCCCGGCGTCGCATACCGGATACGGAGCGTTGCTCTTTTCAATGGTCCGCCTCGCCCGGACAACCCGGGTCCTGCAGCGGCGGGCGCTCTACCATGCCGCGCTGTTCGCCGCCTTCAGCCTGTTTTGGACCACGGTCCCGCTCCTGCTTGCCGGGCCGGCCTATCATATGTCGCAGGCGGGAATCGCATGGTTCGCATTCGCTGGCGTCGCTGGCGCCATCGCCGCACCCATGGCCGGCAGGGTGGCGGACCGGGGGTGGAGCCGAGCCGCGACCGGGCTCGCAATGCTGATGGCTGCGGCCTCGTTCCTGATCACCCATGTCGGCCAGCCGGGATCAACCCTGGCCCTGGGCTTTCTGGTCGCCGCCGCGGTGCTGCTCGATTTCGGCGTGACGACCAACCTCGTGCTCGGCCAACGCGCGATTTTCATGCTCGGCGCCGAGTACCGGAGCCGGCTGAACGGCCTCTATATGGCGACATTCTTCATGGGCGGCGCCCTGGGTTCTGCTGTCGGCGGCTGGGCCTACGCCCGCGGCGGCTGGTGGCTCGCATCCTGGATCGGGTTCGCCTTGCCGGTCGCGTCCCTGGCCTACTACGCCACGGAGTTCCGCGCTCCGAGCCGTTCGGGGCGGGTGGCGCACACGGTCCGCTAACCGGACGGCAGCCCGGCCAGATGGCAGGCTGTTGGCCAGGTAAGGGCTCCCCCGGCATCCCGCGGCACCAAAGCTGGCGGAACGGTGCTGCACCGCGGCTCGGCGATGGGGCAGCGCGGGTGGAACGGGCAGCCGGGCGGCGGCGCTATGGCGCTCGGCAGCTCGCCCCGGACGGCCGCATCCCGGTGGCGACCGCCGGGCGCGATCTGCGGGACGGCCTCGATCAGCGCGCGGGTGTAGGGGTGCCGCGGCGTCGCGAACAGCGCCTCGGTGGGCCCGGTCTCCACGATCTTTCCGAGATACATCACCGCCGTCCGGTGGGCGATGTGGCGCACCAGGCGCAGGTCGTGCGTGATGAACAGCAGCGCGAGCCCAAGCCGGTCCTGCAGCTCGAGCAGCAGGTTCACGATCTGCGCCTGCACCGACACATCGAGCGCCGAAACCGGCTCGTCGGCGATGATGACGGCAGGCTCCACCGCGAGCGCGCGGGCGATGCCGACCCGCTGCCGCTGCCCGCCGGAGAACTCGTGCGGGTAGCGCCCGCCTGCGTCCTGCGGCAGATGCACGAGGTCGAGCAACGCCTGCACCCGGCCGGGCACCGCGGCACGCTCCACCACCCGATGCACCGCAAGCGCCTCGGCCAGCGCATCGCCGACGCGGAGGCGCGGGTTCAGCGAGCCGTACGGGTCCTGGAACACCATCTGCACCCGGCGGTTGTAGGCGCGCCGTGCCGGGCCGGTCAGCGCCAGGACGTCCTGGCCCTCCAGCCGGATCGCGCCTTCGTCCGGCTCATGCAGCCGCACCAGGCAGCGCGCCAGGGTGGACTTGCCGCAGCCAGACTCGCCGACGATCCCCAGCGTCTCGCCCCGGTGCACCGTGAGGCTGACGCCGTCCACCGCGCGCAGCACCGGCGCCGCCCGCCCGCGCGTCCAGTCGAGTGCCGAACGCTGCAACGGGAAACGCTTGCACAGGCCCGTGGCCTCCAGCAACGGCGTGCTCAGGACGCTGCCTCCTGCCGCGCCACCCGATCCGACGCCCAGCACGCCGCCCAGTGCGCCGGCGCCGTTTCCAGAAACGCCGGCGGGCTCGTCCAACATCGCGCCTCGACGAAGCCGCAGCGCGGCGCGAACGGGCAGCCCGGGATTGCCTGATCGAGCCGGGGCGGCTGCCCGGGAATTGGCACCAGCTTCTGCCGCACCGGCCCGGCCTGCGGCATGGAGCGCAGCAGGGCGGCGGTATAGGCGTGGCTCGGTCGCCCGAACACCGCCGCCACCGGCCCGGCCTCGACCACCCGCCCGGCATACATCACGCACACCCGGCCGCACGTCTCCGCCACCACCCCCAAATCGTGCGTGACCAGGACCATCGCCATCCCCAGCTCGTCAGTCAGCCGCATCAGCAGCTTGAGGATCTGGTCCTGGATCGTCACGTCCAGCGCCGTGGTCGGCTCGTCGGCCAGCAGCAGCATCGGCTGCGCCGCCAGCGCGATGGCGATCATGGCGCGCTGCCGCATGCCACCGGAGAACTCGTGCGGGTAGCTGCCCAGTCGCTGTGCCGCGGACGCGATGCCCACGAGGTCGAGCAGCTCCAGCGCCCGCGCCCGCCGTGCCCGGCCGTCCAGCCCGCCGTGCGCCGCCAGGCTCTCGCCGATCTGCTGGCCGATGGTCAGCACCGGGTTCAGCGCGGCCATCGGCTCCTGGAAGACCATCGCGACCTCGCGCCCGCGGACCGCGCGCAACGCCCGCTCGGGCAGGGTCAGCAAGTTCTGGCCCCGCCACACAACCTGCCCGGCGACCGTGGCATTGCGGCGCAGTAGCCGGGTGATTGCCCGCAGGGTGACGCTCTTGCCGGAACCGCTCTCCCCGACCAGCCCGACAATCTCTCCGGCATCGACGACGAGTCCAACTCCATTGACGGCGCGCACGGGTCCGCGTGGCGTGGCGAACGTGACGCGCAGGTTCTCCACGCGCAGTAGCGGGGCGGCGGTCAACGCTTCACGTCCATCAGATCGGCCACGCCATCGCCCACCAGGCTGAAGCCGATGCCGGACAGCACGATGGCGAAGCCGGGGAACACCGCGACCCACCAGGCCTGGGTGAACAGGTTCTTGCCGTCGGCGATCAGCACGCCCCACTCCGCCGCGGGCGGCTGCGCGCCGAGGCCGAGGTAGCCCAGGCTCGACCCCAGCAGGATCGCCAGCGCCATGTCGGTCATCCAATAGACGATGATCGGCCTGACGGCGTTCGGCAGGATGTGGCGGAGCAGGATGCGCGCCTGGCCGTAACCCAGCACCTTGCAGGCGGACACGTAGTCCTGGCCGCGCAGCACCAGCACCTCGCCGCGCATGAGCCGGGCGTAGAACACCCAGCCGACGACGGTGACGGCGACGTACATGTTGCCGAGCCCCGGCCCGAGCACGGCGACGATGGCGATCACCAGCACCAGGAAGGGGAACGCCACCACGAGATCGACCAGCCGGCCGAACACGATGTCGGCGATCCCGCCGTAGTAGCCGACCAGCAGGCCCACCGCCGTGCCGATTACCAGCGGCCCGATCGTGGCGAAGGCAGCGATCTGCAGGTCGATGGTCGCCGCCGCGATGGTGCGCGACAGGATGTCCCGGCCGAACTGGTCGGTGCCGAACGGGTGCGCGGTGCCCGGCGGTTGCAATAATGCGGCAAAGTCGAACGCGAGCGGGTCGTAGGGCGCAACGAACCCCGGTGCTATGGCACACAGCAGCAGCGCCAGCATGATCGCGACGCCAGCGAGCAGCGGGACCGGCACGCGACCGATCACCGGGCCACCCGGGGATCGAGCCACATCTGCACCAGGTCGGTCGCGAGGAACGCCAGCGACACGATGACCGCGAGCACCAGGGTCAGCGCCTGGATCACCGGGTAGTCGCGGGCGAAGATGCTCTCGACCATCAGCCGGCCTACGCCGGGGACCGCGAACACGCTCTCGGTGATCACGGCACCGCCGAGCAGCGCTCCGACCTGCAGCCCCACGAGCGTCACGGTGGACAGCAGCGCGTTGCGCAGCACGTGGCGGAACAGCACGACCCGCTGCGACAGCCCCTTCGAGCGGGCAAAATCGACGAACTCGGCCTGCAGCACCTCGAGGATCGCCGCCCGGAGGTTGCGCATGATCACCGCCGAGAAGCTGAGCGCCAGCGTGAGCGCGGGGAGCAATAGGTGGTAGAGGTGCGCCGCCACGCCGTCGCCGTAGCCGCCCACCGGGAACCAGCGCAGCCCCGCGGCGAACACCGTCAGCAGTACCAGCCCGACATAGAAGATCGGTGACGACAAGCCTACCTGGAATACCGCCCGGATCAGGTAGTCAGGCCAACGGCCCGCCTGCGTCGCCGCCACGAAGGCCAGCGGCACGGCGATGCCGACCGCCAGCGCCGTCGCCAGCGCCGTCAGCATCAGCGTCGCCGGCAGCCGCTCGGCGATGATGGCCGTCACCGGGACGCGCAGCGCGATCGAGGTGCCGAAGTCGCCATGCAGCACGCTGCCGACGAACAGCAGGAACTGCGCCCAGAGCGGCCGGTCGAGCCCCATCTGCTGATGCAGCCGGGTCACCGCCTCGTCGGTTGCGCGGTCCCCCAGCATGGCGCTCACGGGATCGCCAGGCAGCAGGCGCGCCAGGATGAAGACCACGAGTCCGATCGCCAGGAACGTCGGCACGATCTGCAGCAGCCGTGCGGCGATCAGGCCGGCGCGGTTCAAGCGTACGGCCCGCCGGGCTTACTTCTCGACGAACGCGCCCTCGAACAGGTTGTTGCCGAGCGGGATTTGCACGAAACCCTGGGCGTTCTTGCGGAAGGCGACGGGATACGGCGTCTCATACAGGAACACGACCGGCGCCGCGGCGGCGTAGCGCTCCTGGATTTCCTTATACTGCGCCGCGCGGGCGGCGGCGTCGGTTTCCTGCTGCGAGGCGGTGAACAGCTCATCGACCCGCTTGTCCTGCCACTGCGAATGCAGCGAGTGGATGTTCGGGTAGTAGGCGGCATAGGAGGTGATCTGGCTGGGGTCGGAGATGTCGTTGGTCCACAGCGAGGCGCGCATTGCGAAGTCCTCTGCCCGGTAGCGGGCGGTACGGGTGGCGTTGTCCACCTGGTCGATGCGCAGCCTGATGCCGACCTGGCCCCACATCTGCTGCACGATGGCGAGGTTGTTGGCCTCCTCCGCATTGCCGGACAGCGCCAGAACCGATGTCTCGAACCCGTGGGGGAAACCCGCCTCGGCCAGCAGCGCCCGGGCCTTCGCCGGGTCGTGTCTATAGAGCTCCTGGCCCACGAACAGCGGCGTCGTGGCGGACATGAACGAGCGCATCGGCTTGCCCAGGCCAAGCGTGGTGATCCCGATCACCGCATCTTTGTTCACGGCATAGTTGAGCGCCTGCCGCACCTTCACGTTCGCCATCGGGTTGGGCTTGCCGTCCTTGTAGGAGGCGCCGGCGAACATCGTAAGATACATCACGCGGGTGGAGGGCCACAGCTCCATGCGGAGCGACGGGTCGGCCTGCAGCTCCTTGACCCGGGTGTACGGCACGAACTCCGTGCCGTCGATCTCACCGGCCTTCAGCTTCAGCAAGCGGGTGGCGTCGTCGGGGATAATCTGGAACTCCAGCTCGTCGAGGTAGGGCAGCGCCTTGCCGTCCTCGGCTGGCTTCCAGTAGTACGGGTTGCGCCGCAGGGTCATCGACACGCCGCGCTGCCATGCGGCCACGATGAACGGGCCTGATCCGATGGGCTTCTCGGCGAACGCCTTCGCCTTGTCCTCGGGCGTCGCGCCCGGCGCGGCCTCGAACAGCTTCTGCGGCATGATGGCGGCGTTGAACGTGGCCAGCGCCGGGATGATCGTCGGGTCCGGATGCTTCAGCGTGAGCTTGACGGTGTCGCCCGAGCCCTCGATCTGGTCGATGGAGGCGAGCGAGGACGACCACGCCCCGGCCTTCGGATCGCGTGCGCGGTCGAGCGACCATTTGACGTCGTCGGCGGTGAGCGGGGAGCCGTCGGCGAACTTCACGCCCTGACGCAAGGTCAAGGTCAGTGCCTTGCCGTCGGCGGCGCTCTCCCACTTCGTGGCGAGGCCGGGCTGCACGCCCAGGCCGTCCTTGGTGGGCGCGAGCAGCGTGTCGTAGAGGTTCGTCAGCACCCAGATGTCGGTGTTCGCGTCGTTCAGCACCGGGTCGAGGAACAGCGAGTCGGCGTAGCGCGCATAGACCATCTTGCCGCCCCGCGTGGCGGCCTCTGCGCCGTGCGGCAGCCCCAGAGTGCCCGCCGCAACCAGGGCCGCACATCCAATCCTCAGCAATGTTCGACGCATGCGGGCCTCCTGAGCCAAAAGCCCGCAAGGCTAGGTTTGTTCCCCGGCCGAAGTCAACGAGGGTCCCGAATATCGGCCACAGAGGCCCGCTTCCATTGCGTGCGAGGGCGTGCTTTTCTTCGACGTCCGGGACGTCCTGACCCGGCGGCGGATGGGGTCGGCGGTCGTGGAGTTTCGTGCTTTTTGCCATGCCGACATCCCGCATCTGCTCACGTGGTTCCAGACGCCCGCCGAACTGACGCAATGGGGCGGCCCGAAGCGCCGGTTTCCCATCGACGAGCCGCAGATGACCGCCCTGCTTGCCGAGACGGTGGGGACGCGCCCGGGGCGGCGCATTTGGGCCGGAGAGCGGCGGGGCTCACTTGTGGCTATTGCCAGCGCTGTGCTGGACTGGGATCAGGGTATCGCCTTGCTCACGATGGTGGGCGTAGCGCCGAGCGCGCGGGGCCAGGGCCTGGCCGCGCCGTTTATTCGCCAGGTCGTACAGGCCGTCTTCCACGAGCCGGCATTCGAACGGTTGGAGCTCAATGTCTATACCTTCAACACGGCTGCCATCCGGACCTATGACGCGCTTGGCTTTGTCCGCGAGGGCATCCGGCGGTCGATGGTCCGGGTGGGCGACGAACGGTGGGACGCCGCCCACTACGCGATGCTCCGGAGCGAATATTTGCAACACCACGCCATGAACGACGACCGTATCCTGGTCTGGGGCGCCGGCGCCATCGGCGGAACGGTCGGCGCCTTCCTGAAGCGCGCCGGGCATGACATGACGTGACGTTCGTCGATATCGTCCCGGAGCATGTCGCCGCGATCCGCGGCCATGGCCACGGCCGCGACAGCGGCCTGCACGTCCACGGCCCGGTCGAGGAGCTCACCATCCAGGCCCCTGCCCTGCTGCCGGCCGATGTCACCGGCACGTGGCCGCGCATCTTCCTGTGCGTGAAGGCGCACCACACCGAGGCGGCGTGCCGCGCTTTGCTGCCGCATCTGGCCGCCGACGGTTTCGTGCTCTCGCTGCAGAACGGCCTGTGCGAGACCCCGATCGCCGGGATCGTCGGGCCTACGCGCACGATGGGCGCCTTCATCAACTTCGGCGCGGACTGGATGGGGCCGGGCGACATCCTGTTCGGCAACCGCGGCGCGGTGGTGCTGGGCGAGATCGACGGCGCCATGACGCCCCGATTGGCAGTATTGCACGCGCTGATGCAGGCGTTCGAGCCGGACGCCGTCGCCACCCCCGACATCTGGTCGTATCTCTGGGGCAAGCTCGGCTATGGCGCGATGCTGTTTGCCCAGGGGCTGGGCGACCTGGGAATCGCCGACTGCCTAGCCCGGCCGGAGCTGCTGCCGGCTTGGCGCGCGCTCGGCGGCGAGGCGGTGGCCGTAGCGCTCGCGGAGGGGGTGCGGCCCCGCGGCTTCAACGGTTTCGACCCCGACGCCTTCCGCCCTGGTGCCGCCGCCGCGCAGGCGCAGGCCAGCGTGGAGGCCATGGTGGCGTTCAACCGGCCTAGCGCCAAGACCCATTCCGGCGTCTGGCGCGACCTCGCCATCCGCAAGCGGCAGACCGAGGTGGACGTGCAGATCGCGCCCATCGTGGAGATCGGCGCCCGGCACGGCCTGCCCTGCCCGGCAATCCGCAAGCTGGTCGCGCTGATCCACGAGGTCGAGCAGGGGCGCCGGGCGCTGTCGGACGACAACCTGCTGGAGCTGCTGCCATGAGCCTGCGTTTCGATGGCAAGGTGGTCGCGGTCAGCGGCGCCGGGCACGGGCTGGGCTGGGCCATCGCCGAGAGTTTTTCCAATCTCGGCGCCCGGGTGTTCGGCTGCTATCCGGCCACGGCGCAGGTCGCGGGCGCGGAGATGGCGGTGGTGGACCTGACGGACCGCGCCGCCGGCGCCGCCTGGGTCGCGGCGGTCGAGCGGACGGCCGGCACGGCGATCGACGTGCTGGTCAACAACGCCGGCGGCGTCGCGGGCCAGGTGTTCCGCCCCATCGAGGAGGTCACGGACGCCGACTGGGACCAGGTCCTGGCGGTGAACCTGGGCGCCGCCTTCGCGCTCAGCCGGGCTGCGGCGCCTGGCATGAAACGGGCCGGGCGGGGCCGCATCGTCAACATCTCCTCGGGCGCCGGGCTGCAGGCGTCGCTCACCGGCATCCAGGCCTACGCCAGCGCCAAGCACGCCGTCGTGGGTCTGACACGGCAGCTCGCGCACGAGTTGGGGCCGCACGGCATCACCGTGAACAGCGTGGCCCCGGGGCTGATCCCCAGCAACCCGGCGAGCGCCGCGCAGTGGGACGGCTATGGCGCGGCCCGGCAGGAGGCAATGCTGGGCGCCATCGCGCTGCACCGGTTGGGCACGCCACAGGACATCGCCAACGCGGTGCTGTTCTTTGCCAGCCCAATGGCCGACTTCGTCAACGGGCAGATCCTGCAGGTGGACGGCGGCCGGTAGCCAGCCCTTCCCGACCCATGGGCACCTGGGGCATGCTCACCGCCGCACAGGGCGGAGGTTGGGATGAACGGGACAAGACACCCAGACGGCGAGCCCTGGCAGTGGTCCGAGGACACCTGGCGCCGCATCGTCGGCCGCGCCCGGGCCGGCCGCAGCCTCGCGCCCAAAACCTGGCCCGGCGGTGCGCGCTGCGCTGTCGCCATCTCGTTCGATGCCGACCACGACACCATCCCGCTTCGCGACAGCGACGAGAGCCCGATGCGCATCAGCCAGGGCCAGTATGGCAACCGCCAGGCCATGCCGCGCATCCGCCGCCTGCTGGCCCGGGAGGCGGTCCCCGCCAGCTTTTTCTACCCCGCTGTTTCCGCTCTGCTGTATCCGGACGAGGTGCGCGGCGTGGCTGCCGAGGGGCACGAGATCGGCATCCATTCCTGGATCCACGAGGCCAACACAACGCTGCCGCCGGGCGTCGAGCGCGACCTGACGCTTCGCGCCGCCGACACGCTGGAGCGGATCGCCGGTATCCGCCCGGTAGGGATGCGCACCGCGAGCTGGGATTTCTCGGTCGATACCCTGTCGATCATTCGCGAGCTGGGCCTGCTGTACGACAGCTCGCTCATGGCCGACGACGACCCGTACGAGCTGATGGCGGACGGCGAGCCGACCGGGGTGGTCGAGCTGCCGCCCGAGTGGATCCGCGACGACGCGGTATATTACAACTTCGTCCGGTTCAGCGCGCTGCGTCCCTACACGCCGCCGTCCTCCGTGCTGGAGATTTTCACCGCCGAGTTCGACGCCGCCTGGGAGGAGCGCGGGCTGTTCCTGCTCACGCTGCACCCGCACATCTCGGGCCACCGCTCGCGCGTGCCGGTGCTGGAGAAGCTGATTGCCCACGCCAAGGCACGAGGCGAGTGCTGGTTCGCAACCCATGCGGACATCGCGCGCTGGTGCAGGGACGCCTAGCGGTGCAAACCAGGAGACGATGATGCGCAGCAACAAGCTCGGCCGGACTGGCCTTTTCGTTTCCGAACTCTGCCTTGGGACTATGACCTTCGGCGGCAGTGAGGGCGTGTGGCAGCAGATCGGCGCACTCGGTCAGGACGACGCCGAGCGCCTGGTCGGCCGCTCGATTGACGCCGGCATCAATTTTATCGACACCGCCGACGTCTATGCAAACGGCCTCTCGGAGCAGATCACCGGCCAGGCGCTGCGCAACCTGAAGGTCCCGCGCGAGAACATCGTCGTCGCCACCAAGGTCTATGGCCCGACCGGCCCTGGCCCCAACTCCCGCGGCAACTCGCGCGTGCATATCATCGATGCAGTAAAGGCCAGCCTGAAGCGCCTTCAGCTCGACCACGTGGACCTCTACCAAATCCACGGCTTTGACCCGGCGACGCCCATCGAGGAAACCGTGCGCGCCCTCGACATCCTGGTGCAGCACGGCCATGTCCGCTACGTCGGCGTGTCCAACTGGGCGGCCTGGCAGATCACGAAAGCCCTCGGCATCGCCGAGCGGTACGGCCTCGCCCGCTTCGAAACCCTGCAGGCCTATTACAGCCTCGCCGGCCGCGACCTGGAACGCGAGATCGTCCCCATGCTGCGCAGCGAGAGCGTCGGCCTCATGGTCTGGAGCCCATTGGCCGCCGGGCTGCTTAGCGGCAAGTACCGCCGTGACCAGGAAGCGACCGATGGCCGGCGTGCTGCCTTCGATTTCCCTCCGGTTGACCGAGACCGCGCGTTTAGCTGTATTGATGCCATGCGGCCCATGGCCGAACAGCGCAGTGTCTCCGTCGCCCAGATCGCCCTTGCCTGGCTGTTGCATCAAAAGGCTGTCAGCAGCGTCATCATCGGCGCCAAGCGCCTAGATCAGCTCGACGACAACATCGGCGCCACCAACGTCGAGTTGACCGAACAGGAACTTGACACCCTCGACCAAGTGAGTGCGCTGTCCAGGGAATACCCGGGCTGGATGTTCGAAACCCAGGCTTCCCGCTCGAAGCAGCTCGCCGAAGCCGGCCGTAAAACCGTGCGCTAAACGACGGACATGGCTCAGACCGCTCGCCAGCCCGGCTTGGACGGATCGGAGAGCGTGTAGTTCACCGGTCCCATCCCGCATATGGCGATGATCGCCGGCTCGGGGTGCTTGCGGATAACGCCGTCATAGTGCGGCGTGCCTGCCACTCGGTGCACGAAGCTGCCCGCCGCCACCGGAACGCAGGCGGCGGGATCGAAGTCCGCGCCGCTGTTGCACCACCAGGTGCCGGACACGACGATGCAGAAGCGGTCGGTCGTGTAGGTATGCGGCGCGCTCATGTAGCCGGGCCACCAGCGTACCAAAGTGTAATAGAGGCCGGGTTTGGTCGTGTCCCCGGTCAGTGGGCACATCTCCACGCTGCGTTCGGGATAGCCGCCGTTCGGCATCCAGGCGTGCTCTGCTGGCGGCCGGACAATGGTCTGCGTTGGGTTGAGCGGGCTGGCTGAGGCGGCCTGCACCAGCGCTATCGGCAAGGCGGCGACGAGCGGCGCCAGCAACAGGTCACGGCGGCCTCCCTGAATGGACTCCATGTC
>JAABUS010007861.1_pt1 | contig 11986 bp, 9 predicted proteins | sample 5560161 | NCBI WGS metagenome assembly JAABUS01 (sample SAMN10711885, study PRJNA513376) | rock metagenome | isolation source: Antarctica rocks | place: Antarctica: Victoria Land, Trio Nunatak nord | collected 2016-01-04 | reverse complement strand
TGCCGCCCTCGAACGCGGCGATGATCGCCTCGTAGGGCTTGCCCAGGACGTGGGTCAGAACGTTGAGCCGGCCGCGGTGGGCCATGCCGAGCACGACCTCGCGGGTGCCCGTCGCGGCGGCGTCGACGATGATCTCGTCGAGGACCGGAATCAGGACGTCGGTCCCCTCGATCGAGAAGCGCTTCTGACCGGGGTACGTCTGATGAAGGAAGGTCTCGAACGCCTCGACCTGCGTCAGGCGCTCCAGCAGGGCGCGTTTGCGCTCGGCGTCGATCATGCCGCCGTAGCGGTCGTGCTCGATCGCGTCGCGCAGCCAGGCTCGCTCAGCCGGTGCCTGGACGTGGTCGAGGTCGAACCCGATCCCGCCACCGTAGATGTCGCGCAGCCGGGCGATCGCCTCGCCGGCCGTCGTCAGGCCCTCGGACGCTGGCCCACCGACCGCCGAGGCCGGGATCGCAGCCAGGTCGGCGTCCGTCAGACCGTAATGGTCGACGTCGAGTTCGGGCGAACCGTGGGGTGGCGTGCCCAGCGGGTCGAGCTCGACCGACAGGTGGCCGAGGTCGCGGATGGCGCTGGCCAGTTGCGAGACGCCGACGATCTTGCCGACATCGGCGACGGGCGCGCTGGCCGGCGTCTGGACGGCGACCACGTCGTTTGGTGTTCGGGTGGGGGGACCTTCAGCCAGCCGGGCCAGCTCGCCAGGGTCGGCTGCGTCGAAGAAGGAACGGGTCTCGGGATCGATGGACGCGGGGTCCTCGGAGTATCGATCGTAGAGGTCGAGGACGTAGCCCGCGTTCGGGCCAAAGAAGAGTGTTCGTAAATCCGTGGCTGGCATGCTCATCGCTGCCCCATCGGCTCCCTGGGCGCGCTCGCCATCACCGCATCGCTGGGGTGGGGCGAACTGTCTGCGTCCTGCTGGACGACCCGGGACCCGCCGACCCCAACGGGTCGGCGCTGACCCACGTCGCGTTCCAAGTGGCCCTGTCCCAGGACCGAAATCGCCCACCAGCTCCGCCGAAGCGGCGCGGCGCGGGGCGACTGGCCCAGTCCCGGGAAGGCCCGGTCATCCTGCGCATTCTAACACGCAGGACCTGGCAGACAGGCCAAAGGATTGCCGTCCTGAACCGGATGGGGTGACCACGCGGGAACCCGAGACGAGGTCGACCCTGTGCCCACTGCCCTACCGATGCCCCCGAAATACTCGACGAGACTCGGCAACTCATCGACGTGCGATTCGGAACGACCTAACCGGAACCCGGCTCGGGAATGATCCCAACCAGATGCCCAGTGAACGGTCGGACGCCAACCGGCGATCGAGTTAACGACACCGACCCTCGAATGATCCCGACGTGCAGCCCTGGCCACGACCCCCGATTAGCGCCCAGCGGCCACGACACTGGCGAAACGATCGACGAGCCAGCGCCCGGCTGCCCCCGGCGCGGTCGGCTTGGCGACCAGATACCCCTGGACGTAATCGCAGCCGGCCTGGTGGGCCGCGGCGAGATGCGACTTCCGCTCGACGCCCTCGGCCGTTACGACTATGCCGAGATCATGCGCCAGGCGAGTGATTCCAGCGACGACGGTCCGATCCCAGTGGGAGTGCGGCAGCCGCTGGATGAACCGAGCGTCGATCTTGATGGCACCCACCTGTAGGGCGTGGAGCAGCGCGAGCGAACTCGTCCCCGCGCCGAAGTCATCCAACGCCAGACGGACACCCAACCTGTGCAGGGCGGCAATGGTCTCGACCGACGCCTCCAGATCCTCGGCGGCGGTCCGCTCGCTGACCTCCAGGCAGAGCCGTGTGGGAGCGATCCCGTGTCCACTCAGGATCGACGCCAGCTTGGTCGGAAGGTCCTGTTCGCGGAGTTGCCGGGCGGCGATGTTGACGTTGACCTCCCGAGGGGCAGCCATTCCGAGCGAGCGATCCCACTCCGCAAGCTGACGACAGGCTCGGTCGAGGACCCAGTACCCGATTGGAACGATCAGACCAGTCTCCTCGGCCAGAGGAATGACGTCGGCCGGACTGACCAGCCCGCGGTCGGGGTGCTGCCAACGTAGCAGGGCCTCGAGCGTGATGACCCGTCCGTTCGCCCCATCGACGATGGGCTGATAGTGGAGCCGGAACTCGTCCTGCTCGAGCGCCCGCCTGAGTTCCGTCGCGAGCCGGAAATGGTCGTTTGCCTGGTCCGCCTGCGGGTCATACAGTTGAACCACCCCGCGCCCCTGACCCTTGGCGTCGTGGAGCGCCATGCCGGCCTGACGCAGCAACTCGGAGGGCGACCCGTCCGTCGACAGGCGCGTCGCGACACCGATACTGATGCCAACCGAGATCTCATGCCCCAAAACCATCGTCGGGCGGGCGATGCGCTCGACCAGCCGTTTGGCTAGTTCCATCGCAACGGCGGCCGATGTGTCCGGCAGAACGGCGACGAACTCGTCGCCCCCGAAGCGAAACACGTCACCGGCCGTACCGACGCTGGCCGCGAGGCGGCAGCTGGTGTCGATCAGCAGCGCGTCGCCAGCCGCGTGGCCATAGGCATCGTTGACTCGCTTGAACCGGTCCAGGTCCATGAACAGCGCCGCCGTCGAACCCAAACCAATCCGCGGCGATGCCTGAATCTTCTCGTCCAGCGAGGCCCGGTTGGCGAGTCCAGTCAATGAGTCGTGATGGGCCAGGTACTGCAGATCATGCTCATGGTCCTTGATCGCGGTGATATCCCGTGCCACCCCCTGCCAGCCAAGGAAGACGCCTGATTCGTCCCGCACCGGCGTCGCTCCGTCGTGAATCCAAACGACCCCACCATCCCGGGTGCGCATCCGATATTCGGCCGCAAAGGCCGTCCGGGTCTGGTTGGCTCGGACTTCGAGGTCCCGGACGCGCTGCCAGTCGTCCGGATGGACGGAACGCGCCCAAAGCGACCGATCCGCCATGAATGCGTCGGCTGAATATCCAAGGAGATGTTCGACGTAGGGGCTGATGTAACGGAGCGGATCGTCGAGGTTCTCACTCTCGCTGTAGATCACGGCCGGGACTTGCTCGACCAGTGCCCGGTATTGGGCTTCCCTTAACGCGAGCCGCCGCGCTGCTTCCCGCCCATGGGTGATGTCCAGGAAGTAGGCCGAGAGTCCGACGGGCGAGGGGTAGGCGCGAACCTCGAACCAGCCGTCCAGCGGCGGAAAGAAGAAGTCGAACGTTGTGGTCACCTGTTCGCGCATCGCGCGGCGGAACTCTGCTTCGAGCACCGTCCCAACGGCATCCGGGAAGGCGGCCCACATGCTCCTCCCCAGGAGTTCCGACTGGGATCGCTGCAGGATGCGCTCGGCTTCGGGGTTCAGGGAGACGAAGAGCCAGTCCTGGTCAAGGGCGTAGAACGCGTCGGTCACCCGCGCGAGCATGTCTCTTGTCTGCGAGCGGAGGTTGTCGCTCCGGCGGAGCATCCTGAGGTACTGGAGCGCGTGGTCTCGCGCCGCCGGTCGGCGCATTCGCGGAGCCCGGGCCCCACATACCCCGCGAGTGGTTATCGACATCGATCGATCCAGATAATCAAGCCCGTCCCGAATGTCTGGCTGCGGTGGTCACCTGCCGAGAAGCTCCCAGCATGGTAGTCGCCAACCTAGTGATGTCTCCATGACCCATCACTCCCAAAACGTTGGCGCGTTGTTGGTGGCTGGATGCGACGGGTCGAGCGCGTCGAGCCGGGGCTGGCTCTCACTCCACCTCCTGCCCGGAGAGCATGCCATCTGACACCCGCCACAGGTGCGCGGCCGCTCCGGGATCGAGGGCGTACGCGGCGACCCCGGTCCGGGTGCCGGGAACGTGCGGTCCGGCCTCGTTGCAATCCTCGAAGTACCGGCCCCCGACGCCGTCGAGCAACGGTGAGGTCGCCAGCAGGACGGAGGTGGCCGCGCCCTGCTCCGGCGTCTTCCAGACGAGATCCGAGCCGCTCGTCTGGGTTGCCTCCAGCTGGGCGACCTGCTCGGCGGTGATCTGGAGGTTGGCTACCCCGGGGGTGTGGGTGGCACCAGGCATGAGGGCGTTGGCCGTGATGCCGTCACCGGCCCAGCGCCGCGACGCCTCGACGGCGAACAGGACGTTGGCGGTCTTGGACTGCCCATAGGCAAGGAACGGGTCGTAGGGGCGCCGCCGGAAGTTGATGTCGTCGAACACGACCGGTGACCGGAGGTGACCCGCCGAGCTCACCGACACGACCCGGGCATTGCCGGCCGCCGCCAGCGCGTCGTGCAGCCCGTTGGCCAGGGCGAAGTGTCCGAGATGATTGGTGGCGAACTGGAGCTCCCAGCCCTCGGACGTCCGAATCTCGGGTGTTGCCATGACGCCGGCGTTGTTGACCAGGATGTGCAGCGGCCCGTCCCATGAGGCCACGAACGCCGCTACTGACGCCTGATCGACGAGGTTCAGGGGCGCGACGTCGACATGCTGATTGCCGGTCGTCGTGACGATGTCCGCGGCGACGCGGTTGCCCGCTTCGAGGTCGCGAACGGCCAGCGTGACGCTGGCGCCCGCCTGGGCCAGGGCACGGGCGGTCTCGACGCCGATACCGGACGCGGCGCCGGTTACGATGGCCCGGCGGTCGGCGAGATCGATTCCCGCGACGACGTCGGAGGCGGTGGACAAGGCATCGAATGGTGTCATGATCCGTGAGGTTGTGGTCATGGTGTTGTCCTTTCCCTGGGGGCCGGATTCGGCGGGTTGCGATTCGTCACGGAACACTGGCATCCCGGCCCTCTCGCCGGCGTGACGAAGCGGCGCTACTGCTGGGCGGTGGAGCGGACGACGACCTCACCGACATCGACGTTGGCTGGCTGCTCGATCGCGAACGCGATGGCGCGGGCGATAGCGTCGGGCGGGAGGGCGAAGGTGTCGCGGGAGGCGATGAGCTGGGCGCGCACCTCCTGATTCGACACGCTCTCCACGAAATCCGTCTGGACGAAACCGGGCGAGACGATCGTCACCCGCAAGCTATCGCCGGCCTCCTGGCGCAACCCTTCGGAGATGGCGCGGACGGCGACCTTCGTCCCGGAATAGACCGCCTGGTTCGAGACTGTCCGGAGTCCGGCGGTCGAAGCGACGGTGACGAAGTGACCGAACCCCTGCTCGCGGAAGACGGGCAGCGCGGCGGCGATGCCGTACAGCACGCCTTTGATGTTGACATCGATCATTGCTTCCCACTCCTCGACCCGCAGGTCATCGAGCGGGGAGATCGGACCGACGCCGGCGTTGTTGACGAGCACGTCGAGCTGGCCGAATCGCTCGGTCGCCAATGAGATGAGCCGGGTCAGGTCGTCACGCCGTGTCACGTCTGTCTGGACAGAGGCGGCTTCACCGCCCCGATCGATGATTCGTGTCGCCACCGCCTCGAGGCGATCCGATCGGCGAGCCCCAAGGACGACCTTCGCGCCGCACTCAGCGAGCACGAGCGCCGTCGCTTCGCCGATCCCACTGCTGGCGCCCGTGATCGCGACGACCTTGCCTTCGATTCCTGATTCGATCGTCAACAGGTTCCGTTCCTTCCCGGCAGTCTCGGTCCAGGTGAGTCGGCGTGGGTCGATGTGCTCGCACCTTCGACTGTCCGACTCCTGTGACTCGCCTACAATGAAACGGACACCTCTCCAGTACCATGGACAAGCTTAGCGGAGATGTCTCCACTTAGCCAGTCGTTCATTTGGCGACAAGGGCACTTCGCAGAATCGACGACGGCACGAGAGGACGACGTGGACGCACAACGACCGCCCTTGCGCGCAGACGCGGAGCAGAACCGCGCCCGAATCTTGGCGGTGGCGCGGACGGCGCTGTCCGAGTCGAGCGACGCCTCGCTGAACGCGATCGCCAGGCTGGCCGGAGTCGGTCCCGGCACCCTGTACCGGCACTTCCCGAACCGGGAGGCGCTCGTACTCGCGGTCTACCGCCGGGACGTCAGGGAGCTCATCGACGCCGTCCCGGACCTCCTCGCTGCGCATCCGCCGGTCGCCGCACTCCGCCTGTGGTTGGACCGGCTCGCCGCCTACGGGCGCGTCAAGCACGGGCTCGCCGACGCCCTCCACGCCGCTACCCGCGCCGATCTCGCCAGCGAGCACTACAGTCCGGTCGTGGACGCGATGACCCTCCTGCTGGACGCCGGCAAGGCCGCGGGTGAGCTGCGTCCCGACATCGACGCCGACGACCTGTTGGTGCTTGTCGGCTTCCTGTGGCGGCTCGACCCCGCCCCCAACCGGGACACGCGCTCGAGCCACATGCTCGACCTGGTGATGGACGGGCTGCGCCAGCAACGAGGCATGGGGCGGTGATTGCCGGCTACGGAATCCTGGACCGTGTTCTCGCCCGGATCCGTGCCGAGTGACCGCGTCGCTGACCGCATCCCCTCTGGATCTCCGCATCTGCTCCCTGTTCGTCACGGGAATGGCTCGAACGCCGTCTGGCACACGGCGGCACTGGGCCGGGACCGCCACCTGGCAGCTCGGCGCCAGACGGGTCTGGTTCGCCTTCTCCGGCGACATCGCCAACGTGGAGATCGATCGGGTCTTCGACGGCGTCACCGAGACGACGGTCCCACGACCCACCGCCTCCACGACCAGTCAGTCCCCTCCGGCTCCAATGGGCTGTACGACGTGAGCCCAGGCGAGGCACCCCACTTGATCTCCGATGGCGTACCATGCGGACTCCACGACGCCTTCGCGTTCTCAGGTGAGCTGCCCGTTCGCATCACCGTTCCTCAGGTAGCCCTGAAGGTGACCCGCAACCCTGGAGCAAGGCGATTGTCCGACCCGCGCCCGTACCGGCCTCACCGATCCAGCCAAGGCTCCGTCCGGATGTTCATCGCCGGCGTGGTCTTGCTGACGCTGGGTCTGTCCTCACCCGCCGCCGACGCCGCGGCCGATCTCGTGACCGTGGGGGCCGTGGTGGCGCAGGCCGGCACCTCGACCGATCCGGAGCCGGCTCCTAGGTTCCAGCCGGTTGGCAATGGCGACGCCATCGCCAACCCAGTGGAACCAGCCGCTGACTCCGGATCGGACAACGGTTCATGGTGGCGGATCGTGATCGCCGCGGCGGTCGCCGTGGTCGTACTGGTGGCCCTGGTTCAGCGACGGCAGTCCCCTGACCAGCGTCGTGGGTCAGGTGTGGGCCGCGGCGGACGACCGAACAGACGCGATGTGCTCGGGCACTAACGGTCGGTTTCTGATATTCATGGGGCTGCCGCCAGTGGTTGGGAGGCTGCGGCCGGTGGCGTCGAGATTGCTGCGTCGGTAGCGCCAGTCGAATCGCCTCGCTCTCGCACGGTAGCGATCCTGGAATGCCAGGATCCGGCATTCCAGGTTCCGGCGTTTCAGGGTGGCGGAGTCACCGGGGTGATTACCTTGCCTTGGAGGATCGAGAAGTGGGCTTCGACTTGGTATCGACCCGATACTCGTATGCTGAGCGTACACGTCTGACTAAGTGATTGTTAAGAGGTGCTCGACGATGACGACTTGGTTCGTAACAGGAGCGGCACGTGGTCTCGGCTACGAGATCGCGCGGCATGCATTGGATTCTGGCGCGAATGTCGTGGCCACTGCGCGTAGCTTTGCACAGGTGGAGACGGCGTTCCGCCAAGCCCCTGGCTTCGCGGAGCATGTACTGCCGGTTGCGCTGGATGTCACTAACGAGATGCAGGCTACCGCGGCGGTCGAGACGACGATCGCCCGCTTTGGCCGCATTGATGTCCTCGTCAATAACGCTGGCCGAGGCCTTATCGGCGCGGTTGAAGAGGCCTCGGCCGCGGAGACCGAGGCGGTCTTTGCGACCAACGTCTTCGGCCTCCTGAATGTGACCCGCGCCGTCCTGCCTGGGATGCGCGCCGCGCGCTCGGGAACGGTCGTGAACATCGGTTCGATGGGTGGGTTCGCGCAAGTCGCAGGGTGGGGTGTTTACGGCGCGACCAAGTTCGCCGTCGAGGGTTTGAGCGAGTCGATGCGTGCGGAGCTGGCACCGCTTGGAATCACCGTGATCGTCGTCGAGCCTGGTAGCTTTCGAACTGACTTCCTGGATGGGAGCTCGTTGCAAGCGACAGCTTCCGAGATCGCCGACTACGCCCCCACTGTGGGACAGGTGCGGCATGCGGCTGTTGTGAACAACCACGGACAGATCAACGATCCGGTCAAAGGCGCAGCGGCGATCTTTGAGGCCGTCACTGCGCCAGATCCACCGAGTCGCTTCCAGGTCGGTCCCGACGCCGTTGCCATGGTCGAACGCAAGCTCGCCCATGTGCAGGCGGAACTCGACGCATGGCGCTCACTCGCGTCATCCACACTGTTCGCGAGCAACGACGAGTCACGTGGACCGCGCCCGTGAGCGTGGTTTCGTCCCCGGACGGACCAGTAACGCTGGCTGTATCCGCACCCGTAGGGCTGTGCACGACAGGTGGCCCACTTCAGGCGTAGGAGAGGCCCAGCAACTATCAACTTCGACGCGAGCCGCGGGAGTTCGAGCGTCTCGAAGACCACGATGGACAGGCCCTCGCCGAACCGGCTCTGCGTCGCAGTTGACGCCGAGCCGAACGCCTTTCCCTAAACGCGAGCCTGCCCAACACCGGTACTTCATGGGCTTGTTTCACCAAGCAGATCCGGCGCATCTCGAACCTCTCCACACCACTGGTCGACCGTGTGTCCGCTCAGTTGCTCGCGGCTGCGCATCAGGACGCAACGACCGCCGATTAGCTCAGGGGACGGCTTCTCCTTAAGCCGCCAACATGGCATCGAAGAGATCGGGGACCGAGTCGTCTTGCAAGGCGAGGCTCGCCTCGATCGTGACCCTGACATCGCCGTCGACCCTCAGTTGGTTCGAGAGATGCGGTGCATCGTTCGGACACAACCCTTGCGGGGCTACTCCGGCCCGGTCCTCCTCTAGCTTGACATCGAACTTCTGCAGAATCGCAGAGCTAATGACGGTCACACGTCCAGCTCTGCGGCTCCGTGAACGTGGTACGGACTCCGGGCGATGGCTGCCACCGGTTGATGGGCCATCAGGCAGGCAAAGGCGACGAGATGCTGGCAAGTCACCTAGAAGGTCCGCTTCTCCACCGATCGTAGCTACCGTTGGCTGATCGGGGTCGCCGCCGGCGTCCCGGGCGAGCCGTCCGGTGCGCCTGGGTACCAGGCGGCGACATCGAGCTCGGAGGGGATCAGACCGTTATCGGCCAGCCAGCCGCCGAAGGCGTCCCAGCGCTCAGCCGTCTGGACGCCAAACCGCCCGTTACGGTCGAACCACGTCGGGGCGCTGAGTGGGATCGCCGCTGCCTCGATCTCAGTGTCCAGGTCCGGCGAGGCAGCCGCCAGCGCCGCCAGCGCGGCGGCCGGATCAGCCGCGGCCGCCGCGTAGCCATTGCCCATCGCCCGAACCAGCGTCTGGACGACGTCCGGTCGCTGGGCGACAGTCTCTTCGCTAGCAACCAGCACCAGTTCGTAGAACGGCGGGACGCCCCAGTCCTCGAACCGGATCAGCGAGACGTCGTAACCCTCCCGATCGGCGATCAGGGTCTCATGATTCCAGTAGACGCCCGTCACGGCGTCGACCCGGCCGGAGGCGATCGCTGGCAGCAGGTCGTAGCCGACGTTGACGATCTCGACGTCGGCGAGCGTCAGCCCGTCGGCCTCAAGGATCGTCGAGAGCAGCGCGTCGTCGCTGGCCACCCCACTGATCCCGATCGAGCGGCCCCTGAGGTCGGCTGGGCGGGTAATGCGGCGCTCGGTCAGCGTCATCATCACCAGCAGTGGCACCTGGACGATGGCCGCGACGCTGACCACCGGCACACCCTGCGCCCGGGCCAGCAGGACTTCGGTCTGGTAGCTGATCCCGAAGTCGTCGCGCCCGGCCCCGACCGTCTGGAGGACCGTCGCCGGATCGGCCGGCGTGTAGATCTTCGGCGCCAGTCCCGAGTCGGCGAATAGTCCCCGCGCCTCGGCCAGGTAGATCCCGGCGTGGTTGGCGTTGGGGTACCAGTCCAGCGCCAGGGTAACGGGCGTGGTCTCCCGCGCCACCACCCGGCGCCGGGGAGTGAAGCCAAGTCCAAGAAGCCCCGCGCCGGCGAGGGCGAGCGGTGCCCGCAGCCGGGCGGTCCGGGCATCGAGCCGGCCGAGGGTCGTGTCATGATCGGTCATCGTTCCGTCGTCTCCCGCGTGGGGTCGACGCATTGCCGTCCCCGTGTGGTACGGGGAGGCACCAGCGTCGCCCGGTCAGAAAACGGGGCCACCGGCTCCGGATGGGCCCGGCGCGCATCGCGGCGGTCCGGTCACGGTGGCAGGAGCGTCGTGTGGAGATCCCGAGCGGTGACGACGTCGTCGCCGGGCAGGATCGGCCAGCTTCCCTTCGCGGGCATTACCCCGATCAGGTTCGACGGTCGGCGACATCCGGTCGCCCTCTCAGCCCGGCATCCCGAGCTCCCGTTGGCATGGTCGGGGGCAACCATCGAGCAACCCCGACCACGGATCAGCCTAACAAACTCCCCGGCCGGATGCACGGCGCACGAGGCCACTCAACGTCCGGACAATCTCGACGGCCCGCTCAGACGCGGGGATCGGCTGGCTACGACGAGCCGGATTGCACAGCGTCCTGAGGACGAGGAAGTGGCGAATCAGGTCGTGCAGCCCGACTCAGCCCGCGGGACATTCCGGGCGCCACCACGCACAATTCCCAGGAACGCTGGCCGCCGTCCGTCGTGGCCCATGCCGCCTCTGCCAGGGAGACACCTCGTGGACCGGTCCGCTCATCTTCCAGCCATCGCAACCGAACCGGCCGGGTCCCTGGCGTCGGCTTCGACCCAACCGACCATCAGCCGTCGACGAGCCTGGCTGCTGGCGGCCCGGCCGAAGACCCTCCCGGCGGCGGTCGCGCCGGTCGTGGTCGGCACCGCCGTCGCGCTCCGGGAAGGCGGCTTCGACGTCCTCGCGACCCTGGCCTGCGTCGCCGTCGCGCTCCTGCTCCAGGTCGCCGCCAACTTCGCCAACGATGCCTTCGACTTCCACCGTGGTGCCGACACGGCCGAGCGGCTCGGTCCGCTTCGGGTCACGGCCGCCGGGCTGATCCCTTCCCGCCAGGTCATGCTTGCGACCGCCGCGACGCTGGCACTGGCTATGCTCGTCGGTGTCTATCTGGTCTGGCTGGGCGGCTGGCCCATCCTGGCGGTTGGGCTGCTGGCGGTCGTCTCCGCCGTCGCCTACACCGGTGGCCCGGCACCGCTGGGCTACGCCGGGCTGGGCGACGTGTTCGTCTTCCTGTTCTTCGGCCTCGTCGCCGTCGCCGGGACGGCCTTCGTCCAGACCGGTGAGCTGACGACGCTCTCGATCCTGGCCGGGGTCCCGATCGGCTGTCTGGCGACGGCGATCCTGGTCATCAACAACCTCCGGGACGTCGAGACCGACCAGCGGGCCGGCAAGCGGACGCTGGCGGTCCGTCTGGGACCGAACGGTGCCATCGCCGAGTACATCGTGCTGATGACCGTCGCGTTCCTGATGCCCGTCCTGCTCTATGCCCTTGGCGAGCTGGGACTCTGGGCCTTCGTCCCCTGGGTCCTGATTCCGCTTACGATCGTTATGATTCGTGGTGTCATGGAAGAGACCGGCCGGCAACTCAATGCCCGCCTGGCCGGGACTGCCCGGCTCGAACTGCTCTTCGCCCTGTTCCTCGCGGTCGCCATCGTCCGGTAGTTCGATCGTTCCCTTCGCCCGGAGCACAGCCGTGCCAACGCCACATCTCGTCCCGCCGACGCCGATGACGACGCCCGAGGGCAGGGGCCCGGCCGGCTCGGTCCGCTCGTCGGACGATATCGAGGCCCTGTTCGGAAAGATCGTCCGGCATTACGACACTATGAACCGGCTGATGACCGGCGGGCGCGACGGCGCCTGGCGGCGCCTGGTCGCGCGGCAGGCGGTCATGGGCGGGCGTGACGGCCAGGTCCTCGATGTCGCGACGGGTACGGGCGACCTGGCGCTGGCG
>JAABUS010007860.1_pt1 | contig 11986 bp, 7 predicted proteins | sample 5560161 | NCBI WGS metagenome assembly JAABUS01 (sample SAMN10711885, study PRJNA513376) | rock metagenome | isolation source: Antarctica rocks | place: Antarctica: Victoria Land, Trio Nunatak nord | collected 2016-01-04 | reverse complement strand
AGATGCCGGGGCGGCGGAGCAGGAGGACGAGGATGACATAGACGCCCAAGGTCACCAGGTAGTACATCTTCCGCTCGTCCCGCTGGGTGACCGTCTTGAGGTCATTGACCAGCGCGGTGGACCCGGTGACCCCCGAGGCCGAGGCCCCTGCGATGGCCCCGCCCGCCCCGCTCGCCTCCCTGACGAGCCGGCGCGTGGCGTCGAGCGCCTGCAAGCTCGGGTCGGAGAACGGGTCGGTCTTGAAGACCAGGTCGATCCGCGTGATGTGGTTGCGGTCCTCCGCCTTCTGGGGGTAGGCGCTGATGTAGCGGCTGTCGCTGACCAGGCGGAGGGTTTCTCTCCGCAACCTCTCGAACATGCTCAGCCTGGCGTCGGGCTCCTCACGCTCGCCCAGCGGCTGCGAGGCCGAGCGGACCTCGGCGACGTCGGGGATGGCCGCCAGCTTCTGGCTGAGCTGATCGAGCGCCGCGCGTCCCGCGCCGGAGCGGAAGTCGAGCCGGGGGTGGTCGATCAGGATGCTCGTCGGGCCCAGCTCGCCGACGGGGAAATGGCGCTGGATCATGTGCGCGCCGACGATGCTGACGTGATCGGGGTTGAGGTCGGCCAGCTGGCTGTAATTGGACTTCGTCCGCACGCCGATGACCGCCAGGGGCGTCAGTGCCAGCACGCAGAGGGCCATGATCACCCCGGGACGGCGGACGACCAGGTCGGCCACCCCCGCCCAGAAGCCCGACATCGGGACTTGCTCGAGGCTCTCGGCTTCGAAGTCGGCGCCTCGTTCGTGGTGCGGTTGATGGAACGGCCAGAAGACCGCCCCGCGGAGCCAATGCAAGAGGACCGGCGCCAGGGTCAACGCGGCCACCAGCCCGATCGCCAGGCTGAGCGCGATCGCCGGCCCCGTATACTGGATCTTGGCGAAGCTCGAGAACCAGAGCATCCCCAGGCCGACGATCACCGTGCCGGCGCTGGCCACCAGCGCCCCGCCCACCTTCGAGATCGCCTCGCGCAGCGCCTCGTCGCGTCCCATGCCCCGCACGAGCTCCTCGCGATAGCGTGCGATCAAGAACAGGCAGTAGTCCGTCCCGGCGCCGAAGAGCACGACGATCACGAAGAGGTTCGTGATGTTGATGACCTGGAAGTTCAGGCCCGGCAACTTGGCCAGCACGGCGATGGCCATCAGCGAGACCCAGACCGACAGTGCGATGGTCAGGATCGGGATCAGGGCCAGCAGCGGCGAGCGATAGACCACCAGCAGGATGATGACCACTAGCGCGATCGTCGCCCACGTCGTGTTGGCCACGCTCTCGTCCGAGGCCTTGTTCATGTCGCGGCCGACGGCCGCCGACCCGGTCAGCGCCAGGTTCAGACCGGCCGGGGGCCGCGGAAGTCCCTGCACGGTCTTCTCGAGCTCATCGATGGCGATCCGGGTCGACTTCGCCAGGTAGGTGCCGTTGAGCGACACGACCGTCAGGACCGCCTGCCCCGCGTCGCTGGCCCGGCTCAGCAGCCGAGGGCCGATGACCGGCGTCTGGTACCAGTCGACCCGCCTGATCAGCTTCGGTCGGCCCTCACGGAGCCTGTTCAAGGCCGCCACCAGCTTGGCGACATAGTCGCGGTCGGCCCCGGTCAGGGGCCCGGCTCGCCGCTCGGCCACCAGCACCGCCTGCGAGCTCGACGCATCATGCGGGAACCCGCGGTCGAGCAGGTCCTGCCCGATCACGCTGGGATATTCCGCCGGGAAGAAGTGGACGTCGTCGTCGCGGCTGACGGACTCCCACGACGGCGCGAACTGGAACAAAGCGGCGGTCGCGGCCACCCAGAACAAGACGACGATCCAGCCCCGGCGGATGACCACGTCGGCGAGTCGTTCGAACATAGAAGATGCGCATCCGTTGGGCAAGAATCGTTCGGGTCCGTCGCGACGGAGGTGCTCCGTTCCTCACGCAGAGCGATGCGGTCAGCTCCGCCGAACGCATCGGGTTCGCCCGTTCGCCACATCATGGGGCATGGGGCAGGGCCGTGTCAAAGCCAATTGCCGGGCCGGAGGTCGCAGGACCTGGCCACAATTATGAAGGCGCCCGGGAGGCGACTCCCTATTCTCCCGACAGGCGACCAGGGGAGGGGGCCTTGCCACCACTCATACAATACCGGTAGAAACGCCCGGACGAATCTCCGTGCCCGGCGAATTCGATCCGAGAGACATACGTTCCGTGCCCGCTTCATCCGTACGCAATCTGTCGCTCCAGTGGGTTGGCCGCCTTGCCCCATATCGCCTTCATCGCAATGATGAGCATCGCGAGGCGCTGATCGAGGAGGCGCTGCGATATACCGGCTTGCATCTGGAGAACGACCTGTCCGGGTCGGACTACTGGTCGAAATGGCCGCTAGCCCGTCGCGTGGCCGTGCTCCTCTTCCTGGTGGATCGGGGGGTCGTCGTCCGCGGTGTCCGCCAGGGACGTCGGGTCTTCGAACCCGTCGCCGACGCCGAGACCTGGGTATGCGCCCAGCCCGCCCTCGCCCCCTATGTGGCACCAACGCTGGAATTGCTCGCCGCCTTACGTCGGGAACAGTCACCTCGACGTCCCTTCCCCACGGCATAGGCCCGACCCTTAGGCCTGGGTTGTGGCAGCTGGCTCCCGTTCGTTATCGCCGTCATAGTGTTGACGCGTGGCTGCGAGCGACAAGCCGCCCCACTCGGCCGTACACTGGCCGTCGGAAGCGATCGGGAGAATTCATGCGGCACTACAAAGTCCCCTTGGTCTTCGAACCCCAGCCCGAAGGTGGTTTTACCGTCACGTCACCTCTTGTGCCGGAGTTGGTCACGGAGGGCGATACCGTCGAGGACGCCCTGGAAAACGTCCGAGATGCTTTGGCGGCGGTCATTGAGGCGTACCAGGAGACAGGGAGGACGCTGCCGCCGAACCTTCTCATTTCGGATCCGAAGGGTTCCGTCTGGGCGGAGATGGTTGTCGCCATCCCATGACGTATCGCGAGGTGGCCAAGAAACTCGCGTCTCTCGATTGTCGGGAGCTGCCCCGGACCGGCATCGGCTCGCATCGCATGTGGTTCAATTTCGGCGACGGACAACTTCACCGTCGTGCCCGGCTGGGGCGGTGACGATCTGAAATTGGGGACAATTCGAGGGGCTGTGCGTCAACTCGAGATTTCGTGGAGTGATTTCAAGGCTGCATGAATCGCATGACTCCTCTCAGCCGGCGCCCACGAGGGTCCCGCAGGCGGCCTGGATGTCCTTGCCGCCCGAGTATCGCCTGATGACCGGCTGGCCGAGGTGCGCGCTCAAGGCGTCGCGGAATGCGTCCATCTCGCGGTCGGTCGGGGGCTCGAACCGGCCCGAGGGGTCGGTCACGTCGATGAGGTCGAACCGGACGGGGGTATCGCCGATCAAAGCGCTGAGCGCCCGGGCGTCGTCCTCGCCGACGTTTTCGCCTCGGATGCAGACGTAGGAGAGCATGACGCGATCGCCGCGTGCCTGCGCATGGCGACGGGCGGCGGCCATGACCTCGGCCACGGGGGTCCGCGAGGCGATGGGGACGAGCCGGGCGCGTTTGGCGTCGGTGGCCGCCCCCAGGCTGATGGACAGGCGATACTTGTGCCCCTCGGCCGTGAACCGGTCGATCTCGGGGACCAGGCCGACGGTGCTCACGGTGATGGCCCGGGCCGATACCGCACCACCGTAGGGGCAGCAGAGCCACCGGGCCGCCGTCCGGACCCGCTCATAGTTCAGGAACGGCTCGCCCATCCCCATGAACACGACCCCCGTGACTCGCCTCCCCTGCGAACGGGCCAGGTCGCGCGCCTGGACCCACTGGTCGAGAATTTCCCAGGCCGCGAGGTTGCGACGGGCGGTCATGCGTGCCGTCGCGCAGAAGACGCAACCCATCGCGCAGCCGACCTGCGACGAGAGGCAGACGCTGACCGTCCCCCGCTTGTGCAGGGGGATCAGCACCGTCTCGACCGCCAGGCCGTCGTGCGTCCGGAAGCGGAGCTTCTGGAACCCGTCGACGGGCGACGTCACCATGCCGTCCGGCGCCAGACGCGGCAGCGTCCCGATCGCGTCGCTCAGGAGGCGGGGGACCTGGAAGGCGCTCCCCCAGGCCTTCGGATCGTGGATGCCCCGGCCCAACAGGGCGGAACCGAGCCGGCGAACCGCGAGGCCATTCGCCCCCAGTTGGAGGGCTTGCACCATCAAGGCTTCCGGGTCCAGGTCGCGGGGGTCCAGCACAATTCGCACCTTTTGGTCACGGTCGCCGGGCGGACCCCGCCCGCGGGCACGCCACGCAAACTGGCATCGTCCCGAAAGTGTCCCATGTTTTCGCCGATCGATCCATGAACAGCGAGCGGGGACCGCCCGTGGAGTCGACTTGACGGATCAGAAGGAGGGATAGAATGATAAGGCAAGACGGGCGACGAACGTGAGGGGCGCGAGTTTTGCGGGAAACTTCACAGGTTGTTTCCGGCGTACCCAACCTTCCGCATGGTTCGCTCGTACAGAGTTGAGAAGGGGCGGTCGTATGTGGAGTTCGCCCAGTACCGATTCTTCCGGTTTTCCTCGGACGGATCCCATCTCAGGAGGCGATCACGTTATGAAACGCAATGCAGTGGCATGGGCCGCTCTTGTGGTCTCCGCCGCGGCCCTGGTGAGTTCTCGCGGCTTCACCCGCGCGGTTCCCGCCGCGCCCGGTATCCCGGCCGAGAGCCAGAAGGCGGCTCGGGCTTTATCCGAGGCGTTCGAAACGGTCGCCGACTTCGTCAAGCCGTCGGTGGTCCAGATCAGCGTCGAGCGCAAGGCGAGTGTCAAGTCCCTCGGACGAGGCGGTCGGATGCCGTTCCCCGGGCTCCCCGAAGGGCCGCACGGCAACGTCGATCCCAAGGATTTCGAGGAGATGTTCAAGCGCTTCTTCGGCCCCGAAGGCCGGCCCGAGAAGCAGCAGTTCGGCCGGGGTGCCGAGGGGACCGGATCGGGATTCGTCTTCGACGACAAGGGACACATCCTGACCAACAACCACGTCGTCGCCGGCTCGGGCAAGATCACCGTCACCTTCCATGACGGCCTCGAGGCGTCGGCCACCGTCGTGGGGACGGACCCGGATTCCGACGTCGCCGTCATCAAGGTCGACAACACGAGCTACCGTCCGCTCCCCAAGGGCTCGAGCAGCAAGCTGAGGGTCGGAGAGCTGATCATGGCCGTGGGCTCGCCCTTCGGCCTGAGCCAGTCGGTGACCACGGGCATCATCTCGGCGACCGAGCGGAACGTCGTCGGGATCAACAAGTATGAGTCCTTCTTGCAGACCGATGCGGCCATCAACCCGGGCAACTCGGGCGGGCCGATGGTCGACATGGAGGGCCGGGTCGTCGGCATCAACTCGGCGATCGTCACCGGCAGCCGGGGCAACGACGGCGTCGGATTCGCCATCCCGATCGACATGGCCGACACCATCGCCGTCAAGCTGATCAAGGACGGCAAGGTCAGCTACGCCCGCGTGGGGATCCAGCTCGGGGCCCTCACCCCGGCGATCGCCAAGCAATTCGGCCTCGAGCCGACCACCAAGGGGGTCCTCGCCAACGAGGTCCTGCCGGGGAGCCCGGCCGATAAGGCGGGCCTCAAGGCCGGCGACGTGATCACCTCGTTCAACGGCAAGCCCGTCATGAGCGTCCCGACCTTCCGCCTGAGCGTCGCCGCGAGCGACGTGGGCAAGCCGTTCCGCATGACCTACTTCCGCGAGGGCAAGGAGCAGACGACGACCATCACGCCAGCGGCTGCCACCCAGGTCCTCTTCGCGCAGGAGCGAGATGAGGCGGAGACTCCCGAGCCCGCCAAGGCCGAGAGCCCTAAGGCCGAGATCAAAGACTTCGGTTTCGAGGTCCAGCCGCTGACCCCCGAGCTCGCGGGCCAGTTCGGCCTGGATAAGGAGTCGAAGGGCCTGCTCATCAGCTCGGTCAAGGAGGGGAGCCCCGCCGAGGCGGCCGGCCTGGAAGCGGGCTCCGTCATCACCAAGGTGGTCCAGAACACCCTGCCCAAGCCGGTCCCGGAACTCAAGGCGTTCCAGGAACTGGTCGGCAAGTCGGACGTGCTCACCTTCCACGTGCAGTCGAAGGAAGGTTCCCAGTTTGTGACCTTGTCCAAGGCCAAGGGCAAGTAATCGGCCCCCGACCTCCACGCCCATCGGGCGTCAATGCATCCCGTCCTAAAACCATGGGGTCGGTCCCGGAAATCTTCCGGGGCCGACCCCAGCGTTGCTTCCATCTATCAATTATCCGAGCCGACCCATTGCCCGCGAGGCGTGTCGTTGAGGCGACGTCGAAGTCGGCGAGTCGTCCTGGTGGTAGGACTGTTTATCGACCGCCTCTCCCCCGAAATTCGCGAAATCATGTCTCGCGCCCCGCTTTCCGCCGTCAGCCGGACGAGAGCCGTCCGTGGTCAGCCGGACGAAGACTCCACGAATGTCCGGCGGACAGCGAACTGCGGTCCGCTGACGGATCCCTAGCGATCGCGGCTGGTGGTCTTCCCTTCGGCCAGGGCGGCCTGCGCGGCGGCGAGGCGGGCGATGGGGACGCGGAAGGGGGAGCACGACACGTAGTCCATGCCCACCTTGTGGCAGAAGGCGACGCTGTCGGGATCTCCGCCGTGCTCGCCGCAGATGCCGACCTTGAGATGCTCGCCCGTCTTCTCCTGGCGGGCCTTGCGGCCCTTGGTGACGCCCATCTCGATGAGCTGGCCGACGCCGTTGACGTCGAGCGACTGGAACGGGTCGACCGGGAGGATTTTTTCCTTGAGATAGGTCGGCATGAACCCCCGGATGTCGTCCCGGCTGAAGCCGAAGGTCATCTGGGTCAGGTCGTTGGTGCCGAAGGAGAAGAACTCGGCCTCCTCGGCGATCCGGTCGGCCGTCAACGCGGCGCGGGGGACCTCGATCATCGTGCCGACCAGATATTCGACCGTCGTGCCGGCTTCCTTCATGACCTCTTCGGCGACGGCGATGGCTCGCTTCCTGAGCAGGGAGAGTTCCTCCACGGTGCCGACCAGGGGGATCATGATCTCGGGCAGGACGCTCTTGCCCGCCCGCTTGACCTCGATGGCCGCCTCGATGATCGCGCGGACCTGCATCTCGCCGATCTCCGGGTAGACGATCGGCAACCGGCAGCCGCGAAAGCCGAGCATCGGGTTGAACTCGTGGAGCGTCTCGACCCGCTGCTTGACCTTCTTGATGTCGACCCCGAGTTGCCCGGCGACCTCGGCCTGGCCCTTGTCGTCGTGGGGGAGGAATTCGTGGAGCGGCGGGTCGAGCAATCGGATCGTGACGGGGAGGCCGTCCATCGCCTCGAAGAGGCCGACGAAGTCCGCCCTCTGGAAGGGCTCCAGCTCGTCCAGGGCGGCACGACGCCCTTTCTCGTCGTCGGCGAGGATCATCTTCCTCATCGCGACGATCCGGTCGCCGAAGAACATGTGCTCGGTCCGGCAGAGCCCGATCCCCTCGGCGCCGAACTCGAGCGCCTTGAGGGCATCCCCGGGGGCGTCGGCGTTGGTCCGGACCTTGAGCGTCCGGACCTTGTCGGCCCAGCCCATCAGGGTGAAGTATTCGTCGGGGATGACCGGGTCGACCGTCGGCATCTCGGCGGCCCAGACCTCGCCGGTCGAGCCGTCGATGGTGAGGAAATCGCCCTCCTTGATCACCTGGCCCTTGACCGTGACGGTTCCCGCCGACTCGTCGATCTGGATCGCGTCGCAGCCGACCACGCAGGGCTTGCCCCAGCCCCGGGCGACCACGGCGGCATGGCTCGCCTTGCCGCCGGTCGAGGTCAAGATGCCCTGGGCCAGGTGCATCCCCGCCACGTCCTCGGGGCTCGTCTCCTTGCGGACGAGCATCAGGCGGACCAAGGGGTCCTCCGCGGCCAGCTCGACGGCCCGGGCGGCCGACAGGACCACCCGGCCCACCGCGGCGCCGGGGCTCGCGGAGATCCCCTCGGCGACGGACCGGAAGTTCTGGCGCGACTTCGGCTCGATCTGCGGCATCAGCAGGTGGTTGAGGCTCTCGGGGTTGACGCGTGCGATCGCCGTCTTCTCGTCGATCATCCCCTGCTTGACCATCTCCACGGCGGTCCGGACCGCGGCGGTCCCGGTCCGCTTGCCGGTCCGGGTCTGGAGCATGTAGAGCGTGCCGTCCTGGACGGTGAACTCGATGTCCTGCATTTCCTTGTAGTGCAACTCCAGCTTCTGGCGGATGCCCATGAGCTGCTCGTAGACCTTGGGCATGTCGTCGGCCAGCCGGCTGATCGGTTCGGGGGTCCGGATGCCCGCGACGACGTCCTCGCCCTGCGCATTGATCAGGTAGTCGCCGTAGAAGACGTCCTCGCCGGAGTTCGGGTCGCGGGTGAAGGCGACGCCGGTCCCCGAATTCTCCCCCATGTTGCCGAAGACCATCGCCTGGACGTTGACGGCCGTCCCTTTCAGGCCGGTGATCCGCTCGATCCGGCGATACTCGATCGCCTTGTTCCCTTCCCAGCTCGCGAAGACGGCCTTGATCGCCGCCCAGAGCTGCTCGATCGGGTCCTGGGGGAAGTCGGCCTTCGTGTGCGCCTTGTAGACCTCCTTGTAGCGCGCGACCAGCGCCTTCAGGTCGTCCCCCGAGAGCTCGGTGTCGAGCTTGACCCCGCGCTTCGACTTCAGGGCCGCCAGCTCGTGCTCGAAGAGCTCGTGCTCGACCCCCATCACGACCGACCCGAACATGTCGATCAGGCGGCGATAGCCGTCGTAGGCGAACCGGGGGTTGCCGGTCTTCTTCGCCAGGCCTTCGACCGAGACGTCGGACAGGCCGAGGTTGAGGATCGTGTTCATCATCCCCGGCATCGACAGCGCGGCCCCCGAACGGACGCTCACCAGGAGCGGGTTCTCCGGGTCGCCGAGCTTCGCGCCGAAGCGTGCCTCCATCGCCCGGATCGCGGCCTGGACCTGGGGCGAGACGGCCTCGGGGAGCGCCTTGCCGTGCTCGTAATAGGCGGCGCAGACCTCGGTGGTGATCGTGAACCCGGGAGGGACCGGGATGCCGATGACGCTCATCTCGGCCAGGTTGGCCCCCTTGCCCCCGAGCAAGGCCTTCATGTCGGCCTTACCCTCGGCCGTGCCACCACCGAACGAATAGACATATTTATGCGGGTCAGTCATCGGTCTTGCCAACTCCTCGATTCTTGTGGGACATCCCCACGACATTCCAGGCCGCCACGTCCTGGCCCGCGGCGCGGCCCCATGAATAATCCTAACATCATGTTGGGAAGCAGATTAATGTCTCGCTCGCCGATCGTCAAGGCGTCAGGCGCCCGGAGCCGACGGCGAGATGGCCTCGGGTGGCCTCGCCCGGGCAGCCGGGTTCGACCTCGGGACGGCGCCCGCCCGTCTCCGCCTTCCGCTTCGAACGCCCGAAGCCCGGCCCTCTCATCAAAGGAGAAGGGCCGGGCTTCGGGAGGATTCCGCGGGCGAGTCTCTCGGGGTCAGGCCTTGGCCGTCGCCTTCTCGAGCTGCGCCTTCTTGACGATCTCTTCCTGGAAACGGGCGGGGACCTTCTGGTACTTGAGGAACTCCATGCTGAAGCTCCCCTTGCCTTGCGTCATGCTCCGCAGGTCGTTCGAGTAGCCGAACATCTCGGCCAGCGGGACCTCGGCCAGGATGACGGCGAACCCGCCGCGGTTCTCGGTGCCGAGGATCACGCCGCGCTTCGACGAGACCTGTCCTGTGACCGGACCCTGGAACTCCACGGGGGTCTCGACCTCGACCTTCATGATCGGCTCGAGCAGGACCGGGTCCGACTTCCGGAAGGTCTCGCGGAAGCAGTCGCGGGCGCAGATCTGGAAGGCCATGTCCGACGAGTCGACGTCGTGGTAGGAGCCGTCCGTGAGGACCATCTTCACCCCGAGGACCTCGTAGCCGGCCACGGGGCCCTTGTGCAGGGAATTCCGGAAGCCCTTCTCCACCGAGGGGATGTACTCGCTGGGGATGCGGCCGCCGGTCACGTCGTTCTCGAAGATGAACGGCTCGGGCGAATCGGCCGGGATGGGGACCATCACGCCGACGATGTGGGCGTATTGCCCCGAGCCGCCGGTCTGCTTGCGGTGCTTGTAATTGAACGGCGTCTCACGGGTGGGCGTCTCGCGATAGCTCACCTTCGGTGCGCCGACGGTGCAATCGACCTTGTATTCGCGACGGATGCGCTCGACGTAGATCTCGAGGTGCAACTCGCCCATGCCCGAGATGATCGTCTCGCTGGTCTCGGGGTCGACGTGGACCCGGAAGGTCGGATCCTCGCGCATGAAGCGGTTCAGGGCCTTGGAGAGCTTGTCATAATCGGGGCGCTTGTTGGGCGTCACCGACAGGTCGATGACCGGCTCGGCGGCGTAGATGCTCTCCAGCGAGACGTTCGTCCCGTCGGCACAGTACGTATCGCCGGTGGCACACTCGATCCCCATGACGGCGACGATGTCGCCGGCGACGGCCGACCCGATGTCTTCCTTCTGGTCGGAGTGCATGCGGAGGATTCGGCTGATCCGCGCCTTCTTACGGAGGCGGGTGTTGTAGTAGAACTCCCCCTTCGTGAGCGTCCCCTGGTAGACCCGCATGTAGGTCACCTGGCCGAACGCCTCCTCGACGAGCTTGAAGGCCATGGCCACCAGGGGCGCACCGGGGTCGGCCGCCAGCTTGATCTCGGCCATCCCGTCGTCGTTGTCCTTGGCGGTGATCTCTCGATCGGGCGGGCTCGGGAGGTACGCGTTGACCGCGTCGAGCAGCAGCTGCACGCCCTTGTTCTTGTAGGCCGAGCCGACCAGCACGGGGCAAATCTGCTGCGCGATCGTCGCATCGCGGATCGTCCTGTGGATCAGGTCGAGCGGGACCTCCTGCTCCTCCAGGAGGAGCTCCATGATCTCGTCGGAGACCAGCGAGAGCGCCTCGAGCATCCCCTGGCGGGCGCGTTCCGCTTCCTCGGTCATCCCGGCGGGGATGGGCTCGCGGCGGACCTTCTCTCCCTTGTCGCCGTCGAAATAGACCGCCTCGCGGTTGATCAGGTCGATGATCCCCTGGAAGTTGATCTCGGAGCCGATGGGGATCTGGAGCGGGACGGTCGTCAGGCCGAGCTTGCTCTCGAGCTGGGCGATGACGCTCACGGGGTTGGCCCCGGTGCGGTCCATCTTGTTGATGAACGCCAGCCGAGGGACCGCGTACCGCTTCATCTGGCGGTCGACGGTGATCGACTGCGACTGGACCCCCGCCACGGCGCAGAGCACCAGCACGGCGCCGTCGAGGACGCGGAGCGAGCGCTCGACCTCGACGGTGAAATCGACGTGCCCCGGCGTGTCGATGATGTTGATCGTCTTGTCGGCCCAATGGACGGTGGTCGCGGCCGAGGTGATCGTGATGCCGCGCTCTTTCTCCAGCTCCATGTGGTCCATGACCGCCCCTTCGCCACGGACCTCCTTGATCACGTGGATCCGACCGGCGTAGAACAAGACCCGCTCGGTGAGCGTCGTCTTGCCCGAGTCGATGTGGGCGGAGATGCCAATGTTCCGGACGTTGCGAAGGTTTTCCATGGTACGGTCGGGCCTGAGTCTAGAAGGAGGAAGTCCCTTGGCCTGCCGGGATCGATCTCACGCGTCGACAGGGGAGGCCGATCCCGCCATGTCTGGCGGGCGGAAGGGCTTGCCGGAGGTCATCTTGGGGGGAGCACACCGGAGCGAACGACCGTCGAGCTTAACCCAAGGCGGTGTGCGGCATGTGAGGAGCTCGTGGAGTTCGCGTGTGGGGAGGCACGATATCCTAATCAATAACCGTGTAACGGTCAATGCCGTACATGGCTTCTTTCGAACTCGCGAACTCCGGGCGCACGACATGGTTTGCACGGCCAAGCAATCCGATGTTACCTTGCCGATGGGAATTGCGATATTGCGCCTGCTCCATCCGCAACTTGGCGAGGACTGGGAAGAT
>JAABUS010007859.1_pt1 | contig 11986 bp, 16 predicted proteins | sample 5560161 | NCBI WGS metagenome assembly JAABUS01 (sample SAMN10711885, study PRJNA513376) | rock metagenome | isolation source: Antarctica rocks | place: Antarctica: Victoria Land, Trio Nunatak nord | collected 2016-01-04 | reverse complement strand
GGCACGTCGAGGTCTTCCTGCTGGGCGGCGTCAAGAACCTCCATCATCGGAAGACCTCGACACCCACCAGCAGCCACCCCCCACCAGACCGGTCAGCCAGGCACTACACCCTCGTTTGTGAAGAGCCGCTTTTGGACGTTGAGCGGGGCGCCCTCGTGAGGTGAGGGCTCGTGGCCCGCGCATGCTGTTGGTCTCTCACAACGTTCAGGAGCCAAGGTGGGGTTGACCCCTGTTGGTGGACATTCACTCGCGTGACCGCTGGTCACGCAGGGAGGATGTTGTTCATGTCGAGTAAGCGCAGGAAGTTCACGCCGCAGTTCCGGGCGGAGGCGGTGCGGCTGGTGTCGGAAACGGGTCGGCCGGTGTCGCACGTCGCTGCGGAGGTCGGTATCGGGGCGCAGCTGCTGGGTCGGTGGGTGCAGCAGGCCGCAGCTGCCGGTGATGCCGCGGGTGGTCGCGGCTTGGATGTTGATGAGCGGGCCGAGCTGGAACGGCTTCGGAAAGAGAACGCCGATCTGCGATTGGACCGGTCGTTCCTAAAAAAAGCCGCGGTCTTCTTCGCCTCCGATCAGCCCCGCTAGAGATGTTCCGGCTGATCGATGCGGAGAAGACCAACTACACCATCACCAAGATGACTGCGCTGCTGGCGGTGTCGCGGTCCGGCTACTACAAGTGGGCCGCCGCGCAGAGCGCGCCGGCCAGTCCGGCGGCGGCCCGTAGGGCCGGTCTGGATGCGAAGGTTGCCGCGTTTCACGCCGCGTCCGATGCGGTGTACGGATCGCCGCGGATCCTGGCCGACCTCCGCCAGGACGGCGAAACGGTGTCCCGGAAGACGGTGGCCGCATCGATGAGACGTCAACGCCTGCAAGGGATCAGCCCCCGCCAGTTCACCCCGGTCACCACCATCGCCGACAACGGCCGGGCCAACCCGGCCGACCTGGTGAAGCGCACGTGGGACACCGGCCGGCTCGACGCGGTGTGGACATCGGATATCACCTATCTGCCGACCGGGCAGGGCTGGGTGTATCTATGCGCGGTCCGTGACGGGTGTTCCCGGCGTGTCATCGGCTGGGCCATGGCCGACCACTTGCGCACCGAACTGGTCACCGCAGCAGTGAACATGGCCGTGGCGTTCCGCGGTACCCGGCCACCGACGGTCATCTTCCATGCCGACCGCGGCACCCAATTCACCTCCACGGAAATGGCCGAATACGCAGCCCTGCACGGCCTGGCGTGTTCGGTCGGGCAGACCGGTGTGTGCTGGGACAACGCGCAATGAACCGTCCTGGGATTTCCGGAGGGTGGGTTGTTACGCCGACTCCCGGTCGGGGGTGGCGGTGGTGCGGTCACGGTAGCGTTGTTCGTGCTGGGTCGGCGAGGTGTAGCCGATCGAGGAGTGCAGCCTGGTCGTGTTGTACCAGTGGACCCAGCGGGCGGTTTCCCATTCGACCTCTGGCCGCGAGGTCCAGGTGCGGTCCGGCGCGTTGATGGCTTCGGTTTTGAGCAGCCCGATTGTCGATTCCATCAGCGCGTTGTCCAGCGCGTCACCGACGGTGCCGATAGATCCGGCGATGCCGGCATCGATGAGTTCCTGGGTGAAAGCCAGGGAGGTGTATTGACTCCCGGCGTCGGAATGATGCACCAAACCATCTGTGGTGAAACGAGTATCGTCACGTCGGCGGGTGTACAAAGCCTGCTGCAGGGCCGCGGCGACCAGAGCGGTGTGTTTACTGGCCGATACCCGCCAGCCCAAGATCCGCCTGGAATAGACGTCGGTGACCAGCGACACGTAGCAGAAACCGGCCAGCGTCCAGATATACGAGAAATCGGCGACCCACAGCTGGTCCGGCCGCTGGGGCACCGACCAGCCCCGTTTGACCAGATCAGGGTGCCGGACAGCGGTTGGCTCGCGGCGGGTAGTGATCGTGTGGTGCCGGCCGCGGACCGCGCCCTTGACGCCGGCGATGCCCATCAGCCGCCTGACCTGGTCGCGGCCCACCTGGTGGCCGGCGTTGCGCAGCGCGTGCCACATCTTGCGGATACCGTAACGGCCCAGTTCGCCCGGTGGATGGTGACCACCGTGTTCGCCAGGTACGCCTCGGTCAGCACCGCGGCGCTGACCGGGCGGGCGAGGTGGGCGTAATAGGTGGACGGCGCGATCTGGATACCGTGCCCGGACAGCACAGTGCAGATCGGCTCGACGCCGAACCGGTCCCGATAACCACTGATGTACGCCACGATCACTTGAGTCGGCGGTCGAGCTCCGCCGATGCGAAAAACGCGCTCGCGGTCTTCAAGATCTCGTTCGCGCGTTCCAGTTCGGCGACCCGCCGTTTCAGCGCGCGCACTTCGTCGGATTCCGTCTGTCGCGACACCCCAGATCGGGTCCCGGCAGCTCGCTCAACGCCCTCGACCCAATTCCGGATCGACGCCTCGTTGATGTCCAGCACAGCGCCGATCTGGCGGCGTGCTTCACGTTTGGACTCGCCATGCTCAGCCAGACGGTCCCAATACATCCGGACCGCCCGCTCACGAGTCTCCTGATCGAACTTCCTCGGTGCAGGCATGAATCCCAGTCTCCCTTGGGCAAGAACCCAACTCTCCGGAAGATCCAGGACGGTTCACAACAAGAGTCCTACTGGGCCAGCCTCAAAGTCGAGTTCTACAACCGCAGGCCCTGGCCCACCAAAGCCGCAGCGATGACCGCCGTCGCCGACTGGATCGAACGGGTCTACAACCGCCGCCGACGCCACTCCTCACTGAACATGCTCACCCCGGTACGGTTCGAACAGCTCCACCGCCAGACGACAGAAGCCGCCTGACCCACCGTCCACCAACACGGGGCAAGCCCAAAGGCCACGAGCATGGTTGAGGTAGTGCCGCCGTGTCGGCGGTAGATATGTTGTGCGGTTTGGACGGCGAGTTCCGGGTTCTGGACGCGGACCGTCCGGCGCCTGGCAGGGTTCGGGTGCTCGTCGAGGCGGTCGAGCTCAGCGGCAAGTGCCCGGGTTGTGTGACGTACTCCTTGCGGTGAAGGAGCGGCCACTGCTCCGGGTGAAGGACCTTCCCCCGGTGGGCAGGTCACACAGTGGTGGTATCGCAAACGCCGGTTGGTGTGCCCGGCGGAGTGGCTGTGCCGCAGTGTCTTTCGGGGGCGCAGTTTATGAACCGGTGCCCTATCTCCTGCAGTACCGTTGTGAGTGCCGGTGAGTCAAGGACCGTAAACCTCCACGGTAACCAGACGAGCGCCGCCGCAAGCACCTTTAGGCGGGTGTCCCGCAGCACCCACGTCGTCTGCGCGCCTTCGCTCACCAAGCCGGTCACATGGCCGCCGAGGTACGCGGACGTGGCCGCAAGCGTGGCGTGGATGCGGACGGTGACGACGTGTTCCGGTTGGTAACCACTGAACCGGTGCTGCACGAAGGCGGCGGCGTCGGGCGCGGGGAGCTCGCGCGGGGAAAAGCGCAAGCCGGTCGGTGCGACGTCGGTGATTCGGTCCACGCGCAGCGTTCGCCAGTCTTCGTGACCTCGGTCCCAACACACGAGATACCACCGTCGCGCTCGTGGAACGAGCTTCAACGGCTCGACTCCGCGTGACGTTGAGACGCCGTCGGCGGCTTTGTAGCGCAGCCGCACGCGTTCGGCATCGCGGCACGCGAGGGCGAGTTGCGCCAGCAACTCAGGGTTGATTGCGCCGCCCAACGGGGCTGAAGGTGCCGTCGCCGTCCGGAAGGCGCTCACCCGGCGCCTTAGCGCCGAGGGCAGGACCTGCTCGATCTTCGCCATTGCCGAGAGAGCCAGAACGTCCAAGCCAGCCACTGCGTTCGCCGACGCCGCTGTCCCGAGCCCGACGGCAATCGCGACCGCCTCTTCGTTGGTGAACACCATCGGTGGCAGCTCGGAGCCGGGCGCCAGGAGATAGCCGCCGTCTACCCCGCGCACGCCGTCAACGCGATAGCCGAGCTGCCGCAGTCGTTCGATGTCTCTGCGGACGGTGCGGGTCCCTACAGCCAGTCGCTCGGCGAGTTCGCCGCCTGACCAGAAGCGGCGCGTCTGCAGCAGGTCGAGTAAGCGCAGCACGCGCGACGTCGTTGAGGTGTCCATGTTGCCAATACTGGCCTGCGTTTAGGACAGATCCTGACCTTTGCGGTCTCTAGCTTGGGTGGAGCCGGCGAAGCACGTCGGAATCGATGAGGAGATGACATGACGATCTTGGTGAGTGGGGCAACCGGCGCAGTGGGGCGCGCACTGGTAGACGCGCTTGTCGAGCGGGGTGCGCCAGTTCGCGCAATGAGTCGCAGGCCGGCCGCGGCGGCAGAGCTGCCCGCGGGCGTCGACGTGGTCGCGGGGGATATGGGCGACGCATCGTTGTTGAGCGACTCATTGTTCGATGGTGTGCAGAGCGCTTTCGTCTTTCCTGCCGACGGCGGCGTCGACCCGTTCGTCAATGCCGCCGTGCGCGCGGGGGTGCGACGATTCGTCGTGCTGTCGTCACTCGCAGTGGCTGCCGAGTTCCCGCGGGACGTCGGATCAGTGAGCTTCGTGCACCACTTGGCGGTGGAGCAGGCGGTGACTTCCCGGACCGACGAATGGACGCTGCTGCGTCCCGGCACGTTCAGTAACAACTTGCTGGCATGGGCATCGGCGGTGAAGGCCGGCGTGCCGATCCGCGCACCGTACCTGCACTCAGCGCAGGCTCCTATCCACGAAGCGGATATCGCCGACGTGGCGGCGCTCGCGCTGACGGAGACGGGTCACGTGGGCCGAATTCACGACATCACTGGGCCGCAAGCGCTCACGAAGGTCGAACAGGTCGCCGCGGTCGCCGCGGGCATCGGCCGCGAACTCACGGTCACGGAAATCTCAGCGGAGGACTTTCGAGGGCAGATGTCCGCGTACATGCCGGAGCCGGTAGTTACGATGTTGCTTGACTACTGGTCCGACACCGTCGCCACGCCCGACCGTGTTCGCGATGTCAAACACCTGACCGGTCGGCCTGGGCGCACACTCGAGCAATGGGCAACCGATCACCGAAGCGCCTTCATCGCGTAGACAACCCACTGCAAATGCCCAGTCGACGTTCTGTCTCGCATCATTCCGGCGAGCGATCAGGTAGGCGCTTGGGTGTGCGGGCTGGAAGTCCAGATCATTTCCTGTGGGGCTTGAGGATGTCGGCGAGCAGTTGAACGCCGGCAGTTAGCTGCGCTTCATCCGCGGCCGCGAAGGTGAGGCGCAAACGGGGGCCGGGTGGTTCTGTGACGTAGTATGGCCGTCCGGCGCCGAGGAGTAGATGTTGGGATCTGGCCTCGTCAACGAGGTCGAGGTCGTCAACGGATGCTGGCAGCGGTAGCCACAAGTGCAGGCCACCGCCGGGAATTGTGAGCGGTGCCAGGTCGGGCAGATGGCGGTGGAGTTCGTTGACGAGGTGATCGCGGCGGCTGCGTAGTGCGCGGCCGAGTTGGATGATATGGCGTGGCCAACCGGGGCTACCGAGCAGTTCAACCGCGGTTTCCTGCAGGGGCCGGGCGACTCCGAAGTCGTCGACCTGTCGCAGTGCGGCGAGCCGGGCAGCGGCGGGGCCGCGGGCGATCAGCGCTCCAATGCGTAGGCCGGGAGCGCTGGCCTTCGAAAGCGAAGATAGGTAGACGACGTGCCCGTCGGAGTCATCATGCAGTAGCGGCGGGGGAGCGGCTCGGTCAAGCGCCAGATAGCGCGCCCAGTCATCTTCAAGGACAAATGCGCCGGCCTTTTGGGCGGCATGTAGGACTGCCTGGCGGCGTTCGTGGGCGAGGACCGTCCCGGTGGGATTGGCATAGGTGGGCTGAAGGTAAAGCAGCCGGGCGCCGCTGTTAGCGAACGCCGCCGGAAGTAGGTCCGCTCTGATACCACCGTCGTCGGTCGGTACGGGAACCGGCCGTAGACCCGCGGCGCGGGCGCACGCCAGCGCACCGAGGTAGGTCGGTACTTCGACAAGTACGGCCGCACCGGGTCGAGTCAAGGCACGGAGCGCGGTCGATAGCCCGGCTTGACCGCCCGGAACGACCAGAACGTCATCTGGGTCCGCTGCGACCGGCGCGGCCAGCAGGTGTCGCAGCTCGGGCAATCCAGTTGTTGGCGCGAGTGTCCAGCCGCCTGGTCGTCGTGCCGCGCGGGTAGCGGCGGCCGCGAGTGCGGTCAGCGGCTGCAGGTCCGGGGACGGGTAACCCGAGGAGAGCACCAGCATGCCGGGTGCCGGGGTATGCAGCAGCAAAGAGATCGCTCGGCTGTCGAGCGGAACCTCACCTAGCGCAACCGTCTGCCAGTCGGTGTCTGGCTCTCGACGGTTGGCTCGCCGAGCGACGAAAATGCCGCGTCCAGTTTCGGCGATCAGTACGCCTTCGGCGACAAGGCGGCCAACTGCCTGGGCGACGGTGCCGGGACCGACGGCAAGCTTGGCCATCAATGACCGACTGGAGGGCAGTCGGGCGCCGGGTTGCAGCGCCACTGCTTGTTCGCGTAAGTGGTTAGCGATCCGTGAGACACTGCTATCGTCAGACATGACACCCGACAGTACCGCTACTGATCTTACCCGCAGAGCGCTACCGCGCGGTCTTGGTTGGGGCTTCGTTGGTGTGCTTGTGTTCAGTCTAAGTCTCCCGACCGCGCAGGTGGCGGTTCGTCAGTTAGGACCAATCTTCGCCACGGCAGGGCGTGCGGTTGTGGCCGCAATATTGGCCGGTGTCTATTTGGCCTACCGGCGGGCGCGCCCCCCGGGGTATGCGCTGCTGCCGGGATTACTAGTGGTTACCGCGGGAGTGGTTATTGGATTCCCGCTATTCACCTCGCTGGCGCTGCAGCAGACGGACAGTGCTCACAGTGCCGTCATTGTCGGTTTGCTACCGGCCGCCACCGCGGTCCTGGGAACCCTACGGACCGGGGAACGCCCCTCACCTGCGTTCTGGGTTGCGTGCTGCGCCGGCGCTGTTTCCGTGGCCGTGTTCGCCGTTGTTCGGGGCTCCGGGTTGCCGACTACGGCAGACGGTCTAACCGTGCTTGCTGTGCTATCGGCGGCGGCCGGGTACGCCGAGGGCGCTCGCCTTGCGCGCCTGATCGGGTCAGCTGAGGTGATCTGCTGGGCGCTCTTGCTCGGCCTGCCGTTTCTCACGCCCGTCCTCGTGATCGAGATGGTTCGCACGACGCCATCCGCTAACCCGGCCGGCTGGGCCTGTTTTGCCTATACAGCGGTGTTCAGCATGCTATTCGGGTTCTTCGCCTGGTATCGCGGTTTGGCGCTCGGTGGGGTTGCCAAGGTCAGTCAGGTTCAGCTCGCTCAACCCCTGTTGACTGTGGCGGAGTCCGTCGTGCTGTTTAGGCAGCACCTTGAGTTAGCGGTTTTGGTAGCTGCAGTCGCCGTCTTGGCCTGTGTCGCGGCCGCTCAGCGCGCCAGGGTCTCGATTCGGTCGTTGTAGCCGGCCACAGACGCGCGATCATGCCTTCACTCGACCACCGGGCGATCAGCGGGGCGGACCGTCGGGGTTGGCCTCTGATTCCAGGACCTCGAGCTCGTCGCCAATCCGGATCTGCACGCCGGGGGTGTCGGGGATCAGGTTCATCCCAAACCAGCTCTTTCCGTCCCAGCGGCGGTGCTTCACCAGCGATGCCAACGGTTCCCGGCCGCGGGCGGCGGTGTCCGGGTCGACGGTCGTCATCACACACCGGCTGCAGCCCATGGGGGTACGGAAGACCGCGTCCCCGATCCGGATCCGGCGCCAGCCGTCCTCGACCCAGGCCGCGGGCAACCCGCTGATCACGACGTTCGGTCGGAACCGGGTCATCGAGATCGGCCACTCGCCCGGGAACCGGCCGGCAGCGACGAGGTTGTTGACCGCGCCCAGCGACTCGGTACTGGTCAGCAGCAGCGGGAACGCATCGGCAAACGACACCCGGTCGCCGGGCTGGGCATAGTCGACGCGGACCGGCCTGATGTCCGGGTCACCCAGGTACACCAGCCGCAGAGGGGTCCCCAGCAGTTCGCTGAACCAGGTGTCCGGGCCGGAGCCGGCCGAGGTTGCCGACAGCGCTGTGGAGTGCACCTTCACGGGGACGTCGGTGGGTCCGGTCGGAACCTTCACCACCAGGTCGCTGCGGCCGGCGGCCCGGATCGTCAGCCCGGTCGCGGTCAGTTCGGGCCGGATCAGCATCAGCTCAGGCTGTTCTCGAGCGGTGAGTCCCTGACCGTCCGGTAGTACCAGCATCCAGGTGCGATCGCCCTGCGGTCCGCTGCGGTCGATCGTCAACTGCTCGACCGGATGGCCGGCCAGCGACTTGACCGGGTAGCGGTGCAGAGCGCTCACGTGCGGGATCGTCACAATACTTCGTATGACCGGCGGACCATCCCTGTTCCCCCCGGGGGTGCTTCACTTACTTTGATCGCCCGGCCCATCCTTCAACCACCAACACACCGGCGAAACGCAGCACTTCCACCCGGTCCTCGTGACGCTGGTTGCGGTAGCAGATCACCATCAGGTTTCCCAGGCAGGAGTACGCCGTCACCAATTCGAACTGCAGGCTCTCGTTGCGTTCTACTGCCCGGTGCCAGTAGTGCTCCAGCGCCGCCTTGCCGACGATGACACCATTGGACTCAGGCACGACTACCGCGGCGGTGTGGGACCGGAACACGATCTCGTCGGCGAAGAGCGCACACACGCCAACGACGTCGTGCGCGTTCCATAACGCGATCCAGCGGTCGGCGAAAGCTGTGTCCACGCCTCCAGCATCCCGCAGCGCGCCCCGACTAGCCCGGCAGAACACGCCGGCGCCTGTCATAGCGCAGCATTTGACTCAGGACAGCTGCCGGCGGTCGCCGACCGACGCAGCCGAGCAGCTGCTCCAAGATGTATTCGCCCAGCACGCAAGACAGTGGCTTGCAGGCCCAGCAACACGTCGTGTGCTGAACCGATCGCTTTCAGGATCGGCACATCAGCGTGAATGCTTGCTTGCGGTTGGTCGACCATGATGCAGCGGGGCATGCCAGGACCGAGCCGCAACACGACCTCGTCTCCAAGCGCGAGGTCACGTCCGATCCAGTCATCTTCGACAAAGCCGACGCCCTGCGTGTTCACAATGACGTTGGCGCGCAGGCGCGCTGGGTCGATGCGCCCGCCGATGATCTCCTCGATCTGCCGAATTGATGACGTGGTGATCAGATGAACTCCGCATTCATCATGATGGCGGGTCGTCGTCTCCCTGCGCAGAGTCACGGGTTGCCCAAACGCCACGCTCAACGCTGCCTCGGCGGCTGGGTCATCGGCCGAGTAGATCTGTCCGTCGGGCGCCTGCACGATCGGCACCCCTGACCCGTCGGCGGGCATCACGGACCGCCAAAGCATTGTGCGGTCGATCTTGCGAAAACGGCGCGTCGTCTTGCCACTCACGATTCCACCGTCGGGCAGGTACATTGCCCAGCGGCGGTCGTGCTGAACGCCGCGTTCATCGAGGTCAACGACCGACACGTTTTCACCAGCGGTGGACTTGACCGGGTATCGGGCCAGGGAGGTTACGTGGCCCACCCCCGCGCCGCTCGCAGCACGGTCCGGCTTGCCACCTGCAACATGCTCCACATGAACAGGATGGCCTACGGGCGTTCCGAAGTTCTTCTCGGGGCACAAATCATTTACTTGCCCGGCTCACTGCGTCCGTGGAGCAGTAGACCGTCAACGAGCTCGCTGCACGGGGATGTAGCAGTTGCTCGAAGCGCAGATCACAGGGCTCGTCGGTAGGGGAACCTTTTGACGAATGCGACGAGGAACCGTCGCGGCCTAGCTCATGGACGCTTCGATAGGTCGGACGCGCCGAGTGGTGGGGCGCAGTCAAGCCTGGTGTGCGAGATAGTCGGCCACCGCGGCGATCCGGGCATCATCACGGCGGTAATGGGTCCATTGGCCGACCCTGGTCGGGGTCACCAGGCCGGCCCGGTGGAGCACGGCGAGGTACTGCGAAGCGGTCGACTGCGACACTCCGGCCCGTGCCTGCAGGTGCTTCAGACACACGCCCACCTCATCGGCCGGCACCAGCTGGGGCGGGAAGTCGTCCGGATGCTTCAGCCAGCCCAGGATCGCGAGCCTGGTCGGGTGCGCCATGGCGGCGAGCGCCTCGGACACCTCATCGGCGGTGAGTGGCGGCGGGGTGCGCTGGCGGACCATCCCTCGAGTGTAGATCTGTAGATCGCGGATTGCCGATGGGATCGAAATGTGGTTCTCTTAGCATCGCAAGTTCGCGATGCACCGATGCGGCGCATCGACCTAGAGAACAGGACTACGGATGACAAGAACAGCAGTGGTGGTCGGCGCCCGGGGCGTGATCGGCAGCAAACTGATCGAACATCTCGTGGGGGGCGGCTGGGACGTGATCGGACTCTCCAGGCGCGGCGGACCAGACGGACCGGGAATCCGGCACCTGGCCGTCGACCTGCTGGATTCTGACCAGCCCCGCGCGGCGGCGGCCGCAGAGCTCAGCCGCGCCACGCATGTGTTCTACGCGGCCTACCAGGACCGTCCTCGGTGGAGCGAGCTGGTCGCGCCGAACGTCGCGATGCTGCAGAGGGTGCTCGGAATGGTGCGGCAGGCGCCGATCGAGCACGTCAGCCTGATGCAGGGCTACAAGGTCTACGGCGCGCATCTGGGCCCGTTCAAGACCCCTGCCCGGGAGAGCGATCCGCCGCACCTTCCGCCGGAGTTCAACGTCGACCAGCAGGACCTGCTGACGCAAACGGCAGCGGAACGCGGCTTCGGCTGGTCGGCGATCCGCCCGTCGGTCGTCGCCGGCACCACGCTGGGCAATCCGATGAACCTCGCGATGGTGATTGGAGTCTTCGCCTCGCTGAGTCGGGAACTTGACGTGCCCCTGCGCTTCCCGGGCGCACCGGGGGCGTACGGCTCCCTGCTGGAGATGACCGACGCCGATCTGTTGGCGAAGGCGACCATATGGGCCGCAACCGATCCAGCGGCGACGAACGAGGCGTTCAATATCGCCAACGGCGACCTGTTCCGCTGGAGTGAACTATGGCCGCTGATCGCGCAGATGTTCGGCATCGACGTCGCCCCACCGCTGCCGATGTCGCTCTCCGAAGTGATGGCGGACAAGGAACCGCTGTGGGAACGACTCCGGGCGAGAGATGCTCTGGTCGCCACCTACAGCGACGTTTCGTCCTGGGGATTCGGCGACTTCGTCTTCTCCTGGGACTACGACATGTTCGCCGACACCAGCAAGGCGCGTCGGTTCGGATTCCACCGTTCCGTCGACACTGTCGCCATGTTCGAGCGGACCTTCCGTGATCTGCAGGAACAACGCGTGCTGCCTAGGCCCCGCTGACCCCTCGGTGGCACACAGGTCTCGGCAATGGCCTCAGCGCTGAAAGTCGACGACGGTGGGCCAGGCTGCATCACTGGCCCGCGCGCGGACCAAGATCCACGGCTCGAGGCGTCCCGCGATGTGTCGCAGGGAGTGCACAGTCCAGGCGGATCGGGCGAGGGCAGCCAGCCCACTAAGTGCGGTGCTCTCCAGAAGGTGAAATGACGAGGCCGCCCGATCTTGGCGGTTGACCAGGCTGTTCCGTCAACCCTCTTTGAGGGTCAAACCCAGCACGCCGGACACGTCCCGAGATTCTGACTCGCGAGGTAGGGCATCTCATAACGATTATGACACAAGCACTTCCCGTCTCTACTTGACATAATTATTAGTCTCGGCGATAGCCAGGTTGAGCCGTTGGGGCTTGTTCGGTGGGTCTGTCCGGCACCTGGGCCCGTGCTCGCGCAGGATCCAGCGGGTGTGGCCCCGATTGCAATGGTCATCCCAGACCAGGTTGCGGTGACCGTGAAGCGCAGTTGAGTCCTGCAGAGTGGTGTACGACGACGATGTTGCCGGTGAGCGTGTCTTGCTGGGGTAGGCGCGGCCACCGCGTGATCCTTCGAGTGATCTACGAAAACCGACTCGAAGAAGGAGTACCACG
>JAABUS010007858.1_pt1 | contig 11988 bp, 6 predicted proteins | sample 5560161 | NCBI WGS metagenome assembly JAABUS01 (sample SAMN10711885, study PRJNA513376) | rock metagenome | isolation source: Antarctica rocks | place: Antarctica: Victoria Land, Trio Nunatak nord | collected 2016-01-04 | reverse complement strand
CACGCTCGGTTCCGGCTTCGGACAGAAATTCCAGCCAGCCAACGATCCATGCCCGCCAATGGCGATCGCAGCCTGACCCCCAATCTTGCGACGGTCCCCTTGGCACCTACTCATCAACGATCCCGACCGCATCCGATCGATTGGCATTCGCGAATTGGCGTATGTCGGTCAGGATGCGGATTGGCATAGCATTGGTCATACATAAACTGGATCTGCGATATTCTGTGTTACAGACGTAGCCCAATAGCCGAGATTAGGAGCTAGAGATTTTCGTCTGTTTGTGGTTTATAGATTTATTCATGTGACAAGGTTTATTAGTATGAAGAGTTCTTATCATCAATACTAATCTGTCACATTAGCAGGCGTATAAGAAGGTATTTGGTGACACCATCGTCCCTTTGACAAGGGAAAAGACGGAATCGCTGCTAAGTGGAATCTTCTCTATCAACCCGACGTGTGCGCAAGAGCAAAATGGCCAGGTTGCGGCCAACTCGACGCAATGCTGTAGGCTGACAGTGCAAATGACGATCTACTAGAATGAGAGCCGTAGTGCAGGAAACATCCTTTTCCAATGTCGAGTCCCTCGCGCCGCTTTCAAATAATAAAAGCCGTCAGGCGCTAGCAGAAGTCATATCAAATATAATTCAAGTGCTGACTACATGATTATCCTGCCATAATTTTAAAACTTCAAAGACTTGGAAAATATTAAGAAGCAAATCGCTATGAAAATGGAGATACATGCATCAAATATTTGAAGAAATGTTACCGTCTTCTCAGTCATCATGCGCGTGAAGCCGGAACAAGCAGTCCATCAAGATTCTTACTGGAGCGCCCAAATGCGAATGACTGCCTACAAATTTTATCAGGATGAACAGGACGAGTTTTTCTATGGCTTGTGGGAGAACAGATTCTGCCACGGGTCGTATAGGTCTTCTCGTTCTCACGACTCGTTGCCCGTTCGGATTGCGAGGGATCGAGTTGACGTCGCTCTCCTGCCTGAGCTTGAGCGAGGATCTCCGCATCGCCGGGGCGATCAGACCACAGGACATGGCCGTCGATCCCGTTTTCGCTGCGGCGCTCCGGATACCAGAGCTTAACCAATGCCGCAGACAATGCAGGAGCGCATGCGCGACAGTGCAGCGTGGTTTGACGAGAGCCCTGCGTTGGCGGCTGTCGACCTGTCGCTGAGGAGCGACGTCCGCCTGGCAGAGAGCTCGCGGCGGCAGCCGCGGTGATGCGCCGCCCTCTGCTGTCAGGGTTGGCGGTGCTCGCCGGCTGCACGATCGGCCCCGCCTACAAACGACCCGGTTTCGACATCCCGCTTGCCTTCCGCGCCAGCGCCGCCACAGCGACCGCCGCCTGGCCCGCCTCCGATTGGTGGCGGAACTTCCGCTCCGATGAGCTGAACACCCTGATTGACCGAGCCCGCGCCTACAACAACGACCTGGTTGCGGCCGGCGCACGGCTCATTCAAGCCGACGCCCAGGTGCGTGTCAGCGGCGCGCCGCTGCTGCCGAGTGTGACCGGGGCCGGCAATTTCAGCTATCAGCGTATCGGCACCGGCGGCAGTTCAGGTGGCTCTGGGGGCGGCAACCGCTACTTCGACAGCCGAAACTACAGCCTGTCGCTCCAGGTGAGCTACGACGTCGATTTCTGGGGGCGCAACCGCGCCTTGTTCCAGTCGGCCCAGGCCAATGCGCTGGCAAGCTTCTTCGATCAAGAGACGATCGCGCTTTCCGTCGTGAGTTCAGTTGCCAATACCTACTTCGCATTGCTCGCTGCCCAGGACCGTTTGCGCGTCGCCTATCGCAATCTCCACGATGCCGAACGCATCCTTGCCGCCTTCCAGGAGCGGCTTGGCGCCGGAACCGCCAACGCGCTCGACGTGTCGCAGCAGGAGGCGCTGGTCGCGGGTGTGCGTGCCAACATCCCCAACCTCAAGAATACGGTCGAGCAGCAACGCATCGGCCTCGCGATCTTGCTTGGCACTCCGCCCGAACAGGTGAACCCACGCGGCGGCTCGCTTGACGACGTAGTTCTGCCCGACGTCGCCCCGGGCCTCCCAAGCGAGCTGCTGCTGCGCCGGCCAGACGTGGCGTTCACGGAGATGCAGTTGGTTGCCGCGAATGCGAGCGTCCGCGCCGCCCGGGCTGCCTTCTTCCCAAACCTGACGCTGACGGCAGGGGGCGGCTTGAGTAGCGCTGCGCTCAGCGCCATCACCGGGCCCGGCACCCTGGTCGCATCCCTCGCCAGCGCATTGACCCAGCCGATCTTTGACAACGGCCTCCTCCGCGGACAGCTCGAGATCGCGAAGGGCCGTTACCTTGAGCTGGCCGCCGGCTACGCCAAGGCTATCATTCAAAGCTTCACCGATGTGGAACAGGCGCTGGCGCTGTCGCAGTATGCGACCGAGCAGGAGACGCTGGAGCGTGAGGCGGTGCGGGTCGCCCAACGGTCAGCCGATATTGCGCGCTCCCAGCTCGAAGCCGGTACGATCGACATCATCACGTCGCTCAACACGCAAACGACACTTTATTCTGACCTCGATCTACTCATCCAGGTCAGGCTCGCCCGCTTCCAGGCGCTCGTGAACCTCTACAAGGCGCTGGGCGGCGGCTTCCAGGTAGGACCGATGTCATGAAGCGGTTGTTGCTGGTCCTTGTGCTGCTGGGGGCTGCTGGCGGGGCGGGCTATTGGTGGTACGCGACCCATGTGGCGGCCGACGACCAGACGGGCGGCCGCCGTGGCGGTCCCGAACCGGACCAGCCGATTCCGGTGACGATGGCCAAGGCCGAAATGCGCAACGTCCCGATCTATCTCGACGGCCTCGGGACGGTGCAGGCGTTCAGTCTGGTCAGCGTCAGGTCCATGATCGATGGCCCACTCATCGAGGTGCAGTTCCACGAAGGCCAGAACGTCAAGGCCGGAGACGCGCTGGCCCGGATCGACCCGCGTCCCTATCAGGCGAGCCTCGCTTCCACGACTGCGAAGAAGCAGCAGGACGAGTCGACGCTTGCCAATGCACGGCTCGATCTTGCCCGCTACGCCAAACTTGCGCCGACCCTCGGCAGCAGCCAGCAGCAGCGTGACACGGCGCGTGCCGCGGTCGTCACCCAGGAGGCGCTTGTCCGCTTCGATCAGGCCGCGGTCGATAACGCCCAGACACAACTTAGCTACACGGTAATTCAGTCCCCGATCGATGGCCGCGTCGGCATCCGGCAGGTCGACAACGGCAACATCGTGCATGCGAGCGACCAGACGCCGCTGACCGTCATCACCCAACTTCAGCCGATCTCGGTCCTGTTCACCCTGCCGCAGCAGTCGCTCGACGCCGTTGTGTCTGCGATGCAGGCGGGCACGCCCGAGGTCCTCGCGCTGGCCGGCGGCGGCGGCCAGGTGCTGGACCGCGGCAAGGTTGCCGTGCTGGACAACCAGGTCGACGCCCCGACCGGGACCATCAAGCTGAAGGCGACCTTTCCCAACGACCGGATGAAGCTGTGGCCCGGCGGGTTCGTCAACGTGCGTCTCCTGGTCGATACCGCCCGGGACGCGATCACGATCCCCGCGGCCGCCGTGCAGCGCGGGCCGAATGGCGCGTATGTCTTCATCATCAACGCTGACAATTCCGTCAAACGCCAGCCGATCACCGTGGGCCACGAGGATCACGCCACCAGCGTCGTCACGGCAGGGCTGACCCTCGGGGACGCCGTGGTGACCGATGGGGCGCAACGGCTGAGTGATGCATCGAAAGTCGCCATTGCCGGGCCGGACGGCAACGCACCCGTTGCCGTTCCGCGCGAGCGCGGCGCTCCCGGGACGGCGCAACGGCGCACTCGGACCGCCGGATGAACATCTCCGCTCCCTTCATCGCACGGCCTGTCGCGACCTGGTTGCTGGCCATTGCTATCGTGCTCGCCGGCGCGCTGGGCTACAACGCGCTGCCGGTTTCGGCCCTGCCGTCGGTGGATTTCCCGACCATCCAGGTCACGACCGAGCTGCCCGGGGCCGGGCCGGATACGGTGGCGACGCTCATCACCGCCTCGCTCGAACGGCAGTTCGGCCAGATCACCGGCCTCGCCAGCATGACCAGCACCAGCAGCGAGGGGACCAGCCAGATCACGCTGCAGTTCAACCTGAGCAGGCATATGGACTCCGCGGCGCAGGACGTGCAAGCCGCCATCAACGCCGCAGCCGGCACCCTGCCGACCACGCTGCCTTACCCGCCCGTCTACGCCAAGGTGAACCCGGCCGACGCGCCGATCATCAGCCTGGCGCTGACGTCCGACAGCATCGCCATCAACCGCGTCAGCGATGCCGCGGACACGCTGCTGCAACCCAAGCTCAGCCAGATCGACGGCGTCGGCAAGGTGACGGTTCAGGGCCGCCAGCGCCCCGCCGTGCGCGTCCGCGTCGACCCGGCCCGCGTCGCCGCCTACAATCTGAGCCTTGAGGACATCCGCAACGCGGTGGCCGCCGCGAACGTGAACGGCGCCAAGGGAGGGTTCGAAGGGCCGCGCCAAGCCTACTCGCTCGGCGCCAACGATCAGCTGCTCACGCCCGAGACCTATCGGACGCTGGTCATTGCCTACCGCGAGGGCGCGCCCGTGCGCCTGTCCGACATCGGCAGCGTGGTCGGGGGGATAGAGAACGACCGCGTCGCGGGCTGGTACAACGGCCGTCCCGCCGTCGTGCTCGACATCCAGCGTCAGCCAGGCGCCAACATCGTCAGCACCGTCGCCGCCATCCAGCAAGCGCTGCCGCAACTGCAGCGCGCAATCCCCGCCGCCATCCAGATGCAGGTCGTGACCGATCGCACCGAGACGCTCCGAGCATCGATCAACGATGTTCAGCTCACCCTGGTGCTCTCGATCGGGCTCGTGGTGTTCGTCATCTACCTGTTCCTGCGCAGCGCGCGCGCCACCATCATCCCTGCCGTCGCACTCCCGCTCTCGCTGATCGGCACCTTCGGGGTGATGTCGCTGCTGGGCTACAGCCTCGACAATCTCAGCCTGATGGCGCTGACCGTCGCGACCGGCTTCGTCGTCGACGACGCGATCGTCATGATCGAGAACGTCGCCCGTCTCGTCGAGGACGGCGTGCCTCCGCTCGAAGCCGCTTACAGGGGCGCCGCCCAGATCGGCTTCACCATCGTCTCGCTGACCATCAGCCTGATCGCAGTGTTCATCCCGCTGCTGTTCATGACCGGCGTGGTCGGCCGCCTGTTCAGCGAGTTCGCGGTCGTGCTCAGCACGTCGGTAGTCGTGTCGGCGATCGTGTCGCTCACGCTCACACCCATGATGTGCGGCCGGGTGCTGCGCGCGGACCCGGAGCCGAGCTGGCTGACCGCCTGGTTCGAGCACGGGTTCCTGGCATCTGCCCGCTTCTACCAGCGCACGCTGCGGGTGGCGCTCCGATTCCAGGGCCTCACGCTGCTGGTCGCGGCCTCGACGCTGGCCGGCACCATCATCCTGTACATCGCCATTCCGAAAGGCTTCCTGCCGCAGCAGGACACGGGCGTGGTCGTCGCGGTGACGGAGGCGGCGCAGAGCGTGTCGATCCCGCGCATGGGGGCGCTGCAGCAGCAGCTCGCCGCCATTGCCGGCCGCGACCCGGCCGTTGCTGGCGTCGCCAGCTTCGTCGGCGCCGGCACCATCAATGCAACGTCCAATACCGGGCGGATAACGATCGAGCTGAAGCCGCGCACGGAACGCGACGGCGCACCGGTGGTGATCGCCCGGCTGCAACAGGCGATGAACGGCCTGCCGGGCATGTCGGTGTTCATGCAGCCGGTGCAGGATATCCAGATCGGCGCCCGGATCAGCCGGACGCAGTTTCAATACACGCTGATCGACACGGACGCGCGGGAGCTTACGACCTGGGCGCCCAGGCTGTTGGCGGCGCTGCGCACCATGCCGGGCCTCCGGGACGTGGCGACCGACCAGCAATTGGACGGGTTTGCCACCCGCGTGGAGGTGGACCGCGACGCGGCGATGCGCCTGGGCGTCACGATGCAGTCCGTTCAGGACACCTTGTACGACGCATTCGGCCAACGCCAGATCAGCACCATCTTCAGCCAGGCGAACCAGTACCGCGTCGTGCTGGAGGCCGATCCCGACTGGCAGGCGAACCCGGACTCGCTGCTGCGGCTGCGTGTTCCCGTCACCAACGTCGCCAACGCGACCAGCGGGTCGGGCACGGCCGGCACCGCCACAGTCTCCAACAATGTGACGCCCACGCCGCAGGTGCCGCTCTCGGCCATTGCCAAGATCACGCGCGAGACTGCGCCGCTGGCCGTGACCCACCAGGCACAGTTCCCGTCGACCACCATCAGCTTCAACCTGGCCAAGGGCGCCAGCTTGAGCCATGCTTTGGCCGAGGTCGCGCAGGCCGAAGCGTCGATCGGCTTGCCGCCCACCATTGCCGGCAGCTATTCCGGCGACGCGGCCGAGTTCCGGTCGAGCCTCGGCAGCGAGCCCTGGCTGATCCTGGCGGCCGTCGTGGTGATCTACATCGTTCTTGGTGTGCTGTATGAGAGCACGATCCACCCGGTGACGATCCTCTCCACCCTGCCGTCCGCCGGGATCGGAGCGCTGCTGGCGCTGATGTTCGCGGGACAGGATCTGAGCTTGGTCGCCCTTGTCGGCATCGTGCTGCTGATGGGCATCGTGAAGAAGAACGCCATTATCCTGATCGACTTCGCGTTGGCGGCGGAGCAGCTGCACGGCAAGTCGCCCCGGATAGCGATCGAGGAAGCCTGCGCGCTGCGCTACCGACCGATCATGATGACGACGGCCGCCGCGCTGCTGGGCGCGTTGCCGCTGATGCTGGGACATGGCACCGGGTCCGAGCTGCGCTACCCGTTGGGGCTCACCATCGTAGGCGGCTTGCTGCTGAGCCAGGTGCTGACGCTCTATACGACGCCGGTCATCTACCTGTTCTTCGAACGCATACGCCTGCGTTTCACGCGCGCGGCGCCGGCCGCCGCCGAATGACGCCCGACCTGTCCGGGCCAGGGATGCAGGCGGGCTCCGGCCAGTCCTGTGCGTGCTTCGGCCCATCCCCGGCCCCTTCCTTCCAGAAAGGCGAGACGCACGGCTTGGCGCAGCGGAGGAACGTGCAAACGATCCCCTTCCCGTCCAGGGAGGAGCCAAGGGCGGACTGGCGCCCACGCCTCCGAGCTTGCCAAGATCACTCCGGCTGGTCCGGCCCCCGCGAGGGCAGAGGGCAATGAACGCCTCCGCCCCATTCATCCGCCGCCCGGTCGCGACCTTCTTGTTCGCGATCGGTCTGATGCTGTCCGGCTTGGTCGCGGTCCACTTTCTTCCCGTCGCTCCGTTGCCCAGCGTCGACATCCCCACCATCGTCGTCTTCGCCACCCGCCCCGGCGCCGATCCCGAAACCATGGCGGCCAGCATCGCGGCGCCGCTGGAGCGCCGGCTGGGTGAAATCCCTGGCGTGACCGAGATCACGAGCACCAACAGCGTGGGCAGCGTCTCGATCGTCGTCCAGTTCGAGATCGACCGGCTGGTTGAAGGCGCCGCCAACGACGTCCAGGGCGCCATCAACGCTGCCTACACCGACCTGCCAAGCGACCTGCCGACGCGGCCCTACTACCGCAAGATCAATCCGGCCGAAGCGCCGATCCTTACCCTGTCCATGACCAGCGACGTGCTGGGCACCACCCAGTTGTACGACGAGGCGGACACCGTCTTGGGCCAGCGGCTGAGCCAGGTCGAAGGTGTCAGCCAGGTGCAGGTGAACGGCGCCGAGAAGCCCGCTGTGCGTGTCCGCCTGAACCCGGCCGCGTTGCGTGCTGCCGGGCTCAGCAGCCAGGACGTCTACACCGCTATCCGCAACGCCAATGTCAACGGCCCGATCGGCGGCTTCTCCGGCCCTGACCGCGCCGAGACGCTTGAGCTGAACGGCCAGATCACCCAAGCCGAGGATTATGCGGGCCTCGTGCTGAAATCGTCCAAGGGCGCCATCGTCCGCCTGGGCGACGTGGCGCAAGTGCTGAACGGCGTCGCCAACTCCCGCCTGGCCGCCTGGGAAGGCCAGCACCCCGCCATCCTGCTTATGCTGACCAAAGCGGCCGGCGCCAACGTCATCGAGACTGTGGACCGCATCAAGGCCGCGCTGCCGCAATTGCTCGGTTGGCTGCCGCCCGGGGTCCATGTCAGCGTCATCAGCGACCGCACCGCCACGATCCGCGCCAACGTGAACGATGTGGCGATCACGCTCGGCATCAGCATCGCCCTCGTTCTGCTTGTGGTCGCGTTGTTCATGCGCCGGCTCGTGCCGACGCTCGCCGCCGCCGTCACGTTGCCGTTGAGCCTCTCGGGCACGTTGGCCGCCATGTACTTGCTGGGCTTCAGCCTCAACAACTTCAGCCTGATGGCGCTGACGATTTCTGTCGGCTTTGTCGTCGACGACGCGATCGTCATGATCGAGAACATCCACCGCCACGAGGAACAAGGCCTGACCCCGCTGCAGGCAGCGCTGGTCGGCTCCAAGCAGATCGGCTTCACCGTGATCTCGATCAGCATCAGCCTGGTCGCGGTGTTCATCCCGATCCTGTTCATGGGCGGCGTCCTCGGCAAGCTGCTCCACGAGTTTGCCACGGTGCTGACGGTCGCGATCTTCATCTCGGCGGCCGTGTCGTTGACACTGACGCCCATGATGTGCGGCCTGTTCGGCGCGGGGCCGCCGCCGCGAGGCGTTTGGGCCTGGGTCGACACGCGGGTCGAGGCCGGGTTTGCGCGTGCCCAACGGGGCTACGTGCACTCGCTAGGCTGGGTGCTGCGCCGGCGGTGGCTTGCGTTGTTCATCACGCCCGCGATCATGGCCGGGTGCGTTGTCCTCGGCATGGTCGTGCCAAAAGGCTTTCTGCCGACCCAGGACACGGGGCTGCTGCAAGGCACCACGATCGCCAGTCCTGACATCAGCTTCAGCGGCTTGGTCGAGCGGCAGAAGCGTGTGGTGGACGTGCTGCTGGCCGATCCGGCCGTCGCCGATGTCGGCAGCACCGTTGGCATCACCTCGGGCTTCAGCACCGCCAACCGCGGCGAGCTGACGGTGTCGCTCAAGCCGTTCAGCGAACGCCACGCCACCAGCGAGCAGGTCATCGCCCGCCTGCGCCCGGCCTTGACGCAGATGGCGGGGATCCAGACTATTCTCTCTCCCGCGGAGGATCTGCGCGCTGGAGCCTCCACCGGCGGCGGCGGGTCCCGGTTCGTGCTGCTCGATCAGGACATCGCAGAACTGCGCGCCTGGACGCTGAAGCTTGAAGCGTCACTGCAGAACACGCCGGGCATCGAGGACGTCAGCAGCGACCAGGACCACCCTGGGCCGCAAGCCGATGTGGTGATCGACCGCGAGCAGGCGGCGCGAATGGGCGTCACGGTCAACGCAATCGACACGGCACTCAGCAACGCCTTCAGCCAGCGCCAAATGTCGATCATATACACGCAGCGCAACCAGTATCGTGTCGTGTTAGAAACGTTGCCCGAGCTGCAGGAAGGCCCGTCCACGCTCGACCATATCTGGGTGCCTGGGCGCGGCAGCAACCAGGTGCCGATCTCGTCGGTCGCCAAGCTGGAACTGCACACGGCGCCGTTGACGGTTCGGCACCAGGGCCAGTTCCCGGCCTCTTCCATCAGCTTCAACGTGAAGCCGGGCACGTCCCAAGGCGACGCGATCAACCTCGTGCAGCAGAAGGCCGCGGCGCTGCGCATGCCGGAGAGCGTCCGCACCGCATTCGGCGGCGACGCTCAGTTCCTGCGGAAGTCCCTGCAGACGGAACCTTTCCTGATCGCCGCCGCCTTCATCACGATCTACGTCGTCCTGGGCGTTCTGTATGAAAGCTGGCTGCACCCGCTGACGATCATCAGCACCTTGCCATCCGGGATCTTCGGCGCCCTGCTCGCAGTGTGGGTGACCGGGTCGGACCTGAGCGTGCTGGCCATCATCGGCATCGTCCTACTGATGGGGATCGTCAAGAAGAACGGCATCATGCTGGTGGATTTCGCACTGGAGGCCGAGTGGGAAGGCGGTCTGCCGCCCGAGCAGGCCATCCTGGACGCCTGCTTCGAGCGCTTCCGCCCCATCATCATGACGACGTTGGCTGCCTTGTGCGGCGCGTTGCCTCTGGCGCTGGCCAGCGGTGTCGGCAGCGAGTTCCGGCAGCCCTTGGGCGTCGCCATCTCCGGCGGGCTGGTCGTGTCGCAAGCCCTGACCCTCTACACGACGCCGGTGATCTATTTGACTCTCGAGAAGTTGTCGCGCCGCAGATACCGCAAGTGCGCCGCCCGCAGTTGCTGAAACGCCGATCTGGAGACTGCACTGCGATGGCCACGGGCGGACCGTGTTCGGCGCGGCCGGCGGCATCCGGCCAGAACCGCTCAACGGCCTGCAGCCGAGCGCCCGTTCTAACCTGAAAAATTCATGAGGGTTGGCGGGCATAGTACAAGCCCTTGATCCAGCGTAGGATGTGGTTGCTGACGCCAATCCTGCCGATCTGGAGCCTCATGCCCGCCAAGGGGTACCGTCAACTTGGCTGCTGACCGGCTTGCGAGGTGGAGCCGAGCTCGATAGGCGGACGCGATGACAACCCCCGCTGCTCCCAGCTACGCTGGCTACCGTTTTCCGGCCGAGATCATCAGCCACGCCGTTTGGCTCTACTTCCGCTTTCCGCTCAGCTTTCGCATGGTGGATGAGTTGCTGGCTGCACGCGGCATCATCGTCAGCCATGAGACCGTGCGGCAGTGGGCGCTGAAGTTCGGGCAGGGCTTCGCCAACCAGATCCGCCGCAGGCTGCCTGCGGCCGGAGACAAGTGGCATATGGACGAGGTCGTGATCACGATCTCCGGGGTGAAGCACTGGCTGTGGCGCGCGGTGGACCAGACCGGGATGGTGCTGGACATCCTGGTGCAGAGCCGGCGCGACACGCAGGCCGCCAAACGCCTGCTGTGCAAGCTGATGAAACGGCAATGCCGGGTGGCGCGTGTCGTGATCACCGACAAGCTGGCGAGTTACGGCGCGGCCAAGCGCGAGGTGATGCCCTCGGTCGAGCACAGGAAGCACAAAGGCCTGAACAACAGGGCGGAGAACTCGCACCAGCCCACGCGACGGCGGGAGCGGCAGATGAAGCGGTTCAAGTCGCCTGGTCAGACACAGCGCTTCCTCTCAGCCCATGACGGGATCAACAACCTGTTCCACCTCCGCCGCCATCAAGTGCCCGCCGCCCAGTATCGAGCCGCCCGGACCCAAGCCATGCAGGTTTGGGCCGAGGTCAGCGGCGTCGCCGCCGCGGCGTAGCTGCGAGCACGCCGCCCTATCGCGCCCCTTCGCAACCTTGGCCCGACAAGTTGACAGTGCCCATCTGGTAGCGACATCAGGAACCCAGCCTGTAAACCAGCGCAGGTATGGGACGCAGAGGAACTCTGGCTTCTCAATGCAGTGTGGTGCTGATCAGCGCCGAAACCCGTGACCCACAGCCAGCACACCCTTGGCGCGACGAGCTGACCGGGCGTGGCTGCGGACGGGCCGGATGCCTATGATGCGGCACTGCGGACGCGAGGCCACCTTCGAGCGCCTGCCGCCGGAACGGAGGAGCGCGCTGCTCCAAGTGGCGGGAGCTGCGGTCAGGCACCAGGCGGTCCGCCCAGCGCGAGGCGGTGGAGGAACGCGGCTGCGCGCCAGTGTCACGCAATGGAGTGTAGGCAGACTTTGCGGAGCATAGACGGCGTTACGGCTTTCGTGACAATCTACTTGGGTTTGCGGGCAGCTTGCGCCGTTGTCACGCAACCGGTCGTATAAGTGACTGCCCAAGAACCATGGCCTACCACTCGACCCAGCTCCGTCCATGATATAGTTCGGTGGCATCCAAGGAAGGACTGCCATGGAACACTACCGGGTCTCGATATCCGCCAATGGCAGGATGGTGTTGCCGGCCAGCTTGCGCCAGCAGCTCCATGTCGAGGGAGGAGG
>JAABUS010007857.1_pt1 | contig 11988 bp, 10 predicted proteins | sample 5560161 | NCBI WGS metagenome assembly JAABUS01 (sample SAMN10711885, study PRJNA513376) | rock metagenome | isolation source: Antarctica rocks | place: Antarctica: Victoria Land, Trio Nunatak nord | collected 2016-01-04 | reverse complement strand
TAGACGTTAAATGCGCTGAATACAAAAGCTCGTCGACTTCAACTTTAAAATCATGTATCGCTCAGACAAACAAAACATCAAAGTCGATGCATTGACTTGTCGAGTCGATTCAGTTTCTAGAAGTCTCGAGAATGAATGATGTTGCTATCAGCGAACTACAATTCTCACGTCGAATCAAATGAAAATTGCTGATCTAGAGAAGAGCATCGATGAATCAATTTATAAACAGATTCTTGACGCTAATGAGATCGACGAGAATTGTACGTTACTTCGCGAAGCAATAGCAAGAGATGAAGCTCAATACGAAGATACTAAATTAAGAAATTGTTGAGTTCAGAACGAAATACTATATCGAGATGATCTTCTATGAGTTTTCTTCAATGAGCATCTTCAAATGAAGTTAATTCAAGAAGTTCACGATTAATCTTCTATTGATCATTTCGAAATTCTTAGAACGATGAAAGCAATAAGAAGATACTACTATTGATTCTCAATGTGAAAGACAATAGATAAATATAGTCAAAACTGCTACATTTGTCAGTGATCAAAAGCTCTTCAAGATAAATTCAATGAATTACTACATTCTCTACTCATACTCGAACAGCGATGAAAGAACATAGTCATGAATTTCATCATTAATCTATCTCTTTCTGAAGGCAAAAACGTCATACTAACAGTGATATGTAGACTGACAAAGAAACGACATTATATTTCTTGCTTCACTGATGACGAGAGAATCACAGCAGAAAAAACAGCTGAGCTAATGCTTCAGTGAATATATCGAATACACGATTTACTCGATTTCATTGTTTCGAATCGAGATTCTCAATTTATCTTCATTCTATGAAAGTCGCTTTGCAAAAGACTAGACATTAATCTTCGACTCTTCACAGTCTATCATTCTCAGATCGACGATCAAAGTGAACGAGTCAATCAGAACGTCGAAAGATATCTTTGATTCTTCTGTTCGTACATGCAGAATGACTGAGCTAAGCTACTACTCATGATCGAGTTCGTCAACAATAATGCTCTGTTCTCAGTCATCTTCTCGATCTCTTTCTTTCTAAACAAAGACTTTCATTCTCATATGAGCTTTGAACTCGATGTCATCGAATATAAAAGTTTTCGTGAACGCTTGCAGATGACTAAAGTCGAGAATATATCTGAACATATGAACAAAACACTGAAGTTTGCTCGCGAGTCGCTAGTCAAAACACGAGAACAAATGATGAAACAAGTCAATAAGCATAGAAAAGAAGTTGATTATGAGGTCGAATCAAAGATGTTTCTGAATGAAAGAAACATCATTACAGCGAGATCTTTCAAGAAGCTAGATGACAAAATGCTCGATTCTTTCACCAATCTAGATTTCGTCGACTCGTCATATAAGCTGAAATTATCAAAGTCTATGCATGTTCATGATGTATTTCATTCTGACCTGCTTCGCTCTGCCGTCGACGATTTCTTTCCTGGTCAAAAGAACGAATTCTCAGATTCAATAGTGATAAACGACGAAGACGAGTGAAAAATCGATGATATATTGAATTCTCGTCGATATCGAAGACAACTTCAGTATAGAATCAAATGAAATAACTATGACAATGATCTCAATTGATACAACGCTGATGACGACGAATTTATGAACGCTCAAAAGATCGTTGACGATTTTCATATTCAATACTCGAACAAATTGCGCTAATCTCAATCAATCATGATTGAGCAATCAATCAAGTCGAGCAGAAAATACATTCATGCAAACATGAATCGTCGAAGAAGAGAAGTAATGTCACGATTCTAGTCTTGTCAGACTCAGTCTTCTAGTCTTGTCAGATTTATTCTCGCTTCGTCATCTTGACTAGTCTCTATTGAGTCTAGCGTCGACTGAGAAACACACATATGTAGTTAGCTTCTTTTTTGTAGCTATCTTTCTTTCTTAACATTTATCTTCTAGTTAAATGACATCTCTATCTGACTCGCTCTAAACAGATCTCTAACAAATTCAATTTAGTTATAAGATTATTTAAAAGATTAATTGATCTTTAAAAAGCTGATTTGATCTGAGTTCAAATCAAACTCGAAAGTATCGTTGCAAAAAGTTGAACAATCGCTTTGATATTTCTGTGAAAGTCAGAGAAGATTATAATTATCTCGTTCAATTCAACTATTGTTTATCATCAACGTTTGATTTGAAGAAATTTTAGTAACTTCAGCAAGAGTATTTTTTTTCTCAATATTTATAGTTTCAAGATTAGTGAATAGAATCTCATTATCATTCGTAAAATCAAGCGTTGTGATATATTCTAGACCTTCGAACTTCTGCACTTCTTGACTCGTTGTCGAATTTCATAGTCTAACAGTCTTATCATGTGATGCTGAAGTGAGCAACGAGTCGTTCTGCGAGAATGTCACTGCACTAATCATACTGATATGTTTCTCGAGCTTCTGCACTTCTTGATTCGTTGTCGAATTTCATAGTCTAACAGTCTTATCATGTGATGCTGAAGTGAGCAACGAGTCGTTCTGCGAGAATGTCACTGCATTGACTCAACTAGTATGTCTTTCGAGCTTCTGCACTTCTTGACTCGTCGTTGAATTTCATAGTCTAACAGTCTCATCATCTGATGCTGAAGCGAGCAACGAGTTGTTCTGCGAGAATGTCACTGCATTGACTCAACTAGTATGTTTCTCGAGCTTTTGCACTTTTTGACTCGTCGTCGAATTTCATAGTCTGACAGTCTCATCACATGATGCTGAAGCGAGCAACGAGTCATTCTGCAAGAATGTCACTGCACTGATCAAACTAGTATGTTTCTCGAGCTTTTGCACTTCTTGACTCGTCGTCGAGTTTCATAGTTTAACAGTCTCATCATGTGATGCTGAAGTGAGCAACGAGTCATTCTGCAAGAATGTCACTGCACTGATCATATCAGTATATTTCTTGAGCTTCTGCACTTCTTGACTCGTCATTGAGTTTCATAGTCTAACAGTCTTATCACGTGATGCTGAAGTGAGCAACGAGTCATTCTGCAAGAATGTCACTGCACTGATTGAACTAGTATGTTTCTTGAGGTTCTGTAGCTTCAGACTTCATATTGATGAGATGATTGAAAATTTTCGTATTCATGATGAAAGTCGATCGCAGATGTTTCTCACTACACTGATCTGTGATGCAAAAATCATTGTCGACGAATAAATCTGAAGCAATGCAAGATCGACAAAATGTCTATCAGCTAAAACAATTCGTTGCGCGTTCTGAAGAAAATCTGACAGGTAAGATGAATTACTTGACTATCTCAAAATATGTTAAAATTGAATTCTTAATTAAAGTTTCTTTTTTGATGATCACTTATCAACACGAGCGATTGTAATATGCGTATTTGTTCAACGATCTCAGCGAGTCTATTTATCAAACTCATCGCTTCAAGTCAATGAAGAAAGTGCTTCTGTAGAAATATATGCACGTCGTCTTGATCACGAATCTCGATCTCACTATATCTAGCATGCTGAATTCAATACTGACATGCATATTGAAATGCAGACGAAAGACGATCATTGATCGTGATTTGATTGATCTCTCGTCGTAGCTTATCAGAATACTCGAGCTTACATAAGTTCTCTTGCAGATCTTCAGATCAAGACAGCAATTGTAAGCATTTTGAGAGCAGCATGCAATGTGTAGCATGATCATTGACTTCAAACGATTTCGATTGAAGCTGATCACTCAGTAAGAACTCGTTGAATGATAGATGAAGAGTTTGAATCGATGTGTTTGAGTCAGTGAGAATTCGCAGCACAGAGTGTAATGATCGAAGATGAAGCGCAATCGTGTCTGCAGAGATATTTAGAAGAATTATCAGAAACTGTATGAAAAGTGATTCGACAAGTAAGACGATAGATTCAACGATCATGCGAAATTCTTGATGCAGCTTCTTCTTGTCATGTGAATTTTTCAATCGTGTCGAAAATTGAGTCAGAACAGACAGATATGTCTGTGTCATCTGTTTTGATCTTTCAATGCTTGAGAATTGCAAAATCATCTCTAGTCGTTCTCAAGAATTTCAGTCAAAGTCATTAACGAAACAAGATACGATCATCGCAATAACGAATAAAGAAACAGTCATGTCGATCAAAGCTTGAAGTCTTTTATCATCGAGTCAATCTCGATCTAAGAGCATTCTTAATAAAGAATTCAGATTGTAGAAATTGCGAATCTTCTTGAATACATCATTCAGAAAAATGAAGATGTCATGCTGTATCATTGTGTGAGAAACTGCATTCTGAAGAATCATGTTCTGATGAACGACTGTAAATATGTTTCTGAATTCTAGCTGAATAGATAATTCTGATCGACTCGTGAGAAACAATTTGAGATGAATAGTGATGAGATGAGTTAATCGAGATCATAAATCGATGATTGCTTTCACATTTCATTCTTTCTCACATTCGTTCAAAGCATCGACGATCACGATAAAGGTAGAAGAATCATTTGCAATGAACTTCTCTTGACGTAATGACTAATAAATCGACTTGTCAAATTGTTCACTCAACGCTTTATCAAAGATCAAGAAATTCTGAGTAATCATCTCTGCGATCAAAGCATCGAGTTCTGATATCTTCAACACAAGCTCACATGTGATAGTGAAAAAGAATCGTGATGTCGAATCTCAATCATCTTCATCACGTTTAAAAAAGAAGCTGGCATCAAGATCGATGTCATCAAGATCATCTTGATCAGCTGATCACTCAGTCACGATTCGAGAAATTGTCGATTTGTCAATATTCGCTCAGTCGCTTAATCAAAAGATACTCTTACTATGAGAATGTCGAGCTCAATCGTAAATTTCATGAAGCAAGTCAACTTGAATAACAGAATGACAGATGATATGATCGTCTTTGTAGAAATTGTACATTGCTTCTTTTGCATACGATAACTTATTCAGATTAATCTTAATCTCAAGTCGATTCAGCGATTCTTGAAGATGATGAGATTGTTTGAACTTCTTGAGCACTCTCTGTAGATCTTGTTTCAGCTTTTCGATTCACTCTCGATCTTGAGCATCGAGTGTGCAATTGCAGTTGCTCGTCTCGATCTCGACTCTAACTTCGAGCTCGTTGCACGTTTTCTCAAAGTCTATAATATCGCTCTTTGTTCAAAAGACATGAAGCGCATGATAAGAGGTGAAAGTCTGGTAGATTTGAATGACGTGAGTCAAGAATTCAAGAACATACACATATAGCTTTGTCACGATCGTCTCAAAGTTGATTCGAGTCAGCGTCGTCGACAGCTGACGAAGAAACTCAATATACGCTCTGAGTCTGTTCATCATATATAGAGCAATCTCACATTCGACAAGCAGCGAAGTCATCTGATTCGTCTCAGATACGACAGTCTGTCAATCGAAACGTAAGATCTCTGAATGATGCATTTGAAAGCGCGAGCTTTTACCTCGAGCAGTAGACGAATGTCAGCTCATGACAAGCTCACATGCACGAGATCAACATTAGTCACAACATCTTCAATCGTTGTGAATCGATTCAGTCAGTCAATCATCTTGTCAGTCTTCTCTTTCACAACGATGATTCGCTTCGTAAATGTAAACGTTCATCTCTTTTCAATGCAGCATCGTTGCTTCTTCTTCGTTACGACTAAGACTTCTTCGAGCATCAAGTCGATGTCGCTGACGTTGTGAGACATGTAATCTTGAAGAGTTGCTTGATCATCATCTGAGAGTCACTTGAGCGCGTCATGAAGAAGATTTGAGCTTGAAGAGAGAGTAGAGATCGTCTGCGATGATGATAGAGAGACAGCGTCAGCGATCAACAAATCAGTTAAGATTGACTCGACTGATGCTGTGCTTGAGAATACAGTCTGAGTGAACGATGAATTTCTTATCTGTGCTGTTGACGACGTGACAGTCTGATTCGATCGAAATAATGAGAATGACGATGATGATGAAGCATGACTTCTAAAAGTAAGATATGCAAGAACTCGTTGTCGATGACTAGTCTTTACAGACAGAGTAGAGTTTTCACTCATAGTTATCAATGTTTGATAATTAAATCTCAAGTAGCTTTTGAACTCAGATAAAAATTTCACTTCTCACTAAGCATTGAAAATCTGCGATCAAGATGAAGAAAGAATAACTAAGAAAAGAAACATCTGACTATGACAATCAGTTTCGAGTCAGCACTAGATCTAAAGTATCACGTTCAGATTTATAAGACTGACAGAAGAAAGATTGAATTGCATCAGTCACAGATCTTAATTAACAGTCATTAACTTAATAAGTGAGAAGTGTAAATTACACTGTTCTCGTTATATATAAAGTGCGAGACTGTTTCATACTCACTAGAAACGTCGATCTCTCATTAAAGATACTGATCAGAGTAGCGATCTTTTCTAACTTTTCAGATCATAGTAGCTAAAAGTCTAATGATGACTTTCTAGCATTGCTAAAGCATTATAAGACTTGAATAGTATTTATCTACAAAATTTGATAATTTTATAAACTCAACAGTGAGTCTGTGATACAAAAATTTCGATTCGCTACTGACGAAGATTTTGCGCAAAACAGGCGTAAGAGCGACAACGTGAACGTAATATTTTAGAAAGAAGATATTCTTAATGATCAGAAGTAGCTATAGCATTCGACTTATATATGAAGAAGAGAAATATCGACGAGTGTACAGAGTATGAGTTGCTCAAAGTCGAAGTATCTATCATTTTTCTCAACACGACGAACTTCTCGACACACAGAGAGAAACGTTAGTAAACAATCAGACTTCTAGCATATTCTGCATTACATTTCATGCAGAAGTCAATGTCATTGTCGAACGTCAGACTCGTACTTCTTCAATCAACGCATGAAAAGTCTTCTAGGCTAAATGATAGTTCTATATGTTGCAAACTCAGACTCGAGACTATCATTCTCAAACAATCGCATCAAATGCGTCGATTGCTTTGTTTCTTCTCGCTTACTCTTCATATACTGTCGTATACGTTGTCTTCATCGTCATTCATATCATCATCGCTGTCTTCATCATCTTCTTTCATGTCTTCATCATCATCTTCATTCTCGTCTTCACTCTCTCTTGAAGCTTCACTTCTAATCTCATCTTCATCATTGCTCTCGTACACATACACATACTCTTTGTCGTCATTGTCGTTTTCAAAATTAGCTGCATTCTCGCTCTCGTTCTCGATTTTCACAAGTTGATGAATATGTGTCAGCAATATCTTCTCAATGACGTTGCAGTAAATTGACGACGCTCGATGCTCAGTCACTCTAACTGTCATCTTCAATCAATCAACTTGATTCAGAAGAAAGTCTAATATTCTCTGAAGCTCTGTGAACAAAATCTTCAAAGACGAAGTCGATGAAGAGTAGCATAGATCAGAGAGTGAGAGAGTGTAAAAGTAAGTTCTTACTCTTCGCTCGACTTCAAGTTTCGTCGTGTGAATCAGATTATCTCATGTCTCAAGCGCAAAAGATGATCAATTCTTTGTCTCTGAAATCGTAGAATAAAAAGTCAGCGAGTAAGAAGAAAAAGAGTAGACATCTGTGAAGCTTTCGTTATCATGCAAGTTCTGCTGAGATAAGTCAGATGAAATTTGAAGATATTGACTTGACATGTTTGTCATGTTCGAATGATTCATGAGTATGATAAATGACTTGCTGAATGACTTTTTGAAACTTTCTGCTGACTCTTGAGAAGACTGACTGAGCTTCAGAGATTCAGCTGCATTTTAATAGATATCTACGTCATTCAATAATGATGAATCATCTCAGCAAATTTCAATTCTTCTGAATATGACGCTCTGCACTGAATTTAATCGCTTTCTACCTCAAGTTTTGACTCATGTTATGTCGCTGATATATACTGCTTTATTGAAAAAGCGCTGTTCAGATCAGCTGTAACTTGAACATTGCATATGCTTGACTAGTAGTTGAAACATGAACGATGAGTCAATGTTGTGTTTTGATTTCTTACAGATTCTGAGATTCACAAACTGATCACAGTCACAAAGCTATTTCTGTCTATTCGTGAAGTGAAGATCATCAGTAGAAATCATCGATCAGACGACATGAGCTTCAATTCAAAGAGTACTTGATGACTTGCAACGAATCTTGATTTCTTTTTCAACGCGAACGCTTCATCAAGCAGATTCAAAGGCGTTTTCGTCTATAATGCAAGAAAATTCGATCATATCGCGAGTCGTGATTGATCTTTGACAGTCGATCAGTTCTACATCAGCACAGTTTGATGCTGTCTAAGATAAGACGATCGAGTTCTGACTAACACTAGCGTGATCATTGAGTATAAAAGAAAGATCTGCTTTCTTTGTTTCTTTCTACAAGTCAATCTGAACTCACTTTACATTGAACTCTGTCAGTCTTGTAGCGAAATCTCGATCATGTCAAAACGTAAAACTGCTAAAGACAAGCTATCAAGTGAAAGACAAGATTTCTCAGAGAAATCTTCTCAAGTGATGAAATCGAAGAAGTTCATTCAATCTGCATCTTCAAACGTCTTTCAGAGTATCGAAATTACGCAGTCGTTGAGCGACAATGAAGCAACGACGATATCTTGTCTTTTTTGACACTCACTTGTCAAAGATCTTTCTGAATCTCTACAAGTATCTGTCAGAGCAGATGATCTCTATTGTTCTTAATACAGTTCTAGTCATATGCAGACAAAAGCTTACTTCATTAGATTTGTGTAATTCTAGATTATTGTACTGTATTTTAAAAGCTACAAAGAAGATGCTTTCTCTGTCATCTATCTCTCGCTCTCTATGATTAAGTCTGAACATAATAAGAAAAGTTCATCTCTTTGATGTCAATCTCTGAAGATGCATCGTGCTAAGTTTCTCAAATATCATTGACGAATGCTCATAGATCTTGAGAGAGACTTCTGACAGATGTTTGTAAAGATTTAAAGAGACACTTGAAGAGACTTACATGATTAGCTTAAATGATCTGATATTTCTGTGAGATGCATCAAGATAAGTCTGAATGATCTGATATTTATATGAAATGCGTCTCATGTAATAGCATCTGACTGCGCGATAAGATATTGCCTTCAATGTTCAATCTCTTGATCTTCTTTTGAGATCAAAGTTTGACTTGCTTCTGTTGCTAAAATTACTTAATAATACTTAATGATCGAGAATTCGCATGCATTCATCTTTTATTCTCTTCTTTGAATTTTCAAATCACATCTAGTGTCAATCTTCAGCTCACTTGAAAAATTATAGATGATGACTTGTGTAAACTTCTTGCTCATAGATACTTATTTTAGCTTACGTCAACAATATACACTAGAACTTTGAGAAGATAATTACGATCGTCGCTCACTATCAGAGTTTGTTCTTGATGACTAAGTTTGTATTCGTTGCAAAGACGAAACTGTCAGCTCTATCTTCACTGAGACTATTGATGTTTTCTCAATCTCTGAGCATGTGATAACGCTAGAAATTGCATTAGAACATCGTGCAAACAATTAAGATCATTTTAACATTGATTGAAAGAAGACAGAGACAGTTTATCATTATATGATGTATTGTTTGAAAAGAAATGAAAGTTGAATGAGATCAAAGCAAAAGTATGTGCTGAGTTTGAGAGCTGAAGTACATCTGAGAACAAGAATATCACTATGTTCTGCTTCTGTTGCTGACTTTCAGATTCATGCTCTTTCTTGCTTCATTTCTGTCATCTTTAATCGTCTCAACTCAATTCTTCTCACTCTACATATCTCTGTTGCAAAACGTTCTCTATAGTTACAGAATAAACGATGATTCTGATTTTCAAGAGCAAGCAGTCAGCATGAGCAACTACTGAAAGCAGATAAGATGTAGAAAGAGGTTTGAGAAATGAAGAAAGATGAGTATATCACTCATTATCTATACATGAGAAAGCGAGTGCTATCAAAAGAGTTTCTCTTAGTTTGTCGTTTTTGAAGATCTTCGCTTCACTTCAGAATGCTTCTGTTTTTTTCAATCTCATTCTCAAAAGCAGTCATAGATGAAATCTCTGAATCATAAACGAAGTTACATGATCAATAATGAAGCTACTAGAGTCATGATTAAATGATGAGCAGAACTGAATTTCATGAATCATATTCTAGTCAATAAATCTATATAAGAACACAGTGAGAACGAGCTTTATCATTCTTACAAACTCACAACTTCTACTTACTTCATTTCTGCAATCATCTACATCTCTGTGAATAAAATTCAAGTCTATATATTACATTCATTTTCTGCTGATCAAAATGATCTTCTCATTCACTCTTGTCATTCTCATTGTTCTATTCATTAGTCATCAGATATGAGTCATTCTCTTCATCGCTGATTAACATTGACACAATCTAGATCTCAGTGATGTTCATCAAAAGTCTACTTTCTAAGCGTCTCAGTGATATAATCTGCGACTCTGTAAATCTCATCATCAAGTCAATTACGCGCTTGCAGATTCAAGTCGCAATCAATGATTGAAAGAGTCAATTCTTATTCAGCATTGCAACTATCGATGAAAAACAAGAGTCTCGTCTCGATTCTTCGCTCTCAACAATATTGAATGATCACAAAGAAATAGTCGCGCTAGAATACAACAATATGATAGATGCTTCAAATACTTTACTCTTTTCATTTCTCACATCTCTTTAACTCTAGATCTCTTTTCTCATTTTTCTCATCAAGTCACGTCAAACTAGAATTCTCAAGACGTTGTGATTGTCATTAAAACATCAGAAGATGATTCACTTCTGAACGCAGCAAATGAGATGATAAACAAGTGTTGAGACACAAATAAGAATAAAGATAAGAATAGAATTGCATTCGCGCAATTTTTCTTTGATGAGAGCGAAAATAACTTAATCATTCAAAAGCAATGCAGTTCTAAAGATAAGAATGAGTGAAACAACTGTGACTGAAATTCGATTTGATCGTTTATGTTTAGACAACAGAAGGTTAATTGTCTATTTTATCACATTTGTACTGATCGAAACAGCTTTAATCATGTCATAAATATTACTCAATAGATCAAGAACTCTTCTGCGACGAAGTGTTGAGATCGTGCTTAGATCATTCAATCAAAGAGACTCAGAACTGATATGTATGTATTATTCTTTAGAGATAGCTATAACAAGACATTAAGAATACAGAAGAAAAAGAGTGCAAGCTCTTCTATAAATAATGGCTTGAGACTGCGCTAGACTCGATACAGATGTGATGTAATAGATCAGATGTGTTTGTTTAAAAGAATGATGAAAGAGATGAATGAAGAAAGTGCTGAACAACGAGAAGAAGTGCTGAAAATGACTCAAAGAGATGCGCTAGATTCAAACTAGACATAGCATCATGACTTGCTTTAATCAAATTGATTAGAGTTAAATCTGAACTCTGATTGATTCAGGCATGTTCATAACATTATTCTTTTCTTCAAACATTCATGTTTGCATGAATAGAAAAGAAATAAAAGCAAAAAATTCATCGTGTTTTCAATTTAGTGCGACTTATTCAAGTATAGCTTGTGAAATTCGTTCAGAACTTTCTTCGAGTCATTAAATTTTTCTTTATCAACATAGTATCATTCATCATCACGATTTATCTCGATTCATTTGATCTTGTATTGTAGTCTTTCTTTATATCATCTGAAGTTTAATATATCATCTACTTTTCAGTGCTCTTCATTCTCTTCAATGATCATCAATCTAGAGATCTCAGAGTGTTGTTCTGATAGAAGATCATTTGATAAAGTTTGTAGATACTTTGAGCTGAACATTGAATGTATATGCTTCATGCTTCTAGATAGCTGAAGATGATAGAAGATCTCAACTTTGACTGTGATTGAATAGAAATCAAGCTGCTTGTCTTTCAAATCTTTGCATGATCTAGTGATTTTGATGTTTTCGAAGACTAATCAAACTTGATCATCTACTTCATAGATGATGTCTCGTCTATGCTTGTTCATCTGAGCTTCAGTG
>JAABUS010007856.1_pt1 | contig 11990 bp, 7 predicted proteins | sample 5560161 | NCBI WGS metagenome assembly JAABUS01 (sample SAMN10711885, study PRJNA513376) | rock metagenome | isolation source: Antarctica rocks | place: Antarctica: Victoria Land, Trio Nunatak nord | collected 2016-01-04 | reverse complement strand
TCGACCCGTTGGCTGCACCGGAGACCCGCAGGCCCGGGAACCTGTCGCCGATCGCCAGACCGCCGGCCAGGGACTTCGATGCGCAGCCGGCAGCACAGCCGGCGAGGGCGGCTGTGCTGCCCGACATGCGGGCCGCCGCCGGTTGGCCGATCGGGCGGATCCCGGTGGTCAAGGTGGCTCCGGTGGTCGAGGGCGGCGCCTATCCCGCGAAGGCGGCCTGGGGTGAGGAGATCACCATCGCGGCCACGGTGTTCCGGGAAGGACACGACGCGGTGAACGCGACGGCTGTCCTGACCGCACCCTCGGGAGCACAGGTCCGGGCCGCGATGACTTTGTGCGAACCGGTCGGCTTCGACCGGATGGCGGCCAAGGTCCGACTGCACGAGGCCGGTGCCTGGACATTCTACGTCGAGGGATGGGACGACCCGTGGGCCACCTGGCTGCACCACGCCCAGATCAAGATCCCGGCCGGCATCGACATCGACCTGGTCTGCGCCGAAGGCCAGCACGTGCTCAGCGAGGGCGTCGACGCAGCCGTACACGCCGGTGACCCGACCTCAGCAGCGGTGCTCAAGGCGGCCGCCGGTGCGCTCGCGGGTGGCCAGCAGGCCGACGCCCGGCTGGCCGGCGCCACCGCCCCGGCGGTGCTGGAGGCCATGGCCACGTATGCACCGCGCCGCCTGGTCAGCCCCAGTGCAGAGTTCGGAATCTTCTGCGACCGGCGCAAGGCCCTGTTCTCGTCCTGGTACGAGTTCTTCCCGCGCTCCCAAGGCGCGGTCCACGACGAGGTGACCGGCACCTGGACCTCCGGCACCTTCGACAGCTCGCACGAGCGGTTGGCGGCAGCCGCCCGGATGGGCTTCGACGTCATCTACCTTCCCCCGGTGCACCCGATCGGGACGACGTTCCGCAAGGGCGGCAACAACACCCTCGACCCCGGCCCCGCCGACCCGGGCTCGCCGTGGGCGATCGGCGGCCCGGACGGTGGCCACGACGCGATCCACCCCGAGCTCGGCGACTGGGACTCGTTCGACCGGTTCGTCGCCACCGCGACCGGGCTGGGCATGGAGGTGGCGCTGGACTTCGCGTTGCAGGCCTCGCCGGACCATCCGTGGGTCAACGAGCACCCGGAGTGGTTCTCCACCCGGGTGGACGGGTCGATCGCCTACGCGGAGAACCCGCCGAAGAAGTACCAGGACATCTACCCGGTCAACTTCGACCAGGACAGCGACACCATCTACGCCGAGTGCCTGCGCGTGCTGAAGGTCTGGATGGCGCACGCTGTACGGATCTTCCGCGTCGACAACCCGCACACCAAGCCGGTGGCGTTCTGGGCCTGGCTGCTGGCCGAGGTACGCCGGACCGATCCGGACGTGCTGTTCCTGGCCGAGGCCTTCACCCGGCCGGAGATGATGCACACGCTGGGCAAGGTCGGCTTCCACCAGTCCTACACCTACTTCACCTGGCGCAATGAGAAGTGGGAGCTGGAGGAATACCTCGAGGAGCTGTCGTCTGTCACCGACCCGTTCATGCGGCCCAACTTCTTCGTCAACACACCCGACATCCTGCCCACCTTCCTGCAGCACGGCGGACCGCCCGCCTTCACCATCCGAGCGGTACTGGCGGCGACGCTGTCGCCGACCTGGGGGGTCTACTCCGGCTTCGAGCTGTTCGAGAACGCAGCCGTACGGCCCGGCAGCGAGGAGTACCTCGACTCGGAGAAGTACCAGTTCCGGCCGCGTGACTTCGCCGGCGCCGACGCCCGCGGGGAGTCGCTCAGCCTGCTGCTCGGCCGGCTGAACCAGATCCGCCGGGAGAATCCTGCCCTACAACAGCTGCGGTCCCTCACCTTCCACCACGTACCGGCTGCCGAGGTGATCGCGTTCTCCAAGAGCGAAGGCGACAACACCGTCCTGGTCGTGGTCAACCTCGACCCCAGGCGGACCGCCGAGACCGAGGTGTACCTCGATCTGGACGCGCTGGGGTTCGCCGACGACGAGGTGTTCGACGTGCACGACCAGCTCACCGCGGCGGTCTACCGATGGGGTCTGCGCAACTACGTGCGGCTCACCCCGGACAACCCGGCTCACATCTTCACCGTCCACCCGGTCGAGGGGTCGGGTCGCCCGGAGGAACCGTCTGCGGCCCTCGCATGAGCCGGCTGACCCGCTCCGCCTGCGCGCAGCGTGTGATCAACCGAACCCGTGTCCGGGCAGAAGGAGTGACCAGATGACCCTCGATCCCGTCGGTGGCTTGACCGCCGTCGACCTGACCGGTTTCGGTGAAGGTCATGATCATGAGCTCTGGCAGCGACTGGGAGCCAAGGTCACCACCGGCACCCACTCCGACGGCACGACGGTGCCCGGCACCCGGTTCAGCGTGTGGGCGCCGAACGCCCGTGCGGTCCGGGTCGCCGGCGGGTTCAACGACTGGGCCTCCCAAGAGTCCGGCATGGACCGGATTGAGGGCACCGGCGTGTGGGCGCTGTTCGTGCCGGGCGTGGGGGCCGGCGAGGTGTACAAGTTCGACGTGTGCGGGGTCGATGGTGTCTGGCGCCAGAAGGCCGACCCGATGGCCCGGTTCTGCGAAGCAGCGCCGAGCACCGGCTCGATCGTCCACCACAGCCAGTACGGCTGGGGCGACGACCAGTGGATGTGGTTCCGCGGGGAGCAGCGGCCGCACCAGCTGCCGATCAGCATCTACGAGGTGCATCTGGGGTCCTGGCGGCAGGGCCTGACCTATCTGCAGCTGGCCGCGGAGCTCGTCACGTACGTGACCTGGCAGGGATACACCCATGTCGAGTTCCTGCCGGTGATGGAGCATCCCTACGTCGGCTCCTGGGGCTATCACGTCACCGGCTTCTATGCGCCTCAGTCCCGGCTCGGGTCGCCTGATGAGTTCCGGCACCTGGTGGACCGGCTGCACCAGGCCGGCATCGGCGTCATCCTGGACTGGGTACCCGGCCACTTCGCTACCGACCCGTGGTCGCTGGAACGCTTCGACGGGACCGCGTTGTACGAGCACCCCGACCCCCGCAAGGGCTGGCACCCGGACTGGGGCTCCTACATCTTCGACTTCGGCCGGCCCGAGGTGAAGTCGTTCCTGGTCTCCAACGCGAACTGGTGGGTCAAGGAGTTCCACATCGACGGGCTGCGGGTCGATGCGGTCGCCTCGATGCTCTATCTCGACTACTCCCGCGAGGCCGGCGGCTGGATCCCGAACAAACACGGCGGCAACCACAACCTGGAGGCCATCGACCTGCTCCAGGAGGTCAACAACCACGTCTACTCCGACAACCCGGGGGCGATGATGATCGCCGAGGAGTCGACGTCGTATCCCGGCGTCACCCGGGCGGTCAGCTCGGGCGGTCTCGGCTTCGGCTTCAAGTGGAACATGGGCTGGATGAACGACACGCTGCGCTACATCGGCCGCGACCCGATCCATCGCCAGTTCCACCACCACGAGATGACGTTCGCGATGGCGTACGTGTACTCGGAGAACTTCATCCTGCCGATCAGCCACGACGAAGTCGTGCACGGCAAGGGATCCATGTATGAACGGGTGCCGCAGGACCCGTGGCGCAAGATCGCCACCCTGCGCGCGTACTACGCCAGCATGTGGTCGCACCCGGGCAAGCAGCTGCTGTTCATGGGGACCGAGTTCGCCCAGGAACGTGAGTTCAACGAGCAGCGCAGCCTTGACTGGGAGCAGACACAGACGCCGGGACATGGTGGCCTGCAACGCCTTGTCCGCGATCTCAACCAGATCTACCGCGACCACCCGGCGATGTGGAAGCTGGACAGCGACCCGGCCGGTTTTCGCTGGATCAACGCCGACGACAGCGGCGGCAACGTCTTCTCCTGGCTCAGGTTCGACGGTGCCGGGCAGATGATCGCCTGCGTGACCAACTTCGCCACCGCTGCCCGGCCGGACTACCGGATCGGGCTGCCGGTGGAGGGGGTCTGGACCGAGATCCTCAACACCGACAGCGATGTCTACGACGGCACCGGGCAGTACGGCAACCTGGGTCAGGTGGTCGCGCAACCGGTGCCACGGCACGGTTTCGACGCCAGCACCGCGGTCACCGTCCCACCACTGGGGGCGGTGTGGTTCCGGTTCGACGCAGCCGAGGACCCCGCCTACACCGGCCTCACGACCGAGGAGGTCGAACCGGCGCAGGTAGCGGTCGCCAAGGCCAGCAGCACCCAGGTCGGCCGGAACCGGTAGCTGCGGTGGCCGAGCTCAAGATCGGGGTGAGCACGATCGCGGCCGGCGTCGGCGCGCTCGAGTGGCACACCGAGATCCTGGCCGACGGGGTGTCGGTGGACACCCTCACGCACGCGCTGACCGCGGTCAGCGACGGCGCTCTGACGGGACACGGTTTCCATCGACTCGAGGTGTCGCTGCGGGCATCGGACCAGCCGGCCCGACGCGCGGTGCTGCGCGCCGGTTTCCGGCAGGAAGGCATCCGGCGGCAGGCGCACACCGGCGAAGACGGCAGCTTCGAGGATGTGATCATCTTTGCCGGTTGATCAGCGACGTCACCACCGGGACCAGCGCCTTCTCCGCGGTGATGAACTCGGTACTGCCACGCAAGCGGCTGATCGCACATGTGCTGATCCGGGCCGACCGTGACCGATTCGTACTGTGTCAGACGACGTTCAAGACCGACTGGGAGCTACCCGGTGGCATCGTGGAGCTCGGCGAGTCGGCCCGGTCGGGTGCCGTGCGCGAGGTCAAGGAGGAGCTCGGGGTCGATCACCAGATCGGGCCGCTGCTGATTGCAGACTGGCTCCCGCCCTATCTTGGTTGGGATGACGCGGTCGAGCTGATCTTCGACGGCGGCACGGTCACAACGGATGATCTTGACCGGTTCACCCCCGACGGTCATGAGATCTCCGCGGTCCGACTGGTCACTCTGGCCGAGGCCGAACAGCTGGTGACCGGGTTGTCGCACCGACGGTTGACCGTCGCGATGGCGTTGCAGCCCGGCACCGTCGCCTACCTCGAGGACGGCAGGTCGGTCCCTGGCATGGTTGGGTGAGCTAGCTCGCCAGCGCGGCGTCGACCACCTGCTGGGCGGCAGCCTGGACCTCGGCAAGATGCTGCTCGCCACGGAACGACTCGGCATAGATCTTGTAGACGTCCTCGGTGCCCGACGGACGCGCGGCGAACCAGGCCGAGTCGGTGCACACCTTCAGTCCACCGATGGGTGCACCGTTCCCGGGGGCGGTGGTCAGGACCTGGGTGATCTTCTCCCCCGCCAGCTCGGTCGCGGTGATCGCCGACGGGTCCAGGCCGGCCAGCTTGGCCTTGGCCGCCCGGTCCGCCGGAGCGTCCTTGCGCGCGTACGCAGGCTCGCCGTACCGGCCGGTCAGGTCGGTGTACAACGAGGACGGCGACGAGCCGGTGACCGCGCGGATCTCGCTGGCGAGCAGCGCGAGCAGGATGCCGTCCTTGTCGGTCGTCCAGGTGCCGCCGTCCAGGGCAAGGAACGACGCGCCGGCCGACTCCTCGCCGCCGAACCCCACCTCGCCTGACTGCAGGCCCGGCACGAACCACTTGAACCCGACCGGGACCTCGATCAGCTTCCGGCCGAGCGCCTCGGCCACGAAGTTGATCATGGACGACGACACCAGCGTCTTGCCGATGGCCGCATCCGGCCGCCAGCCAGGCCGATGCCCGAACAGGTAGCTGATCGCCACGGCCAGGTAGTGGTTGGGGTTCATCAGGCCGGCGTCGGGGGTGACGATGCCGTGCCGGTCGGCGTCGGCGTCGTTGCCGGTGGAGATGTCGTAGGCGCCCGCGGTGTTGATCAGGCCGGCCATCGCGTTGGGCGATGAGCAGTCCATCCTGATCTTCCCGTCGGTATCCAACGTCATGAAGGCCCACTGCGGATCGACCGACGGGTTGACCACGGTCAGATCCAGGTCGAGGTTGTCGGCGATGTAGCCCCAGTAGTCGACGCTGGCACCGCCCATCGGGTCGGCGCCGATGTGCACGCCGACCTCCCGGATCGCGTCGAGGTCGACCGCGTTGGCCAGGTCGTCGCAGTAGCGGCCGAGGAAGTCGAACCGGTCAAGATCACCGCTCACCCGCTCGAACGGCGTCCGGGCGATGCCGCGCGGATCGGCGATCAGCTCGTTGGCGCGTGCCGCGATCACCGTTGTCGCGTCGCTGTCGGCGGGCCCTCCGTGCGGTGGGTTGTACTTGAAGCCGCCGTCGCGCGGCGGGTTGTGCGACGGCGTGACCACGATTCCGTCGGCCCAGCCGCCGGCCGGCATCCGCGGGGGTCCGGCGGTCGCCCCCCGTGCCGACCGCGGAGGTCCGGGGGTCGCCCCCCGTTCAGATGAATTGTGCACAACGATCGCCCGGGAGACTGCCGGCGTCGGGGTGTACTCGTCGTCGTTCTCGGTCCGGATCTCGACCCCGTTGGCGGCCAGCACCTCGATCGCGGTCGTCCAGGCCGGGGCGGACAGCGCATGGGTGTCCTTGCCCAGGTACAGCGGCCCGGTGAAGCCCTGGCTCGTCCGGTACTCGACGATGGCCTGCGTGGTGGCGGCGATATGCGCATCGTTGAAGGCGGCGTCCAGGCTCGAACCCCGATGGCCCGAGGTACCGAACACCACCTGCTGGTCCGGGTTGTCCGGGTCGGGCTGCAGGTCGTAGTAGGCGCCGATCACGGCGTCGACGTCGATCAGGTCCTCGGGGAGGGCCCGCTGGCCCGCTCGGTCGTGTGCCACCTGTTCATCATGCCGCACGGCACCTGCGCGCTGCACCCGCGAGGTACGCCCGGTTGTTCACAGCTACTTTCCTGCTGACAGGATGGTGGCCATGACGAGTGCGAGTTTCAACCGGCCGGGTGCGATCGACCTGTCCGGTCTGAAGAACAAGGCCACCGCTGCCGCGCAACCTGCCGGCACAGGCGGTAGTGGCAGCTACCTGGTCGAGGTCACCGAGGCCAACTTCGACGAGGTGATGCGCGGGTCGTTGCAGCACCCGATCGTCGCAGAGTTCACCTCACCGAGGGTCGACGGCGGTACGCAGCTGTCGCGGGTCCTGGAGGAGCTGGCCACTGCGGCCGGCGGCAAGTTCCTGCTGGCGCGGATCGATGCCGACGCCTCGCCACAGATCGTCCAGGCCCTCGGCGTGCAAGCCGTGCCGATGGTGGTCGGGGTGATCGGTGGACAGCTTGCGCCGCTGTTCCAGGGCATCCAGTCCAAGGAGCAGATCCAGGCCTACCTCGACCAGCTGCTCCAGGCCGCCACCGCCAACGGCATCGTCGGAACGGTCCAGCCGGTCGGCGGCTCGCCGGCCGACGAACCAGACGATGCCGCCGAGCCCGAACGCGACCCCCGGTTCGCGGCGGCCGACGACGCGATCGAGGCCGGCGACTTCGTCACCGCACGAGCCGAGTTCCAGAAGCTGGTCACGTCCAACCCCAACGACGCCGAGGCGGTGGCCGGGCGCGCGTATGCGGGTCTGCTGGTCCGCAGCCAGGATCTGCAGCCGGCCGAGACGCTGGCCGCTGCCGAGGCTGCGCCCGACGACGTCGACCTGCAGCTGGCCGCCGCCGACATCGAGCTGATGGACGGGGCCGCCGACCTGGCCTTCGCGCGGATGACGGCGCTGGTCCGGTCCACCGCCGGTGACCAGCGCAACACCGTACGGCTTCGCCTGCTGGAGCTGTTCGAGACCTTGGAGCCGACCGACCCGCGGGTGCTCAAGGCTCGGCGTGACCTGATGACCGCCCTGTTCTGACCCCCCGAGGCGCTCGGCCCCCGGTCAGCCGCGCGGGGTTCGGGTGGCCAGCAGCAGCCTGGCCAGGCCGCCTCGGGTCGCCACCACCGACAGCCGGTCGCCGACCCGGACCCGATGGCCGGTCACCTCCCATGACCACGGCTGGTCGTTCCCGGCCACCGCCAGCACCTTGGCCCTCCCGGTGGCGTTCAACCGGTCGGCCGTGCCGCGCAGGGCCGCCGATCCGGGCATCACCGGTACCTCGGTGAAGAGCACCACCCGGCGGCCGACCGGGAAGATCACCTCGCGCCGTCGGCCGAGGGCGGCCGCGGCAAACGCCGGCGCAGCCAGCATGGACACGCTGCGCGTCGGACCCAGGTCCAACCGACGCTCCACCCGGTTCGCCAGGTCGTCGTCGTACATGCGTGTCACCACGCGTATCCCGGCGTTGGACTCCTTGGCGGCCAGCGCGATCTCAAGGTTGGCACCGTCGTTGTCGGTGAGCGCCAGCACTGCGGCCGCACGGCTCACCCCGGCGACCTCCAACGCGGTCAGTCACTGGCCTCGGCAATGATCACCGGGATCTTCATCCGCCGTGCCTGCTGCACTCCGATGGCGTTCTCCTGGCGCTCCAGACACCACCGGTACGCCACGTGCGCGTAGCCGGGTGCACACCGACATGCCGACCCGGCCCAGGCCGCAGACCACCACGTGATTGCTCGGCCGACCCCGGACTCCGCCGGTCACCGCAGCCAGCCGCGCCGAGATCAGCGCGTCGATGATCACCGCCGTCACCCCGGCGGACAACAGTAGGCCGAAGAACGCGATCACCACGGCCCCGATCCGAAAGCCGACCGACAACGAGCTGACGTCGCCCAACCCGGTCGCCGTAGAGGTGGTGAGCGCGAGGAACAGCGCGGTCAGCCAGTCCAGCCCGGTCAGCTTGAAGTAGACGGCACTGATGATCATGAGCGCCACCACACCGAGCAGGACCGCGCGGACCTTGCGGTCGAACAGGTAGCCGACGACGCCGAACATGCCGGAGGTCCTGACCGCCGAGGTGTCGGTGTCGGCCACCTCGGTCCCCAAGACGATGTCACCGCCGGTGTCGGGCAGCAGCGAGGCCAGCCCGCTCTTGCTGGTATCACCGAGCACGAGGAGCTGTTCACCACCGACCCGTGACCGCGGGCCGGCGACCACCATCCGGTCGGCGAACTCGAAGGTGCTGGTGTCTGCGGTCTCCAGCGCCGCGGAGACGAAGAACGGTGCCGCCAGATCGGCGCTGGACAGCACGGCACAGTCGCCGAGCAGCCTGGGCAACCGGGCACCCAGGCTGGGAGTGCTCATCTCCAGCACCAGCCGGGCGTCGGGGTTGAGCTCCTCGACCAGCAGAGCGGTCCGGACGATGAACACGTCGTCGGATCCGAACACGACCACGGCCTTGGCCCGCCGGACCCCGACCCTGAGCAGCTCGGCGGTCCGGAGGTAACGACTGGTGATCACGACCCCGCCGACATCGGTGAGCTCGGCCACCACGTCGGGTTCCACCGGTTCGCTGATCAGGACGACGACCTCTTCGCCGGCCCGTTCCAGCTCCTCCACCAGCCGGACCACCGTGGTCGAGGCGCCGATCACGATCACGTGGCCAAACGGCTCCAGCGCCGTGTGCTCGATCGCGGGGTGCTCGATGGCCGGATGATCCGGCGCCGGTGGGGTCACATCGGCATGGTAGTGGTCAGATCAGGCCGCGGTCCCGCCCGATCGCGGCCGCCTCGGTCCGACCGGCGGCGCCGAGCTTGGCCAAGATGTTGGAGACGTGCACGCTGACCGTCTTGGCGCTGATGAACAGCCGCCTGCCGATCTCACCGTTGCTCCGTCCCTGCGCCACCAGGGCCAAGATCTCCGACTCTCGCGGCGTCAGCTTCTGCTGATCGACCCTTCCTGCGTGACTGCCGGCGCGACGGCGGGCCGGTGCCGGTACGCCGACCAGGCCGAGGGCAGCCAGCTCCCGCTGCAAGGGCAACGCACCCAGGCGTTCGGCGACGGCAAGGGCCGGTGCCGCCACCTCGAGTGCCTGCGGTGACCGGTCGGCTGCCAGGGCCGCAGCCCACCTGGCCCTGCTCCTGGCCTCCTCGAACGGGTTGCCCTGACGGGCGAACCCGTCGACCGCTGCCTCCCACCGCCGGGACAGCTCGGCCACGCTCGGCGGTTCGATGCCGGCGATCCAGCTCAACCGGGCGGACTCGGCGGTCGCACGGGAGAACCATGCCGAGGTCTCCGGCCCGACCGTGCCCCCCGCCTCGACCTCGGCATGGGTCTGCTGCGCCGCCGCCAACAGCTGCCTGCCCCGGTCGACCAGGTCGCGGCGGTCCGCCTGACCGGCCGTGACCGCGCCGGTGGCCAGGTGCCCGAGCAGGAGAGCCGAGAGCCGGATCCTGGCATCGAACGACGACATCGCCCAGATCTCGGTGAGGACCGCCACGCCCTCGTCATGGATCGCGATGGCACCGGCCAGGTCCCCGGCGTCGCCGTACAGGTCAATGCCGGCATAGACCGCCGTCACCGCGATCATCCCGTCGAAGCTCCAGTACCGCCGGATGCCGGCCAGCTCGACCGCTTCGGCGAACCGGCCCCGGTTGGCAGACACCAGCAACCCCGCCGCCCGCAGCGCCGCCTCGGCCAGCGCCGGCGGGTTGGTGCCGCTGAGGTCGACCAGATCGTCGGCCGCCTGCCAGTCCCCGGACATGTGCGCGGTGATGGCAGCCAGCACCCGGCAGTCGATCCCGGACGGAGCCCACGGCCGTCCCAGCCGGGTGGCCCGGTCGGTACCGGCCCGGTAGGCGTCGAACGCCCTGGCCAGGTCGGCCAGGCCCAGATAGACCCCGCCCAGGTGGTGCCAGGCACGCAGCTCGACGGCGATGTCACCGCGGTTCTGGGCGGAGTCGATGATCGCGGTCAGCGCCTCGGCCGACGACTTCGGGTCGCCGGTGTAGTTCTTCAGCCGGGCCAACGTGGTGGTCGCATCGGCGACCACCTCCGACATCCCGAGCCGCTCCCCCAGCACCATCGCCTCGCCGGCGGCCTGCACGGCCTCGTCGAACCGGCGGTTTCCCATACAGGCACGGGCATAGGCCGACAACAGCCGCGCCCTGGCCCGGCCGGGAAAGGCCCGCGGAGCGTCCAGCCGCGGCTGCGCCGGCACCAGCTCCAGGCCCCGCTCCGCCGACTCCAGCGCCAGCCAGGAGTCCTCGATCAGGGCAGCGTGCGCCAACACCGCCAGTGCGGTCGCCCGGGTCTCGGCATCGACATCGGCCGGCAGGTCGGCCACCAGCTCGCGGGCAACCGCGATCGCCCGCACCGAGTGGCCGGCGGCGCTGAGGGCATCCACCCAGGCCGCGCCCAGCTCGATCCGGTCGAAGTCCGGGACCAGGTCGGGCGAACGCGCCAGCAGCTCGAGCAGATGCTCGTACTGCTGCGCCGCCTCATCCGGGCCACCGACCTCCATCGCCTGCTCGGCGGCGCGCAAACCGGCCCGGGCCGCCGTCTCGGTGTCGTGGGCCGCCCGCGCGTGCCGGGCCAGATCGGCGGGGTCGGCAGCCGAGCCGGCCGAGACCAGCGCGGCCACGTACCTGGCGTGCAGCCGGACCCGCTCACCCGGCAGCAGGTCGGCATAGACCGTCTCGGCGAGCAGCGCGTGCCGAAAGGAGTAGCCGTTGGCCGCGGCCACCAGCACGTTGCGCTCGACCGCCGTCCGAACCGCCGCATCCAAGGCGTCGCCGGTCACGTCGGTCACCTGCGCGAGCAGGTCGTGGGTGACCTGCCGGCCGGACACCGACGCCGCACGAACCACCGCACGCGCACTCTCGTCCAGGCTGTCCAGGCGGATGAGCAACAGCCCGGCCAGGTCGTCGGGCACCCGGTCGGCACCCGAAGCCGCTGCACCGACCAGCTCCTCGGTGAAGAACGGGTTCCCCTCGGCCCGGACGATGATGTTGTGCACGGTCGACTCAGCCATCGGCTCAAGCTCCGGCCTGAGCACGCTCAGGCTGCGGACGAGCCGGCCGACGTCGGCATCCGGCAACGGCGACAGCACTAGCCGGGTGACATCGGGCAGCCGGCCCCACTCGGCCAGGGCCGGCCGCAGGGGATGCCGCCGGTGCAGGTCGTCGGTCCGGTAGGACACCACGATGCTGACCGGCGCCTGAGGTAGGCCTACTGCTCCTGTCGTGGCGAACCCGCGGGTGAACAAC
>JAABUS010007855.1_pt1 | contig 11991 bp, 9 predicted proteins | sample 5560161 | NCBI WGS metagenome assembly JAABUS01 (sample SAMN10711885, study PRJNA513376) | rock metagenome | isolation source: Antarctica rocks | place: Antarctica: Victoria Land, Trio Nunatak nord | collected 2016-01-04 | reverse complement strand
TGGTGAAGCTGGTTTTGATGGCTTTGATCCCCTGGAGGCGGCATGTCGCGCACACGTGGTATGGTTTCGTGTGGGCATACGTGTTGGCGCATGTCATTACAGGCGCGGAATGCGTTGCTTGCAGCTCTTGATCCATCGTCTCAATGGCTGTTCCGAAGTCGAGGCCCGAGGACAAGAGGTGGGGCCATTCCTTGCAAGTGTCTGCTGGCACGGCTTTCGGGACCTCAGGGCGAGGAGGTAGAGCCGCTTCCTTGGCCTCACGCTTCTTAGTATACTGGTTTGGCTGCGGGCGCTTCTGAACGCCATGGGTGTCCTGATTCGGTTGCTCTTGGGGCCGTATAGGACGTGGCATGCGGCCTGCGACTGGGTGGAAGCGAGTACGGGGCTTGCCGCGGAGGCGTTGGCTTTCGGTTGACGATGGATTTATAGGGGTTATTGGAGTGCGAGGGGAGATATTGCCGTCCTTTCGAGGGCGACCACGTCCACGCTTCATTTCCCCTGACGAAGAAGAAGTTGATGGGGTTTGAGGTGAGGAGGTGCCGTCTTTCCGAGGGCGTCCGCGCTTTCTCTTGACTTCCCCTGAAGATGGTGTTGACGGGGTTTCAGGCAAGGCTGGGGATCTGGAAAGTCTGTCCAGATCACGCTCCCCAGCGGTTGGAGAAGTTGGAGTTGAGATTATAGATAGAGGATGCGGACGCTTTTTTGGAGTGTTGGTTTGGACGCTGGATGCGGACGCTGCTTGTAGAGTGTTGAGTGGGAGCGCGGACAATGTTGCTGTGGTACGAGCGTCGAATGGGACAGTGGACACCAATGCTGCTGCCTGAGTCTGTGATACCGGTGTGTTGAGCGTGGGAGGTGTTGATCCCTCAAAGGACAGCGACGAAGGTGCAATAGCCTGGACCTCAGGAGTCATCGCCGCCAGTCTTGCAGCTGCTTCGCTATGGATTGCCGCTGGACCATCCGCGGCGTTGTGTTGACGGTTCCAAGAAGAATTGAGAGCATCCTTGATCATTGTGGTGACGCTGGTGAACTTATTGACTGCTACTTCCAGCGGATTTGGAGGTGGATGTTCGCCACTGGTACCAGGATGCTTGGGTGGTGTGTCGTTGTTGGCCATGGTGTACAGATGGGTGTTTGCGAGGTACGAAAGGTGGAAGTTGTGTTGTAAGTTGGTTTTCGCCGTTGTTGGTGTTGTTGCTCTTTGACCTCCATAATAAACAATCGACGCCATCACTGTTCGATGATGATGTCTCCAGAATTTGCGAGTCTTTCAAGTATCCTCCTCTACTCCCACGACAACGGTTTTTCTTAACGAGTGCTGTGATCTAATGGATATTGATACTATACTGACAGGCAATGAGGGTTGGTCTAAAGAAATGACAAGAATGTATCTGATGATGAGTATTCTAAATATGGATTGAGGACGGTCGTTGACTTGGACTTTCTGGAAACGATGCAGTTGATAGTCCTTATGAGCGGCCAGTATTTTGGACCAAACAATTTCAGACCAAAACAAAAGTAAAGCCTTGGGTCGAATTGAAAGGGCTGTTTTGAAACCTGGAGCCCACCTTTTTCCATCGTTTCGAACTAACCTTCAAACTGACGACTTAGAGTTTCTTCAGGTTGTTGAGTCACGGAATTAACTCAATTGTGCGCCAAGAATGGAGTCGATATCACGTGGAGACCTCTTCCAACTGGTTTTTTCGAGGACAGCGAGAGCGAATATTGAGTATGGTGTTTTTTCTGGATGCTTGATGCATGATACTTGAGGCATGAGTAACAGGCGGCAGCTGTGGGCATATACTCAGCTCGAAAGGTACAGTGCGATCTGGTAAGCCCAGCTGTTCAACACCGACAGCACGTCACCATGTCTTCTCAGTTTACAGCGGACTCTGAAGGTCAGAGCTGTTGCCAGAAATCCTGGAGACTTAGTGTTCTGTGAAAACCCGAATTCCTTCTGTCTCTCCCTAAATCAAGGCATGTAATAAGTATTCTTCCTAAAAGCGTGCTTTCCCTGCTATGCGATCCCGCACGCTTTCAAACTACCTATTTCCAGTATACCCATCATCTCGCAAGTCCTTCTTCAGGCAGTCCAGCTCCAGCTGTGCTCTATATCCAGCAAAAGAAACAATAGTATTTGAGATTCTTTCCATGAACCGCAGTATCCGCGCAGCTTAAGCTGATTATCAATCTACTTGCTCTTTGATGACGGCAGACAGGAAAGTAGTGTATCCTATTGGCAGTAGTGGTGGTCGTGGTAACCAAGTCGAACCTTAGCTGATCCAATTGATTAGTTTGTATAGCAGGTAGCGTTGCAGAAGGACTAACTATGACTGTTTACATCTAAAGTCGCTGATCTACCCAGCGTGGGATTAGAAAAGGACCACTGATGTCATCCGAAAAGCGAGGATTATCAAGACTAGCTTGCCTCTTTTAAGAGATGTCGATAGCCGCATGGGTCAATACGGCATTCGGCGTCAAGTGCTTCGGAGGATGGTTGTAATTTGAGCGAACGGGGAAGGCATTCTACCACCGCTCTGGATGCCCCTTGATCGGAAAGGTTAAGCAAGTGCTGGAGAGAAACGAAAGACTCTTTGGTTGGTTCATCATTGGTTGTCTGCCCAGTATTATAGACCACAGGTCTGCGTCGCAGAGAAATAAAATTTGAATTCAGAAAACTGACATGCTAGGTTGACAAGATTGTCGATGTTCTAAACTGAGGTGAGTTCCTCGATAGGAAGTCACGACCGGTACTTGGGGGAAAAATCCCACTTTACTTGCAGAGGTTGCCTGATGTGATGAATGGAGCAGATCACAATAATTGCGGATGAAGATTCGGCCATTGACAGTGGCGTTAGAGATCTGCCCTTTTTGTGGACCAGTATCTGCAATCGTACAAACAGGGTATACCTACAAAGTGCCAAACAGGATGCAAGCTCATCTCCAGAGAGCCCTCATACATCAAGCCTAGAACGCCAATAGGTCGATATCGTATCCACCGAGGTTTCCTCTCCCTACAACGCCTTGACGGACTGGAAAAATGGATTCTCCAGCAACTTCTGGTTTCCCAGGACCAGCTCTTTCATCTTATTCACCATATTTTCCTTACTCATACCTTTACCCTCTGTTTCTTCCTTCCATTGCACCAACATCTCCTTCAGCAAAGCGCTTCCTTCTTCCACGTCTTGCTTTGAATGTTTGATCGCCGACTGCTCATGCTTTGTCGAGAAGTCCTCCAGCTCATCAGCTTTCCGTTTCGCCATATTGACGACTTTCTCAGGGAATCGGACGAGCTCTGCGACATGAATACCAAAACTTTGATCACAGACTCCTTCCTCGACTTTGTAGAGTAATGTGACTTCTCTTCGATCCTTGTCGCTCGTGTCGCTTATGTGAGCTACGACGTGTAGGTTCTGCACTTGGGGGTATTGATCAACCAACGCTGTAAGCTCGTGGAAGTGCGTGGCGAACATTGTGAAACATCCAATCTCTTTGACAACATGCTCCGATATCGCCCATGCAAGACCGAATCCATCATACGTGCTTGTGCCACGGCCAAGCTCATCGATAATGATCAAGGATTCGGATGTTGCTGATTTGAGTATATTTGCTGTCTCCAACATCTCCGCCATGAATGTCGAGACGCCTTTTAATTGTGAGTCACTGGCGCCAACTCTAGCTAGGATGCTGTCAAACAAGGTCAGCTCTGCTTCCGAGCAAGGTACAAAGCATCCAATTTGGGCGAGAAGAGCAATGACACCGATCTGGCGGATGTATGTCGACTTGCCGCCCATGTTCGGTCCAGTGATGATCAAAAACTCCGAACTTCCTCGAATGAGAGACACGTCGTTTGTAATGAATTGGATATCATCCTGCATTTCCATGCAAGGGTGGCGTGCCTCTTTGAGTATTGTATTTCCCTCGCCTCGAGGGTGCATCTTGGGGCGGACATAAGAGGCAGGAGCGTGAACAGAGACATGGGCGAAGCTGACGATTACATCAAGGTGAGCAAGTACCCCCGCGAGCTTCTCGATGACAGGGCAATACGACGCAGCAACGCTGACGACCTCGCTTACTAGTCCACTCTGGGTCCGATTGTAATTATCGGAAAGTTGGTCATGTTCTCGCCGCATTGTCTGCATAGTCGATGTTGTGAAATAAACACCGTTCTTCTGCGTCGAGCACTCTTGATACTGCTTTTTGTTCCGTATGCAGCTTGCTTCTGTCCTGGTGAGCCGGAAGCACCAGCCGTGTACTCTGTGATTCTCAAGGAATAACTTCTTCTCTGTATCTTGGTCGAGGTCCTTGCCGACTTTTCTGTGCTCTACTTCCATGTCGTATTTCAGCTTATCGAGCCTCTTCCGTATGATTCTGAGGCTTTCATCAAACTCTGGCTTGATGATAAATTCGTGGTGGTCAAGAGCATCAAGGTCTACAGTTGTTTCAACCATCTCTTGCAGTTTAGCTAAACTATTCGAATAATCCACAAGCTTCGAGGTGTATTCTGCGTCTAGGGGATCTTTATATTGTTCATCCATGACCCCCTCTAGCGTGCCGATGAAGCCTGGTATCCGGATGACTACTTGATATGCCCTTACAACATCCTCCAAATTTGCAAGCTTTCTTTGAAATCTTTTAGCTAGCCTATAAAGGTCAGGTATTGAACGTAGATGCTCCTCTTGCATTGTCTGTCGAAGCTCAGTGTCCGTCACAAAAGCTTCTACCAGCTGTTGGCGTCGTTCGATCTCCTCTAAGCTCATCAAGGGTTGTTTGAGCCATTGGGCCAGCAGGCGACTTCCAACGGGTGTCTTGCAATGATTTAAAAGCCCATACAAACTCATATTCTTCGAACCATCTCGTGGCCCAGGCATAAGATTAAGGGCTTTGAGCGCCGAAGCATCCAGCTTCATGTACTGGGACAGATCGTGCTGGTAGAGCTGGTACTCTCCAAAGTTAGAAGGGTCGGACAGGACTCCGAGATACTTAATAAGAGCGGCCGCCGAGCCCATTGCCAACTTCAAATCAGTCTGAGGCAGTGTTCCTGCGGCTCGTTCGTCTCGTAGAAGCCTAGTCAAGTCTTGTTCAATGTCTTTAGTTCCAAAGTCACCAATGCTTCTCTCGGAAATCGCAATGCCACAGTTGTCAGCGATAGTCCGTAGTTTGGCTAGCTCTCCATCCTTCTTTTGAGTATCGGCTTGGATCAAGCATTCTTTGACGCCGAGCTGAATCAATAGGGATTCAAGATTTGAGTAGAGATCGTTGTCAAGGAATTCGCTAACACCGAGCTCTCGTACGCTTGCATCCGCAAAGCAGACGCCAACGTTCCGTGCTTCCGATGCCTTTGCCGTGACTTTCACCGCAAGTATTATCGGCGCAGAGTCCATTTGACCGCCGAGCTCATCCTCGACATCTTGCAGGTTTCCTGGGGAAGCTTGCTTCCTTATTTTCCATTGCATACGGCCAGTGGTCTCCCAAATTTCAACTCTCTTGCTTAGCCTAAAGAGTGCTTCTCGTAGGAAACTACGGTATACGGTTACGGTCATCGTGACAGAGGGAAGTCCGGTTTCTGCCTTGCCGAGCTGGCGGATGACAGATGTAGTTTTGTAGACCTGGGGAAGCCGTCAGTCAGGAAGGGGTCTGGCAGGGTTCTGATGGTCACAGAAGCTCACTGTTCGTGCAATAAAGGCCGCATCATCTCCGTGAGCTGTATACCAATCGCCCCGATCAAAGATCCGAATAGTCTCGTCATCTTTTACTGGAAGGCCTCGAAAGAAGCGGATGAACCCGACCTCGTCGTCGACCTAACACAAAGTGAGAAATAATGGATAATTGACGGGAACGGCTAAGCACCTTGAGCTCTGGTCTTGAGGACATTATGTGAGTGTAGTCAGTTATCTACAGCAGATCAGTTGAAAGAGAGCTCGTTAATAAAACTAAAATGCTCGAGTCACGCAATAGATCAGATCCATAAAAGAGCACTGGAAAATTGTTTGAACTTCGCGTGACGCGAGGATTTGATGAACGCGTTTTACGATGTCAGGAAGTCTCACGCGTTAGTTTTAACATCTGAAAGATTCAAATGATGAGATAATACTGTGCAGGGCTAGAATTTAGGCAGCTTAGTCCCGCGTGTTGTATCAACAAACCTCCCTACTCAAGCCCATAACATCCTGCAACGATCACATGCAGACTAGGTCCTTACGAGGCCGGGGAGACGCACGGAGAGAGTGCTCAGCACCCCCCAACCCAGGCCGACTCTCAAAAATACATATTCTCGCTTGACTAGATGAAGAGGATGGACACATCAACATTCGAACTGTGTGTACCATGGTCTTGAAGACGTTGAACAGATTGTCGTGACTTTTTGTTATGAGGAGGAGACAGCGAATAGGTTCAAAACGAATCGGCCGATATGAGTCAGAGGTGGTGAAGAAATAAAAGCATAGGCCATTGCTTGGGATGCGGGCACGGAATATGTCATATTTATAATCGCAAAGTGCAGCGTAAGCTCAGAGGGAAAATGGAGAAAACGCTGTGCATACGGAGTACTATGTGTATAGACCGGGGAAATTACATAGATTCTTTCTTTTTGATTATTCTACTTTCTTTCGCACATGTCGATTTTGCTTACTTCACAGCCCAAGTGCCAAGTCTGTCGCAACATGTTGCGCTGAACTGCTTGCAGTTTTATTTACGATCGATCGATTCAGTGATCTGAGTTGATAGGTACGCTTTGATTATGAAGGGTGCATGTCTGACTCTGCTTGCGATGCAGTACGATTACAAAACTGTCACGTAACACCTATGGTCTCAGATATTTATGCCATTGCTTTTACAAGGTCGGAGAGGGCGTGCAAATTCCTACCTTCTCTTTTCGACACCGAATGTCTTCTATGTATCTTTAGTATTTGGAAAGAGAAGATTTGAAAGAACCTAAGCGTCGCCATTTGGCTCTGGAACAACGCCTAAAGCGATACGCGAAAGAGTACGAGTGGATACTAGAGAAGATGCCGGCCACGGTACTGGAGGGAGTGTCCGTGACGCCAGACGACACATCTTTCGACTACATCATCTGCGGGTATGCTTTCGTTCGCACAGTTTTAGATAGACATTCCGTCGCTAAGCTCAGGCCATTAGGGGAGGTACATCGGGCTCAGTCATCGCAGGCCGCCTCGCAGAAACACCCAATGTATCCGTCCTAGTCATCGAAGCCGGCCGGCACAACAGTCTGATTGATAACACCCAAATGGTTGGCGGATGGTCACAGAATTTCGGCGGAGAAGACGGTCTTTGCTTGCTCACTGTGACCAATACACCAACCTCAACATGCTGATCGTGAAATCAACTAGATTGGAATCTCGAAACAGAACCATCGCCTGGACTTAACGGGCGTCGAGTGGCAGCTAGCCGGGGAAAGTACCTTGGAGGATCCACCGGCTGCAACGGCTCTCTTTGTATCCGGGGAACTAAAGATGATTTCAACAAATGGGAACTAGAAGGGTGGAGCGGAGATGAAGTTTTCTCCTACATGAACAAAGTACTGTGCATGCAACCGACCAAAAGTGGATTTCGTACTGAACCCCCTGCGCAGGCAGAGACTTTCCATTCAAAACCATGGTTCGACGCCGACCTCTCAAATCACGGAACCACAGGACCGCTACATACAGAACCGCACGACCTAGCCCCTATCTCCAAACTACTCCTGCAGTCCTTCGAGTCCCAAGGCCTCAGGAAACAAGACGATATGTTTTCCAGCGGTAACAATCCTCACGGCTGCGGCCACGCACCCAGAACCGTGCACCAGGGCATGAGAAGCACAGCCGCCGATTTTCTCCGGAAGAGCGATGCGAACCTGGCCATCCTCACGGAGACCACTGTTGATAAGGTCATTCTTACCCGAGAAGGCGGTGGGGAAATCAAAGCATCCGCTGTGCGCATTATTGACAAAGCTGGGAATGCGAGAATGATAGACGCGAAAAGGGAAGTCATAGTCAGTGCGGGTGCTTACTGCACGCCTGCTATCTTGCTCCGCTCGGGGATAGGCGCGGCCGGCGAGCTCGAACAATTCGGGATCGAGTGTAAAGTGGACCTGTCCGGTGTAGGAAAAAATCTCCTTGACCACCTGGTAATTTTTGGCCTGCCCCTGCACAACCTTCCCTAGCATCTCTCATTTCAAACTGACGTCCCCCCCAGATTGTCTTCCTACACTACGAAGTCTCGAAACCGAACCTTACAACCGACGCCCTAATCCACCACCCCTCTGCCTACCAAACCTCCTACACCCAATGGAAAACCCACAAGACGGGCTTCCTCTCCAGTTCGTATCCCGTCATTCCCTTCCCATCCCCAAGTACCTCCTAACCCAGGCGCCCCCCACAGCCTTTCCCTTCGGCGCCTTCGCCTACGCCCGCCTAGATAACCGCCTCGCCTCCTCACCCTGGTGGACTAGCAGCCTCAGCCAAAACCCCGGCCGAGACCCCATGGACCTTCTCTCTAGCCAACCGCACGTCGAATTCTTCACGACGGAATGCTATCTAGGGAACAAAACCCACGATTTCCCATCCCAGGAAAATCAGCACGCGTTCGCTCTCATTGTCCAACTGTTCTCGCCAAGATCCAGGGGGACGGTTAGCATTAAAGGTGGGGATTGCACTATGAAAACGGTGATAGATCATAATTACCTAGGGGAGGAACTGGACGCGGAGGTTTTGGGGGTGGCGTGCGAGTGGGGAAATGAGATTGTAATGGAGGGAAAGGGGACAAGAGGAGTTGCCGTGGGGGGATGGCCGAGGGGGAGTAGACATCATTTGTTGAATGAGAGGGAGGAGTGGAAGGTGTTTGTGAGGGAGCAGGCGACTACTGGTGGGTCTTTCTCCTTGTTTTCTTAGTTTCCTGCGAGGGGAATGGGTTCAGATTTTTCTTCCATTAGGGTTGGCGAGTTTGAACATTCTTGTTTCTCAGGCTGATTGTTGACAAAAAGGTTATCATCCCGCCGGAACTGCAAAAATGGGCAAAGATGACGATGCGATGGCCGTGTTGGACGAGAGACTCAGAGTTCGTCGAGGCGCTGGCCGAGATGAGAACCGAAACGGGTATTCAGGTGGAAGCTCAGGGGCAGTAATTAGAGGATTCAGAGTAGCGGATTGTTCGGTTATGCCAGAGTTGAACTGCGGACATACGCAGATGGTGGCGTATGCGGTTGGGGAGAAGTGCGCTGATATGATTAAGGAGGATTGGGGGGATGGGGTTGGCGGGCAGTTAGCCTTCGAACAAATTATTGTTTGACATATCATACACCAATTCGCTGTTTAACCGTGATACCTTGATAGAATGAAAACATCCGAATTGCAACGACAATCAAAATCGAGAAAGGAGCAGTAGAAAACAAAGAGCGACAAGATTAAAGTAAATTGAATGCGACACGCTTCAAGTAATTCATCTGCACGCCGAATTTGAAGCAGTTCATCGTTGCGATCGAAACGACCGGCATGTCTGATCAATTCCTTTACAAATCAATTATTCAATCGGGCTAAAACACGAATATACGTCTGCCTTGAATCATAATGCCGTTTATTCTGGTATTTGGCCATGTTAGAGCATGGTTGGTTCGAAGACTTTCGCCTCTCGTTCTCGAGGTCTTACATGACTTGGGCTCATTGACTCTTATTTTTCTAGGCACATGGGATAGGCATGCCACATCATACAGTAGGTCCCCCAATTGGACCTTCATGAGTTTCGATTCTCACTTGATTCTCAGTCGCCTATTATAATTGTGCAATGTATGCATAAGGCTTTTCAGTGTATAGCTTTGTTGTCCTGTTAATTGTCTCATTCCTCATGTGTGAGACATGGGCGCTCCTTGCTCACCCCAGATCAAGTACATATGTTTCCTAAGATCCCTAGACCGTGTTGGATGCTTTTTGCAAGACTAGAACAATGGCTGGGAACTGGACACTCCCTCCAGATACCAAATACGCGCGCATACTTCTCATTACCTATTGTGTAATTGTCACAGCCTTCTGCTTCCACTTCCTTCAGCTGGCTAAAACCAGCTTTCTCTTTCAAGCCTCCGAATCTCTTCCACAAAATGCCTCCGTAGACATACCTGATTTCCCTAGAAAGATTTGGCAAACTGGGAGGACTAGTGCCGTGGGATTAGCCAACAAGGATCGAACTGTGATCCAGTCTTGGACAACGTTGAATCAGAAACATAGATACGAGATTATCACTCAACACAGCGCAGAGAGCTATGTTCGGGAGCGTTTCGGGCATAGGAGAGATATCGAAGAAACCTTTACAGATCTTCAGGACCCGATATTACGTGCCGACCTAATCCGATACTTAGTCCTTCTTGGTGATGGCGGGGTGTACAGTGATATCGACACCAAGGCGTTGAAGCCAATCGAAGACTGGATACCTTCAGCTTTCAAGAGACATGCCAATGTTGTGATCGGCGTAGAGTACGACAAGCTTGGGGGAGGCCGGTGGATTGACTGGACTCTTGACCTGCAATTCTGCACATGGGCCATGATGGCAAAGCCGGGGCACCCGTTGATGCAGACGGCGGTAGAGCGGGTGATTGGCCGTATTCGACAACTCGCCCAGAAACAGGGGAAGACAGTATCCGGCATCAAGGCTTCTTTTCAGGACGTCCTCGACACCACTGGACCCGCCTTATTCACCGAAGCCGTTTTCGAAGGCCTTTCGCATACTACTGGAACAAATTTCACATGGCAGAACGTAACCGGGATGTTAACACCAAGGCTTGTCGGGGATATTCTAATTTTACCAATTAATGCCTTCGGATCTGGTCAAGCACATTCAAACAGCGGTAGTCCAGGAGAAGATACGGCCATGGTGCAGCATCTCTTCAGTGGCTCTTGGAAAGGGGATCATCCGTTTGATGAGAAAAATACTGATAATACCAAAATCCAGACCGGAAAGTCGGGGCGAGTGTGAATGGGCTAGGTAGCTAAAGTTCCGTTATGAGGTTACGCAAGTTCGTGCGGTACGGGGCCAGTCAGCTCAGAAGGGCGTTATGATCCTGTGAATTCCCTATTGTACCAGAAGCCTTATCAATGTTATCTGTATACTCGTTTGAGGAAGCTCTCTGAGTAAGGATCGATCAAAAAGGGAGTAGGTGTAGTTCAGCGGCCAGCGAACACCAGTAGCCGGATTACTCTAACAGAATAAATGGCAAAATCCAACCCTATCCGTCTGTTGCCTTTTCCGCATATCATACGCTTTGTGGTTGTCTGACTGCGAGCTAATCACTATACCTTCTCGACAACCTATATAAATAATCGTCCTATTAGACATACTAAAAACATAGGATTACTCGCAACCAAATAGCAAGGCTAGCACTTATCTCTCGGAGCAGCCTCGACTAAGCCCGTGCTTTGTTTGTTGACTCTTGTTTCTGCCTGCGCTAGCCTCTCGTAGGCGAGGCAACATCTACCTTACTGGATCGGCTGAGATGTTTTGAATCGGCTTCGCTATGAAGGGACATGGTCTTTTCTCTTCATGTTGTGCAAGAAGTAAGTAGAGCTTGAAGTCCTAGTTCTGCTCCATCTTCTATCTGATGCTATATGCTTGTGACATGCCTAATAAATCTTCCTGCTTGTGATATGCGCTCCGCTTAGCCATTATGGCTCGATTTCGGAATTTTATACAATAATTACCCTACTTGTCTTTGCTTATATTGCTGCCTGCCCTAACGCTCTACTTAGTATTCGGACTCAGAATTGCTGATCAAGCTCATGTTCTGCCATCCCAAAACACCAGTATTGTAGAACCAATCATGACCGAGTACAAGACCGTGGCATACTTTGTCAATTGGTTTGTTTGTGATACAGATATCCACACCAGTGTGTTCACACTAATGTTACTTCTTAGGGCCATCTACGGAAGAAATCATCAGCCTCAAGACCTGCCTGCGGATAAATTCACGCATGTGCTGTATGCGTTTGCTAATGTCCGGCCTGAAAGCGG
>JAABUS010007854.1_pt1 | contig 11992 bp, 10 predicted proteins | sample 5560161 | NCBI WGS metagenome assembly JAABUS01 (sample SAMN10711885, study PRJNA513376) | rock metagenome | isolation source: Antarctica rocks | place: Antarctica: Victoria Land, Trio Nunatak nord | collected 2016-01-04 | reverse complement strand
TTAATTATCTGCTCCAATACCTGGCTGTTACTTACATAATCGTAATTAGCAGTGGCCGTATGTGCATTATTCATTAGTTCGGAGAAGGTCCAATTGTACGAAACTCCCTTAGCGGGGTCTAATATCTGCAGCTTGTTTTTGTGTACTCCTTTTATTACTACATAATGTTGTCCGTTATTGTTTTTAACTGGTAAAATACATGGAATATACCTGGTTATTTTCTCTGTGTCGAACTTCAAACTATTAAGGTCGAGCAGGTTAAAAGAAGTATTGAAATGTTGTTTATCGAAAAAGTCTTTTATATCGTGTAAGCTGCTTCCGTGTTCATTTAAATAAATGTTCTCTTCAATGTAGTTTCTGTTGATGTGAATGTTGTGCAGGTTATAAATAATCTTTACAGCACTTATGCCGCAATCGTTATGCTTTAATTGTTGTTCTATTATTTGCATTCTTTCAATTTTCAGAAAATACTTTTTCTTCAGTAGTAACCTTTATAAAATCTTCTAAAATTTCTTTGGCGTTACTGTATCTTTTATGAGGTTTTATATTAAGGCATTTTTTCATTATTGAAATCACCTCTTCTGAAACTATAGTATTTAAATATGAAAGAGGAGGATAAACAATTTCACCTTCTTTAATACTTTTTGCCAACTGTTCCCAAATAAATCCTGTAAATGGTTCTGTACGATATAAAGTGTAATAAATGATCAACCCAAGCTGGTAAACATCCGATTGGAAGTTTGGCTCTTTAGTAAATTTGTTATTGCTTGAAATTCTAATCCTTTCGGGTGGCATATAATAAAGTACACCTCCCATTCTTGGCACTTCATCATTTTCAACATTTAAATCAACGGATAAACCAAAGTCAATAATCTTAGTGCTTTTGCCTTCACCCACCATTATATTAGAGGGATGAATATCCCCATGTATTAATCTCTTTTTGTGTAACAATGAAAAGGCCTTTAAGGTCTTACTGATTATACTAAAGCAATCTGCATCATTTAAATTTTGTGATTGCCGCAAAAATCGGGGTAAAGGTTTTCCATTGATATGTTCTAATATTATATAAGCACTTCGATCATCTTTCTTATTAAATGCGTGAGCCTGGCAGATGGATGGAATATCTTTTATTCTTTGCAACATTTCATACTCATGCTGCAGGTCATTTAATTCTTCTTCATACTCTTTAGAGTTTATAGTTTTTTGAGGGTTCAATAATTTAATTACATAATTAGTGTTAGTCGTTTTATCGTTAGCGAGGTAAATATCCATGGTTTGCTTGTTCGCGATAATTTCAGTTATATGTAGATCATCAATTTTATCTCCTTCTTTAAATAAAGTTTGCTTAGATACATTGTGTTCAGTCCAATCTTCAGGAACAATTATTTTTCTTTTACATAAAAATTTGAAAAAGGATGAGCAGTTCTTCTTTATTACTTCAATGTTACTATTAATATCTTTTGCTATTTCCTCTATAACTTCATTTTGAGTTTTAGGTATAGAAAATTTATCAATGAAATATTTTACAGTGTAATTGATTAAAAATTTTCTATCTCCCATTTCATCTGTAAGAATGTATCGGTCATTCAAAAGGTCAGCGGGAACATCTGTATAAGCAGTCTCCGCAGCAATTGAGATATGTACCCCTTTTGATAACCTATATTTAATCATCTTATATCTTTTTAAAAAGATAGCAAGGAATGGAGTTGTACTCCATTCCTTTTGTAATGCTAAAACCAACCCCAAAACATGAAACCGTCTTATTACTACTTTCTTTTAGTAGTTTTCTTAGCTTTTTTGGTAGTCATTTTTGTTGATTTACCAGTTTTGTGACTACCTCCGTGACCGCCTACTATTTCGTTCAGCGATTCGGCTTTAAGCTCTGACAATACTTTTTGTAAAGTGATCATAAAATAAAAATTAGAAATGAATTTAATTAGCTACTCTTTTCTAAGGGTTTTCGCTTTCCCCCTTTTCAGGATATGGCCATTATACTGAATAACTTTTCTTTACAAGAACCTGAGGAAACTTGTAATTTGATGGGTATATAAATTCTATTAATTGCTTCTATATATTTAATACGAGTACCTTTTAAAAAGGTTGCTTATTCAGTATTATTTATAAAACAATTTTTAGCCTTACAAATGGAACAAGGAAAAAAAATAAAGTAGGAACTTCTGAGTATGGAAAAGCAGTTTACAAAGATTAATTTACATTTATAGGAGACAAGTGCCTTTAAACGGTTACAAAAAAAATTAGATTTTTATAGTTAGGGAAAAGGGAGGATTCTGGGAAAAAACATGCTTAAGTTGTTGACCCGGTTTCAGATGCTTGAATCAGCATTCATTCCGTTAAACTTATTTCCTGATAGCGTAATTGATTTTTCCTAATTATATAAATACAAAAAGTTGTTTTTGGTACATTTTCGCCAAAATACTTATTTAAAAATGAAAAAAAATATCTTATTGGCTTTATCTCTGTTACCATTATCTCTTTTAGCTCAACAACAAGACTCAGCAAAAGTAAATTACCTGGAAGAAGTGAAAGTTACCGGTATAAAAACCGTTAGAGGTACAGGTCACATGCCGGAAGTAAAAGATGGGATTATTTATGCAGGCAAAAAAAACGAAGTTATTCTTGTTGATAGCTTAGATGCAAACAAGGCAATTAATAATACAAGACAGATTTTAGGAAGAATACCCGGGTTAAATATTGTTGAAACAGAAACAGGAGGTTTTACTGCTAATGGCATTGCTACCCGTGGATTAAACCCTACTCAAAGTATAGAAATGAATACCCGGCAAAATGGTTATAACATTAGCGCTGATGTATTTGGATATAATGAAGCATACTACATACCGCCTATGGAAGCAGTAACTAGGATAGAGATGGTACGTGGTGCAGCATCATTACAGTTTGGTTCTCAATTTGGAGGTATGGTAAATTATGTAACTAACGAAGCTCCAAAACATAAACCATTTGAATTATACACTTCACAAACAGGCGGCAGCTTCGGCTTGTTCAACACCTTTAATTCTATTGCCGGAACAACAAAAAAATGGAGCTACTACAGTTTCGTTCAATACAGAACAATGGACGGATGGAGACCCAATAGTAAGCAATGGCAATTGTCTGGTTTTGGTAAAGTACAATACAATGCTTCTGATAAGTTTAATTTTGGGGTGGAATATTCACTTTTAAGAAACAGGATAAAAATGCCCGGTGGTTTAACAGACAGTATGTTCAATGCAAATCCACGTTCTTCTTTTCGCAGCAGAAACTGGTTAAAAAGCCCCTGGAACATTTTAGCTGCTTATGCCAATTATAACCTTTCACCAAATACAACATTAAGTTTAAAAACCTCCCTTTTATTTAGCAGCAGGGCATTAGTATGGCGAAACGAAGATGGTGGTGCAGGTGCATTAGACAATATCGATCCGTCAACAGGTGAATATGTAAACCGTGAAGTTGAAAATGAAGACATGCACAATACAACTACAGAAATAAGGTTGTTGCACAAATACAGGATGGGAAAGATGGATAATACATTTGCAGGTGGATTAAGATATGCTTATGCATGGTTTAAACGGCAAGGGGGTGGCGAAGGTACAACCGGAACTGATTTTAATTTATCAGTAACAGTCCCTTATGAGTATGACCTTGATTTTACAACAACAAACATTGCTCCCTTTATTGAAAATATTTTTAGAATTAATGATCACCTTACTGTTACCCCCGGCTTTCGGTTAGAATATTTAAGGAGCACCGGCAAAGGGTATAAAGAAGATAGCGGCAATAAAATTATTACAAACGAAAACCGGAACAGATATATTCCATTATTTGGTATTGGTGCAGAATTTAAAACATCTCCTAATACAAATATTTATGCTAACATTAGCCAGGCTTATCGTCCTATAGATTACTCACAAATAACAGGCTTTGGAATAACATCTAAAATAGACCCAAAACTAAAAGATGCTAATGGTTATAATGCAGACTTAGGATACAGAGGTACTGTAAAGAATTATTTGAATTTTGATATTGGCTTATTTTACCTTGCTTATAATAAACGTATAGGTACAGTTCTTATCAATGCTGGTGCTGCAAATGAATATACATTGCGTACTAATGTTGCCAATAGCGTTCATAAAGGTTTGGAAAGCTATATCGAATTTAATCTCCTAAAATACTTAAACCCTAACTCAAATAAAGGGTTAAGCATATTCAATTCCCTTGCTGTGATTGATGCTAAATATACAAGTGGTGAGCTTAAAGGAAACAGGGTAGAAACTTCAGCTAAATATATTAACAGGATTGGCTTAACTTATATTGATAAAAGATTTTCAGGCACATTGCAAATGAATAACGTAGGCGATGCTTTTGGTGATGCTACAAATGAAAGAATAAGTGCAGACCCTGTTGCAGGTTATATTCCAGCTTATACTGTATCAGACATAAGTGCAACATACCGGCTTAACAGCTTCTCGTTAAAAGCAGGTATCAATAATCTTACAGACAAAGCATACTTCACAAGGCGAACAGATGAATACCCTGGACCGGGTATAATACCCTCAAATGGAAGAAGTTTTTATGCAGGTATTACTGCAAAGTTTTAGACAACTTAGAATGCTACGGTATAAGTATATGATTTTACTTTTGCCACTTATTCTTTTAAAATAGTGATTAAGCAATGGACACCATAGACATCCATCCATCTTCAACAGCTATCAGAACAACCCTTCTTGGTATTGGAGTAAGTGTTGTATTAATATTTGTAAAGGGAATAGCAGGGTATTTAGGTCACTCTTATGCTTTGATAGCCGATGCTACCGAAAGTGGAGCCGGTATTTTAAGTTCCGGGTTATTATGGCTGGGTTTACGGATTGCGTTAAAAGAACCAGATGTGAGCATCCTTACGGCCACGGCAAGGCAGAACCATTAGCAGCCATTGCTGTTGCTCTTTTTTTAGTTGCAGCGGCTACATGGATTGGCTATCATTCAATATCTTTTATAGACACACCTCATGATTTACCACAAGGGTTTACTTTATGGATACTCTTAATTGTGATTGCAATCAAAGAAACATTGTTCAGATAGGTTTTCAGTATCGGTAAAAAAATTAACAGTCAGGCAGTAAAAGCAGATGCTCATCATCATCGAAGTGATGCCATTACTTCAGTCGCAGCTTTTATCGGAATAAGCATTGCTTTAATTGGCGGCAAAGGATATGAAGGGGCAGATGATTGGGCTGCCTTAATTGCATCCGGTTTAATATTATACAATGCGATTAATATAATGAGACCTGCCTTAGCCGAAATTATGGATGCAGCACCATCAAACGAAATTGTTCAAAAAGTAAGAGAAGTAGCAAGTTTAATTCCAGAGGTGAAGGCTATTGAAAAATGCTATGTAAGAAAGATGGGCTTTGATTATTATGTTGATATTCATATTCAGGTAGATGGGCAATTAAGTGTAACTGAAGGTCATCGTATTGCTCATTTAGTAAAAGACGCAATTCTTAAAAGTAATTTAAGAGTTACTGATGTTTTAATTCATGTAGAACCTGCAAATTAGATATGCTTGTTATACTTTTTACATGAATTTAATGTAATGATAAATACTTCAATCATTGAAAGAAACACGACTATTTTCAAAAAGAATAAAACAGATTATCTTTATAAAATAATTAGCTCTTTGCTTCATAGCATAAATCTTGTTGGCAAATTGTTGGCAAAAAACAAAAAGCCGCTACTGCGGCTTTTGTAAGTAGTTGTTAATTAAGTGACCGCGTTAGGATTCAAACCTAAAACCTTCTGATCCGTAGTCAGATGCTCTATTCAATTGAGCTACGCAGCCATTTCTCTTTTGAGGCTGCAAATATAAGAGATATTTTTTTCATGCAAGAGATGTATAAAATTATATTACATGCAGTTGTAAAAGCTTCACAAAAAAAATATTTTTATGGCTACAAATTGCACAGTTTCTGTTCTGCTGCAGTGCAACCAGAAGCCCGGCTTTCCATCGCGAAACCACTCAGGATATTTATACTGTTTGACTGATTGGTCTGTTGGTTTAAAAGGTCTGCCTGCAATAACATAATCAGTCGGTTGAGCTTGTACCTCATAGTTAACGATAAACTTACCAGGCTTGTAAACAATAACCCTTTTCATGTTTTATAGCTTGTCCTTTTATGTGGATTGCTCTTAATAAATAAATGAGCCGTAAGAATATTAACAGCAGGTTTAATTAAAACTTTGTTTCAACTGTTTTACTAATTGTTCTGTCTTTTATTCCTTTGCTGTCATTTATATTAAAATCACTTACGTTTTTTAAAGCAAACAACCAGGCGCGTGAAACAGGCTGAGCTTTTATATTACGTAATTCAATTCCTTTTACATCATCCAAAACGAAAGCAGAACGTGTTTCTTTACCTATATAACTTATCTCCACATTATTCAATTCAATATTCTTTGCATGGCGTATGAAGAAGCCATAAGCCGGAAGCACTCCAAATTTTTGCGGCTCAGGATATGTCTTCTCATACTGGGGAACAGCCGTTTGAATTTTAGAAAGAGGCGAATCTATCTGCCGGTAATAAATACGAATATTATTTAGCTTAACATCTTCTATATCATTACCGGGGAGACCACTTATAAGAGCAGCGAAATGGGAATCGGCATTGTAAGCAATAACGTTACTTATCATCACTCTTCTTAATTTACCAACAGGCGTTCCTTCAGGCCCGCGCATACGTGCACTTAAGCGAAGAAAAATGGGAGAGTTTACTATATCGCGCATTGTTATGTTGGTAATAGTTACATCTTCAAGCAAAGCGCCATCTACTGTTTCCAAAGCAAGCCCGCGACAATAATCAAACACACAATTTGATATAGTAATATTTTTAAAACCGCCATTTGATTCAGTGCCGAACTTAATACGACCTGCAGGCCCTTCCTGGTCAGGTACCTGGTTAAACTCTTTACGTTGATAAGTGCCATCGTAAAAGGTGCCTAAATCGTAACCACTAACCTGGCAATTAGTTATGGTTACATTTTGCGTTGCCTTTGCATAGCCTAATGCATAAGAGCTTTTTAAACAAATGGCATCATCATAAGGCGAATTAACTGTGCAGTTAGAAATACGAACATTATTACAACAATCTATATCTATACCATCACGGTTAGTGTCAATTTTCAAATTATCAATAGTAAGATTATCTACACCAGTAGCAAGAATACCAAAGTGACCGCCGTAAATAATAGTAAAGTCCTTTAAGATAACATTACGGCAAAGCTTTAATGCAATCGCTTTATTAGCTCCGCCTGCTATTAAATAAGGTCGTGCGTTTACGCCTAATCTTTCCCAATGCTCGCTGGCAGTAAATCCACGGCTTAAGCCTTTACCAAAAATAGTTCCGGGACCGAGTATTGAAACATTCTGTAAGCTCTCGCCCCAAATTAAACTGTTGTGCCAGTGGCTGTGACCATAATCCTGGAATTTGTTGTCGGGCCCTGGCTCAGGTTCATCATATCTTCCGCCTGCTGCGGAATCGGCGGCTAATAAAGTACAACCCTGATCGAGGTATAAACTAATGTTACTTTTTAAATGAATGGAATAACTAAGGAAAGTACCCGCAGGAAAATAAACAGTTCCGCCACCTTGTTTTGCTGCTGCATCAATGGCATCGTTTATAGCCTTTGTGTCAACAGTTTTTCCATCACCCTTTGCACCAAAATCTCTGATATTAATCGAGCCGGCAGGATTTGCATATAGTGCAGAAGAAATAGCAAGAGATAAAATGAAGGAAATAATTTTTAAGTAATGAGGCGACGAGAATAAGCTTTCTCCTTTGTGAAACTCTGTGTCTTCATGACTCCCGATAGCCCCGATAGCTCTCGGGGGTGAGTGGTTTAAAAAAGGCAGAGGCAAAGCATGAAAGGTACATAACAAGTAACGTGTTGAAAACGTAAAGTAAACATTTCGTCTAACAACCTATCCTGCGGTATCCTGAAAAAAATTCCTTTATCAATATCCATATCTGCTCCTGCAAGTTTTACCAATCCCGTTTTATAAGTTGCATAGAAGCCTTGTCCGGATGTTCCCGACTTCAAACCAATTGATTTTTTTATGTACTTAAAGCTTCCTATTATTGTAATCATCTCAATATATTAATTTATGAGTTTTAAACACACTTTTTTATTTGTACTTGTAGCCTTTTTTTCAATCTGCGGAAATGCCCAGGAGAGGATCGCACCGGCATATCCTCTTATCACTCATGATACTTATTTCAGTATCTGGTCAACAACCGACCAGGTTAACACTTCTTCTACCAAACATTGGTCAGGAAGTAATTCTCCGCTTCTGGCTTATGCAAAAGTGGATGGAAAAACTTACCGGATTCTGGGTGAAAAAGCGGCAGTCTATAAAACTATACTTCCTTCTTCTGATGAAACAGGATATCAGTTCTCTTATTCTGAGACCGAACCAGGCACCAACTGGACAACGCTCCAATTTAATGATGCCACCTGGAAAAAAGGTGATGCCCCGTTTGGTTTGAATGTTGGAAATCCTAAAACAAGATGGGCAAGTAAAGATTTATGGGCACGACGTGTTTTTAATTTAAATGAAACAATAAACAGTACCCTCTTTTTAAAAATCTTTCATGATGATAATATAGAAGTTTACCTGAATGGCGAACAGGTTTATACCCGTAAAGGATGGTCAAGTAGTTATGAATATATACCGCTGGAAAATGTTGCTAAATCAAAATTAAAACCGGGTAGAAATGTATTGGCGATCCATGTAGCCAATACCGCCGGCGGTCAATTTTTAGATGCGGGATTGTCTAAGGAAGTTATTGATCCGCAGGAAGCTGTTATCACCGCTCCTCAAAAATCGGTTCAGCTAAAAGCTACCCGTACCATTTATGATCTTAGCTGCGGTAAGGTAGATATTCAAATGACTTTTACTTCTCCGCTTTTACTTGATAATCTGGATATAGTTTCGAGGCCGGTATCATATATTACATTTAACGCAAAAGCAACGGATGACAAATCGCATGATGTACAACTTACGTTCGGCGCTTCAACCGATATTGCTGCCAACCAGGTTTCGCAGGAAATGAAGGCAGATCAATATACGAGCGGGCAGTTAACAATACTTAAAGCGGGTACAACTGAACAGAAATATTTGACAAGAAAACCCAATGATTCCAGGATTGACTGGGGTTATATGTATGTGGCAGTACCGAGGAACCAAAATCCGGGAGGCTTCATTTCTAAAAACTTTGCAATTAAACCTGAAAAAATAAACGGTTCTTCAATAACAGGCAAACAACTATTCTTAAATGCTATACTGAATTTAGGCAAGGTATCGGCTACTGCAAAAGAGCAGTTTGTAATGCTGGGTTACGATGAAATTTATTCTGTGCAGTTTTTCGGTACTAATCTAAAACCCTGGTGGAAAAACAACCCGGCTGAAACAATTGAAACGCAGTTAACCAAAGCAAACCAGCAGTATGCTGACGTTATGCAGAAATGTATAGCCTTTGATGAGACGATGTATAAAAAGGCTGAGGAGATAGGAGGAAGCACGTATGCAAAGTTGTGCGAACTCGCCTATCGCCAATCTATTTCTGCACATGCGCTGGTAAAAAGTCCGCAGGGAGAACTATTATTTTTATCTAAAGAAAATTACAGCGGAAGTTTCATCAATACGGTTGATGTAACTTATCCTTCAGCGCCTTTATATCTCGCCTATAATCCCGAATTAATGAAAGGTATGCTTAACGGAATATTCTATTTCGCCGAAAGCGGAAAATGGAATAAACCTTATCCGGCTCACGACCTGGGAAGTTATCCTCTTGCAAACGGACAGACTTACGGAGAAGATATGCCGGTAGAGGAAGCTGGCAATATGATTATTTTAACCGCTGCCATAGCAAAAGCTGAGGGCAATGCTGACTATGCCAAAAAACACTGGAAAACCTTAACCACCTGGACAGACTATTTAACTAAAGAAGGCTTTGATCCTGCCAACCAATTGTGTACAGATGATTTTGCGGGTCACATGGCACGGAATGCAAACCTGTCAGTTAAAGCAATTGTAGGTATTGGCTCTTATGCTATGCTTGCAGACATGCTGAAAGAAACTGCTGTCGCTCAGAAGTATAAAGACATTGCAAAAAAAATGGCAACAGACTGGACGAAAATTGCAGATGATAGCGACCATTATCGCTTAGCCTTCGGCAACCCAGGTACCTGGAGCCAGAAATACAACTTAGTTTGGGATAAGCTTTTGAAACTTGATATCTTCCCTAAGGAGGTGGCACAAAAAGAAGTAAAATATTATCTTACCAAACAGAATGAGTATGGCCTGCCGCTCGACAGCAGAAGAACCTATACCAAATCTGACTGGATTGCCTGGACGGCAACTTTAGCAGATAGCAGGGCTGATTTCGAGAGCATCATTCAGCCGGTTTATAAATTCACTTTAGAAACAATGCCAAGAGTGCCTTTAACCGATTGGCATGAAACAACAAACGGAAAACAAACAGGCTTTCAGGCAAGAAGTGTAGTGGGAGGTTACTTCGTAAAATTTTTAGAAAGCAGCATGAAATAAAAAAGTGTTTGTAGTGGTTAATATAAACAGGCAGCAACTGTATGTGGTGCCAGTTGGTAGCATAAATTCTCGTTTACTTTTAAGCAGGCACTGTTAATCATCTCCTTTATTATTTTTAACTTGTCTGCCTTCTTTCAGTTTAAAGTGTTTGAAGAAAAGATACTTCGAAATGACAGCATCAATAGAACTTTGATAGACACCAGCCAGGTAAAAGTTGCACCGAATGTTGCAGAGCTTGTTGTGAATTAGTTGTTCGGAAAGCAAACAGTTAGCGGTAACCCTTTTGGACACACCCTGCTCTTCAAAGAGGACATTATATTCAAATTCTCTAATGGGCGACCGCACATTACAGCACATTTGCAGGCGCATAAACTCACAGCACAAAGCCAATCTGCAAAAGAACTGCAATTTTGCCAACGCACGGCAAAACAGTCTTCGTTTTGATAGAACGTTTTCGGTTTTCAATAGCTTTGCAAACAGCTTTAATGCGACACAATAAATTTGACCATTTGAAACTTTATATAAAAAACATGGTATGCAGCCGTTGCAAAATGGTTGTGAAAGCTGAACTGGAAAAAGCAGGCTTGCATCCATTGACCGTTGAGTTAGGAGAAGTTGAGATAAAAGGGCAGCTAACCCCCGATACTTTGCATCAACTTGACACATCGTTGCAACACTTAGGCTTTGAAATTATTAAAAATAGGAAAAGCCGCCTAATTGAAAAGATTAAAAACAATATTGTAGAACTCATTCATCACAGCGACGAAAATATTGACATAAATCTTTCTCAATACATTTCTCAAAGGCTTAACTATGACTACAATTATTTAAGCAACCTGTTTTCCGAAGTGAAAGGAATAACCATAGAAAAATATTTCATTGCTCAAAAAATTGAAAAGGTGAAGGAACTATTGAAGTATGATGAGCTTACACTTTCTCAAATCGCAGACCGCTTAGGATACAGCAGCGTTGCCTATTTATCTAATCAGTTTAAAAAGCAAACAGGGCTTTCACCTTCTTTCTACAAATCGCTGAAACAAAACAGCCGCAGGAACATTGAAGACCTGTAAATCTTACAACTCAATTCCACAATTCCATAACAACCGCCTTATAATGCCTTTCTACCTTTGTGTCACAGAAATTTTTTATTATAACACATACATATAACATAAGCGGCATGCTTTACACAAACGTAAATGGTCTTTCAATAGCATATAAACGAACTGGAAATGGTCCGGTGTTAGTTCTGCTACATGGGTTGATCCAAGACTCACGAGTTTGGAAACCACAAATCGAAAGTCTGTCAGAAAACTTTACAGTCATTGCATGGGACGCTCCGGGTGCGGGGCTTTCGGCAGATACTCCGGAAAGT